>ERZ1106976.1230-NODE-1230-length-26473-cov-12.424143_pt1 | contig 26473 bp, 18 predicted proteins | sample MGYA00403687_ERZ1106976 | MGnify/ENA primary metagenome ERZ1106976 (study PRJEB35170, sample SAMEA104062446) | human gut metagenome | biome: human gut; feature: human-associated habitat; material: faeces | place: Denmark | collected 2013-02-22 ... | reverse complement strand
GAAGAAGATCATTGCAACTGTGCTGGCCATGGTCATGGCTCTGGCACTGTGCACCGTGGCGTTTGCCGACGCCATCACCGACAAGGGAGCTGTTGCCACCGCCAATACCAATGACACTGTGGCTGCCGATGTGACTTGGAACAACACCGGGAAGGCCCTGACTGCCACGAAGACCACCCCCACCAACCTGACCGGTGGAACCTATTGGACCGCTAATGGCGAGGGCCTGTATTATGTCTGGAACGCCGACATGGCAAAGTTTGTCCAGATTACCAACAATGAGAAGGCCGTTATTGACGCTGGCTACGACAAGACCACCAAGCTGGTTCTGGACAAGAACGCCGTTGCCGCCACCTGCACTGACGCTGGTTCTCTGTTCAATGTGTACAGCAAAGTCGATGGCAGCGCTTCTTATGTCCTGGTGAGTGACGTTGTTGCTTACAATGCCAAGCAGACTAATGATGCTAATAAAATTGCTGAGCCTGACACCAAGTATTTCTTCGGCACCAAGTCCAGCAATGTTGTTGCATACTATGCTGCCGGCACTGCCGCTGATCAGGTTGATTACGCCTTGAAGGCTGGTCATGTTCTGGTCAAGGACGGTACCACCTATGGCACCGCTAAGTCTGATGTATATAAGTGCGCTATTTGCGGCAACCGCTATGTCATCGGCCCCACCGTTGACACTGGTGACCTGAAGTCCGAGTTCTACACCTATGATGCTGCTACCGTTGCTTCCTATGCTAACGAGCATGGCATTCTGCTGAAGAATATCCTGCGCAACAATGCTACTCTGTATCTGGTTGAGGCTGGTAAGACCACCACTCCTTCCACCGACACCAACAAGTCCCCCAAGACCTTTGACGCTGGTATCGCTATGTACGTCGGTATGGCTCTGACCTCCGTCGCCGGCTCCGCCGTCGTCATCGGCAAGAAAAAGGAGTTCTAATTAAACACAAAAAAAGAAAGGCCCATTGGGCCTTTCTCTTTTTGTGCTTAATCAGCCCGCGCCTGTCGGCGCAGACAAAATAAATATCCCCCGCTGCCGCGGGGGATAAATATATAACCCTCCCGCTACTGCGGGAGGGTTAGTAAATGCTGCTTTCCTACGGGGCTTTTCTTTTTTGTGGCACCTCATCCGTCACGGCTAAAAACTTTTGCGAAAAAAGAGGATTTGAGGAAGTTTTTTGGTATAGTATATTGTCAGATTTATTTTGCACCGCGGTTCGGCGGGGGAAAGGAGGGCCTTTCGTGCATTTCAGCGACCAGTTTCTGGACGAAGTGGTGGCGCGGAACGACATTGCGGACGTGGTATCCGGCTACGTGACGCTGACGCGCAAGGGCGGCAACCTGTTCGGCCTGTGTCCCTTCCACAACGAGAAAACGCCCTCGTTCTCCGTGGCGCCGGACAAGCAGATCTACCACTGCTTCGGCTGCAAAAAGGGCGGCGGCGTCATCAATTTTATTATGGAGATCGAGGGCCTGTCGTTCCCAGAGGCGGTGGAGTTCCTGGCCAAGCGGGCCAACATCCCGCTGCCGGCGGAGGACGAGGCCCGCAGCAACGCCGACCGGCTGCGGCGGCGGGTGCTGGAGCTGAACCGCGCGGCGGCGCGGTGGTACTACGACCAGCTGCAGCTTCCGCAGGGTGCGGCGGTGCAGGCGTATCTGGACAAGCGGCAGATACGGCGCGGCATCGCGGTGCGCTTCGGCATGGGCGCTTCGTTGGACCAGTGGGACGCGCTGCTCCGCGCCATGACAGACAAGGGCTTCACCAAGCAGGAGCTGCTGGCCTCCGGGCTGGTGGTCAACGGGAAAAACGGCGGACTGTACGACAAATTCCGCAACCGGCTGATGCTGCCGGTCATCGATGTGCGGGGCGACGTGGTGGGCTTCGGCAGCCGCGTGATCGACAAGTCGGAGCCGAAATATATGAACACCACCGAAACGGTGGCGTACAGCAAACGCCGGGTGCTCTACGGCCTGAACCTGGCCAAAAAGACCAAGCGGCCCAACATGATCCTGTGCGAGGGCAACCTGGACGTGGTGACGCTGCATCAGGCGGGGTTCGACAACGCGGTGGCCTGCATGGGCACGGCGCTGACCCAGGAGCAGATACGTCTGCTGAGCCGCTTCACCAAGGAGCTGGTGCTGTGCTACGACAACGATGGCGCGGGCCAGATGGCCACGGACCGGGCGCTGGAGCTGCTGCAGAACAGCGAGTTCACCGTGAAGGTCCTGCGTCTGCCGCAGCGATTGGTGGATGGACATTATGTAAAGCAGGATGCCGACGACTTTATCAAATACCAGGGTAGGGACGCGTTTGAGCAGCTGCTTTCCGGCAGTGCAAACGGCATTGAATTCACGATGTCTGAGATCGCGGCCAAGTATGACCTGAAGGACGACAAGGGTCGCATCGCCTACGCGGGGGAGATTGCTGAAACATTATGTAAACTAAATGACCCCGTGGAACGGGAGGTATATACCACCCGGGCCGCCGAGGCGGCGTCCCTGCCGGCGGAGGCCATGCGGATGGAGGTCCAGCGGGCCGCCAAGCGGGTGCAGGCCAAGGCACGGAAGGCGCAGGAGCGTCAGGAGATGAACCCGATATCGGCCCTGCAGCCCGCGGACCGCAGCATCCGTTATCAGAATGTACGCAGCGCGCTGGCGGAGGAGGGTGTTATCCGTCTGCTGATGCAGGACGAGAGCCTGTTCCCGCCGGAAATGCCGGTGCGGCCGGAGGAATTTTCCTCACCGCTGCTGGGGCGCATCTACGGCGAGCTGTGGCAGCGGCGGGGGCACGCGAGCATGGCGGCGCTGGCCGCGGTGCTGACGCCGGAGGAGATGAACCACCTGACGGCGCTGCTGCAAAAACCGGAATCCGCAGCCAACGCGCCGCAGGCGCTGGCGGATTACATACGCATCATTCGGGAAGAACACACCAAGCGCACCGGCGGCACGGATCCGCTGGCGGCGGCGATGGAGACGTATAAAGATAAAAAAGGTTACGGAGGAAAGCGAACATGACCGAAGAAAAGTACACCGCGGAGCAGTTGGAGCAGATGGCGGACCAGCTTTTGCAGGAGGCCGCGCCGGCGCAGGACAAGCCCGCCAAGGGCGGCCTGGACGAAAAGACCATCGCGTCCCTGCCGGCGGCCGCGCTGCTGAACGGCAACGAGAAGCTGCGCGACCTGTTTACCAAGGGTAAGAAGAAGGGCAAGCTGGATGCCGGTGAGTTGTCCGACGTGCTGGACGAGCTGGACCTGGAGAGCGAGCAGATGGACTCCATCTACGACTCTCTGGAGCAGTTGGGCATCGAGGTAGGCAGCGAGGATTTCCTGGCCGACCTGCCCGATGAGGATGGCGAGCCCGCTATGGATGAGATCGCCGAGATCGAGGAGGAGGAGCTGGTCGACCCCAACACGTTGGTGGACAGCTTCAACATCGACGATCCCGTGCGTATGTACCTGAAGGAGATCGGCAAGGTGCCCCTGCTGACCGCCGATCAGGAGGTGGAGCTGGCCACCGTTATGTCCGCCGGCCGCGAGGCCGAGGCGCGTGTGGCGCAGGCCGAGGCGGACGGCGAGACCATCCCTGAGGCGGAGATGGCCGAGCTGAAAAAGCAGATCAAGGCCGGCGAGAAGGCCAAGCAGCAGCTGGCCGAGGCCAATCTGCGTCTGGTGGTGTCCATCGCCAAGCGCTATGTGGGCCGCGGTATGCTGTTCCTGGACCTGATCCAGGAGGGCAATCTGGGCCTGATCAAGGCCGTGGAGAAGTTCGACTACACCAAGGGCTATAAGTTCTCCACCTACGCCACCTGGTGGATCCGTCAGGCCATCACCCGCGCCATCGCCGATCAGGCGCGTACCATCCGCATCCCCGTCCACATGGTGGAGACCATCAACAAGGTCATCCGTGTGTCCCGCCAGCTGCTGCAGGAGTTGGGCCACGACCCCAGCCCCGAGGAGATCAGCGCCGAGATGAATATGCCCGTGGACAAGGTCCGCGAGATATTGAAGATCGCCCAGGAGCCCGTGTCGCTGGAGACGCCCATCGGCGAGGAGGAGGACAGCCATCTGGGCGACTTCATCCCCGACGAGGCCGCATCCGAGCCCAGCGAGGCCGCCAGCTTCACCCTGCTGAAGGAGCAGCTGGTGGACGTGCTGGGTACCTTGACGCCCCGGGAGGAGAAGGTGCTGAAGCTGCGCTTCGGTATCGAGGACGGCCGTACCCGCACGCTGGAAGAGGTAGGCAAGGAGTTCAACGTCACCCGTGAGCGTATCCGCCAGATCGAGGCCAAGGCCCTGCGTAAGCTGCGGCACCCCTCCCGCAGCAAGAAGCTCAAGGACTTCCTGAACTGAGGCGGACCATGAAGCGGGTAGTTCTGGCGCTGCTGGCGGTGCTGCTGCTGGCGCCGTCCCTGGCCTGGGGCGACGACAGCCGGCACTATGAATTCCGCCTTGCCGCCAACGGAGAGGCGACGTACCATGCCGCCGCTGGCGATACCGTTACGGTATCGCTTACCCTGTGCCGGACCACCGGCACAGGGCCGATGTTCGCCATGCAGGACGAGATATGCTTCGATCCTGCCTTCTTCGCCTATCAGCCTGATGGCACCCTGCTCCGCGAGGGCGTCAAGACGACGCTGGTCACGCTGCGTGATGGCCGTCAGGCGGTCTACATGAATTACGTAGACTTTGGCGGCGGCGCGGACTGGGCGGATGAGACGGTCGTCGGCTCCTTTCAGCTGAAGGTCCTGGCCGACGGCGGTGCGTCCGCCATAACCGGTAGCCATTACCTGGTGTCCACCGAGGACGGCATGGGCCGCTACGCCGCCGCTGCCCGGGACGTCACGGTGGTGGTGTCGGAGCAGTGCCGCGTGACCTTCCAAAGTAACGGCGGCAGCGGCGTAGCGTCGGCGGAGGTGCTCCGTGGAACGCCCCTGACGCCGCCGCAGGCGCCCACCCGCTCGGGCTATCGCTTCACCGGCTGGTACAGTGACTACGACCTGACCCGCCCCTGGGATTTCAATGCGCCGGTCACGGCGGATATGACACTGTATGCCGCCTGGCAGCCTCTGCCGGCCGCCGCGCCCTCCGCCGGTCCGTGGGCATGGCTTCTTGTTGGTGCTTCCATTTCGGCACTGACCGTTTTAGCCCTCCGCCGCCGCAGTTAGATCGCAAAAAGGCAAAACAAAACCGCCCGTCCGGGCGGTTTTATTTTGCCCTGTGCGGGTCAGGGCCGTTCACCGACAGCACACCCCGGCGCGCCGCCTGCAAAACAGGCGAAAAATTCAGCGTTTCAGGGGGAAGCCGTTGCAATACGGCATTAAGATGCTATAATAAGGCTGATATGATAGGAACGGAGATCTCAGCCATGATCGAGAAGGAAGCCTTTATCGCGGCACTGCTGCCGATCTGCGACACCGTATGTGAATATGACAGGGCCCGGGGAAAGCTGCGGGTCCGGAAAACCGATCTGGCCAGTGGGCTGGAGGATAAATGGTACACCGTAGAGGAGCTGCGTGACATCTTTCGGGATAACGGCGGAGTGTCGGCGGAAAAAAGCGTGTGGATGCGCTATCTCAGCAGCGAAAACCTGCGGAGCTTTTTCTACGAAAAGGAGCGAAACGAGAGCTTTCGCCTGCGGTTCCGGCAGGGCAGTGTGGGCTGCCGGCAGTATGACATCCGCATCGACCGGATCAGCGACTATGTGCTGGTCATCTCCGGACGGGATACACAGGAGCAGGAGATAGACGCGCTGACCGGCGCGCTGAGCCGCAACCATTACCAGCGGGAGATGAGCAATGAGGTATACCGCGGCGGTGTAGCGCTCATCGATATGGACGATCTGAAGCTGTATAACGACATGAATGGCCATCAGGTGGGCGACAACGCGCTGCGGGCGCTGGCGGATACCATCTATGAGGTAGTGGGCCGCAGCGGCTCACTGGTGCGCTACGGCGGCGACGAGTTTTTGCTGCTGCTGCCGGGCGTGGAGCAGACGGCCTTTGCCACCGTGCTGGGAGACATTCAGCGGCGGCTGCGGACAGTGAGCATACCGGGCTGCGAGGGCTGCCAGCATATCACCATCAGCGTGGGATGCGTCATGGCGCAGCAGGAGACGATCGCCCAGGCGGTACAGCGGGCGGACCGGCTGATGTACCGGGCCAAGCGAAGAAAGAACGCCGTGGTCACCGAGGATACCCCCACTGAGGAGGGGGAGGAGATCAAGCCGCATATTCTTGTAGTGGACGATGCAGCTATGAACCGCGCGATACTGCGGGAGATGCTGGCGGAGGCTTTCAACGTGCTGGAGGCGAAGGACGGCCGGGAGTGCATGGCGCAGCTGGAGACCTACGGCGCGGATATCTCACTGGTGCTGCTGGACATGATCATGCCGGAGATGGACGGCCTGCAGGTGCTGGAGGAGATGAATAATCGGGGGTTTATCGAGGATATCCCGGTCATTATCATCACGGCGGACGGGTCAGAAGAAAAGGTGCGGCAGGCCTACGACATGGGCGTGGCGGACTACATAGAACGGCCCTTTGATATCCGTATCGTGCGGCAGCGGGTGATGAACACCGTGAAGCTGTATGCGCGGCAGCGGCGGCTGGCAGCGGTGATGACGCAGCAGCTGCGGCGGCAGGAGCATATGATGGGCATCGCGGCGGATATCCTGTCGCGGGTGATGGGCTACCGCAACGGCGAGGGCGCGGACCACGGGCGGCACGTGGAGCAGATCACGCAGCGGCTGCTGCAGAGAATGCTGGAACGCACGGATAAATACGGCCTGACCCTGCAGGACTGCCGGCGGGCCGCCGCCGCGGCTATGTTCCACGACATCGGAAAGATGGGCGTGCCGGATGCCCTGCTGCGAAAGACCGGCCCCCTGACGCCGGAGGAGTTTGACGAGATCAAGAAGCATACCCTGATCGGCGAGGAACTGATGCGGGGCATGAAGGAGATAGAAAGCGAGCCGTTGGTGGAGGCTGCGGCGGAGATCTGCCGCTGGCACCACGAGCGGGTGGACGGCAGCGGCTATCCCGACGGGCTGAAGGGCGACGAGATACCGATGACCGTGCAGGCGGTGGGCCTGGCGGACGCCTATGACGCGCTGGTGAGCCAGCGGGTGTACAAGCCGGCGTATACCCATGCGGAGGCGTTGGCTATGATACGGCGCGGCGAGTGCGGCGCGTTCGATCCGCTGCTGGTGGACTGTCTGGAGGACATACAGAGTGCGTTGTGCCGTGAGGTATACGGCATGAGAGGTAAGGAATGAGCAGGACAAAAAGATTGCTGGCGGTGCTGCTGGCGCTGTGCGGTACGGTGCTGTGCGGCTGCGGACAGCGGGAGACGGAAACGGAAGAGCTGCCGGTGCTGGTCATTGGCAGCGACAACTATGAGCCGTATTTCTATCTGGATGAGGAGGATGGCGCCTATGCGGGTATCGACGTGGAGATCGCCACCGCCGCCTGCGAGAGATTGGGCTGGACGGCGAGCTTCCAAAAAATCAACTGGCAGGAGAAGGACGCCCTACTGGAGCGAGGCGACGTGGACTGCCTCTGGGGCAGCTTCTCCATGAACGGCAGAGAGGACTGCTACCGCTGGGCAGGGCCGTATATGTACAGCCGTCAGGTGGTCATCGTGCAGGCGTCCAGCGATATTTACGGTCTTGGCGACCTGAACGGCAAGCGCATCGCCGTGCAGACCTCCTCCAAGCCGGAGGAGCTGTTTCTGAAGCATCAGGTGCCCGGCGTGGAGCAGGTGGACAGCGTGTACTGCTTCGCCGACACGGTGGACGTGTTCGCCGCGCTGGACAAAAGCTATGTGGACGCCTGCGCCGGACACGAGACGGCGTACCTCACCTTCATCGCCGGGCGCGCCGGGGAATACCGGGTGCTGGAGCCGGGGCTGCTGCGGGCAGGTCTGGGCGCGGCGTTCTATAAGGACGACGGCAGCGGCAGAGCGGAGGCTCTGAACGAAATGCTGCACGAGCTGGTGGCGGACGGCACCGTGGCCGCCATTCTGGAGAGCTACGGCGTGGACGCACAGGCGGCTTTAGCGGGGTTGATCCATGGGCAATAAGTTTTCCAACAAATATATCTGGGTGCTCATGCTGGTGCTGGGCGTCTTTGTGATGGCGGTCACGGCTCTCATCGGCGGCAACAGCAGCATCCGCAACGCCCAGCAGACCGCCCAGCGGACGCTGCAATATCTGCAAAACCAGTGCATCAGCTACCGCGACATCGTCGCCGCCGACCGGCTAAAGAGCCTGGTGCGCCTGACAGAGCAGGCGCAGGAGGTGGCGGAGCGCGAGGGTATGGTGGGGCAGAACCGCTCCAACGAGGAGCTGGCGCGGTACGCCCAGCATCAGCGCGTAACCTGCGTGCTGGTGCTGGACAAGGATCTGGAGATCGAGTTCAGCTCCGGTGCGGACATGGACTGGAGCGATTACTACACCAATGAGGCGATCCGCTCCGTTATGGACTACCCGGAGAAGATCTTCGCCCGCCGCCTGACCCGTGACGGCGCGGTATACGACATAGCAGCCGTGGCGCGCGTCGAAAATCCCGGCGTCGTCTTCTGCGTCCGCCTCCAGTCGAACACGATCATCGCCTCCTACCGTGCGTCCATCGAGAGCCTGCTGGCGGGCTACGAGACGCTGCTCAATGACAAGGTCTACACCTACATCACCGACGGCGAGCGCGTGGTGGGCAGCAGCGCGGCGGAGCAGTGGAACCTGCCGGTGGACGAGGTGCCCCTCATCCGTGCGCTGGAGTCCTCCCCCTCCCCGGGCAGCAAGCTGACCCAGCTCCGCACGGACGGCACGTTCTTCGGTGCACGGGAGCGATACCAGCAGTACAGCCTGTATGTGTTCCTGCCGGCAGACTTTGTGTTCGCGCAGACAAAGAATATGCTGATCTCCGCCTTCGGCGTGTACGCGATGGCGGCGGTGGTGGCGGCACTGCTGTTGGTCAGGCTCGGCCAGGACCGCAAACGGCGGGAGCTGGCGTACCAGAAGCAGTTGGAAAAGGAAGTAGAGCGTGCCACAGCGGCGGACCAGGCCAAGACGCACTTCCTTCGCAGCATGAGCCATGATATACGCACACCCATCAACATCATCATGGGTATGCTGGAGATCATCGGGCGGAACCCGGAGAATGTGACGCTGGTGCAGTCCTGCCGGGAGAAGGCGCAGACCGCGGCGCGCTATCTGCTGGCGTTGGTAAACGACGTGCTGACGCTGAATCGCCCGAAGCAGGAGGCGCTGGGAAAGACCCCCTATTGTTTGACAAGCGAGCTGCACGAGATGCTGGATATTTCGCGCGCCCAGGCGGAGAGCGCAGGCGTTGCGCTGACGGTGATGGACCTGACGCTGGAGCATGAACAATTCACAGGCGACCCGCTGTATATGCGGCAGATCTGCCAGAACATCATCGGCAACGCCATCAAATACAATCACCCCGGCGGATGGGTGCGCTGCAGCTTCCGCGAGTCCCGTTATGCGGACGGCGTGTGCCGGCTGGAATTTATATGCGAGGATAACGGCGCAGGCATGAGCGAGACGTTCCAGCGCCATATGTTCGAGGCATTTGCCCAGGAAAACAGCGATAGGGGCAGCCTTTCCGGCGGCGTGGGCCTGGGTCTGGCCGTGGTGAAAAAGCTGGTGGACGAAAGAGGCGGTACCATTCAGGTGGACAGTGCACGCGGACAGGGAACGCGCTTCCGCGTGGTGCTGCCCATGATGCCCAGTGAGGCCGAACCGGAAGCCGCGCTCCCCGGTGCGGCGGCTTCCATCGCCGGCCGGCGCTTGCTGGTGGCGGAGGACAACGAGCTGAACCGGGAGATCGCGGTGTACCTGCTGCAGGAGGCCGGCGCCGTGGTGGACCAGGCCGCCGACGGCAAGGAGGCGGTGGAGATGTTCGCCGCGTCGGCGCCCGGTACCTACGACGCGGTGCTGATGGACGTGATGATGCCGGAGCTGGACGGCCTTTCCGCCACCCGCGCCATCCGCGGGATGGACAGGCCGGACGCGCAGCTGCCGATCATCGCCATGACCGCCAACCTGTTTGACGAGGACGTGGCGGCCTGCCTGGCAGCGGGCATGGACGCGCATATCCCCAAGCCGTTGGAGGCTGGGCAGATGATAAGAACGATCGCCGAGTGGCTGGAGAGGAAGAAACAATGAATTTAGAGAAGCTTTATCAAGAGATGGGCGGCGACATGGCGGACGCCGTGCGCCGGTTGGGCAGTATAGCTGCGGTGGAGCGTTTCCTGCGGATGTTCGCCGGAGACGACACCTTCGCCATGCTGCAGGCGGCCATGAGCGCCGGAGACGCCCGTCGGGCCTTCCGGGCGGCGCACACGCTGAAGGGCCTGGCAGCCAACCTGGGGCTGGTGCAGCTGGGGCAGGCAGCCTCAGCCCTGACGGAGGCCCTGCGCGGCAGCGATATGCAAAGCGCGTCGGCGCTGTATCCGGAGACGGCCGCGGCATACCGTGAGGCGTGCGCGGCGATCGGAGATTTAGAGACGGACGCATAGAAAACACGGATTTTTGCGGAAAAGACTTGACGAAACGGAACGAAAGTGATATACTGCGAATACAATAATGTTCTGTTGGCAAATCGGCTGAAAGGCCGAGACGCAAAGCTACGGTGTCTAAACGGCATTTGACCGCATGATCGACCGGCTGCAAGTGGGATGCGCTTCAAAGGTGCATACATTGCAGCCGGTTTTTTATTTGCCCTGCCCGGCAGGGCCCATATTGCAGTACGGGTCGCGGAGGTCTAACCCCTACCTCGGCGGCATCGAAACCCCCATCTGTCACATGGCAGATGGGGGTTTCGGCGTTGTGGAAGCGGTGCTCACGGCAAAAAACACCCCCGGCACTGCCGGAGGTGTTCGCTTATGCCTTGCGGCCGTAGAGCGCGGTCATGCGGTCGATCCTGACAGAGAGCGCATCGCTCAGCTCGCCGGGCAGCAGCCGCCAGGTCCAGTTGCCGCCCTGGGTGCCGGGGATGTTCATGCGGTTTCCCTCGCCCAGGCCCAGATAGTCCTGCATCTGCGCCACGAACAGCTCTGCCACGCTGGACATACCGCCGCGGATAATACCCCAGTGAAAGCCCTCCTGCTCTGTCAGCGCCAGGTATTCCACCGCGTGGGCCACATCCTCCGGCGCGGCCTCCTGCCGCCACAGTGCCAGGGGGCTGTTGTCGTGGGTGCCGGTATAGCAGATGCAGTGCGGCGTATAGGCGTGGGGCAGATACCCGCTGGAATCCCGGGAGTCAAAGGCGAATTCCAGCACCTTCATACCGGGCCAGCCGGACTCGCGGAGCAGCTGCGCCACCTCCGGGGTGGGGTAGCCCAGATCCTCGGCGATGAACTCCAGCTGCGGGAACCAGCCGTTGAGCCGTTCGATCAGGTCCATGCCGGGACCGGCGATCCAGCGGCCGTTTTTGGCGGTGGGCTGACCGTAGGGCACGGCCCAGTAGTTGGCAAAGCCGCGGAAGTGGTCGATGCGGATCACATCATACAGCTTGCCGGCGCCGTCGATCCGGCGGATCCACCAGCCGAAGCCGTCGTCACGCATGGCGTCCCAGTCGTAGAGGGGGTTGCCCCACAGCTGGCCGTCGGCGGTAAAGTAATCCGGCGGGACGCCGGCCACAGCCTTGGGCACCAGATCGTCGTCCAGCTGGAAGAACTGCGGCTCAGCCCAGACGTCGGCGGAGTCCATGGCCACGTAGATGGGCAGATCGCCGATGATGCGGATGCCCTGCTGGTGGACGTAGTCGCGCAGAGCGGTCCACTGCCTGAAAAACAGAAATTGCAGATAGGTGAAGAACTGCACATCCTCCCGCAGAAGTGTGCGGTACTTGTCCAGCACGGCCTCGTTCTTACGCAGGCGAAGGTCGTCGTCGGGCCACTCCGTCCAGGACTTCATGCCGAAGTGGCGCTTGCAGGCCATGTACAGGGCGTAGTCCGGCAGCCACCGCGCATTGTCCTGCGCAAAGGCCGCTACGGCCTCCGCGTCCCGCTCCCAGCCCCGCTGATAGGCCTTGCGAAGAAGGGTAAAGCGGCTCTCGTAGATCTTTCCGTAGTCCACATGGCGCGGGTCGCTGCCCCAGTCGGGGGCGGCGCACTCGGCGTCCGTCAGCAGTCCGTCATCCACCAGCATATCCGGGTCGATGTAGTAGGGGTTGCCGGCGTAGGCGGAAAAGCTCTGGTAGGGGGAGTCGCCATAGCTGGTGGGGCCCAGGGGGAGCATTTGCCAGTAGGACTGGCCGGCGTCTTTCAGGAAATCGGCGAAATCATAGGCTGCCTTGCCCAGGGTACCAATGCCATAGGGGGAGGGCAGGGAGGATACCGCCATTAAAATACCGCTGCTTCGTTTCATAACTCAACTTCTCTCTTGGATAGGATTTGACTTTCAGCCGGACGGTCCCGGCCAAAATATACGGGGGCGGGCGATCAGCCCGCCCCCGGCGTGTTGTAAGTTTAGCCCTTGACGGCGCCGGCAGCCACACCCTTGATGATGTGCTTCTGGCAGCACAGGTAGAAGACGATGACCGGCAGGATGCTCAGCAGGATCAGCGCCATAGTGGCGCCCATGTCCACCTGTCCGTAGCTGCCCTTCAGGTGTTGGATGACGATGGGGATGGTCATATACTTGGTACGATCCAGCACCAGATACGGCAGCAGGAAGTCGTTCCACACCCACATGATCTCCAGCACGCCCACAGAGATGAAGGTGGGCTTCATCATGGGCAGCACCACCAGAAAGAAGGTGCGCAGCGGGCCGCAGCCATCGATCACAGCGGCTTCTTCGATCTCCAGCGGAATCGTCTTGACAAACCCGGAGAACATGAATACCGCCAGTCCCGCGCCGAAGCCCAGGTACACGATAGGTATTGTCCACGGTGTGTTCAATCCGATCTTGGCAAAAGCCATAGAGGTGAAGCTAAAGTAGGGAAGCTTGACCTGCTCGGCGGTACGGGACAGGGTAAACATCACCATCTGGAACGGCACTACCATGGAGAACACGCACAGGTAGTAGATGATCTTGCTGACCAGACTGCCCACGCGAGAGACGTACCACGCCGCCATAGACGTACACAGCAGGATCAGCGCCGAGGACGCGAGGGTGATAAACAGACTGTACAGCACCGCCTTGATAAACGGGTAGTTGCCAAAGGTCATGCCCTTGATGTAGTTTTGCAGCCCCACGAAGGAATTCTCGTTGGGGAGGGCGAAGGTCTCCGTGTTCACGGCGGCGTTGCTCTTGAAGGAGTTCATCAGTACGATGAGGATGGGCAGCACGTAGACGATGCAGATCACGACAAAGGCCACGGTCAGTGCCATCTTGCTGCGCTCATGCTTTTTCGCCAGATTTGTCTGCATTACTGCTGCACCTCCTTTTTGCGGGTGGACTGGAGCTGGATCAGGCCGATCACAGCCACAAGGATGAAGAACACCACGGCCTTGGCCTGCCCCACACCGCGGTTGTTGCCGCCGCCGGAGTAGAAGGCGCTGTAGATGTTCAGTGCCAGCATCTCCGTGGTCTTGATGACGCTGCCGTCCGGCTGCTGGAGGAAGGGACGGCCGCCTGTCAGGGCCAGGTTCTGATCAAACAGCTTGAAGCCGTTGGTCAGCGTCAGGAAAATGCAGATGGTGAAGGAGCTCATCATGTTGGGGATGGTGACCTTCCACAGCATCTGCCAGCTGTTGGCACCGTCGATACGGGCGGCCTCCAGCATATCCTCCGGAATGGATTGCAGACCGGCGATATAGATGATCATCATATAGCCCACCTGCTGCCAGCATATCAGGATGATAAGACCCCAGAAGCCGTATTTGCTCTCCAGCACCACGGAGGTGTTGTACTTCACCAGAATGCCGTCAAAGATCATGGACCAGATGTAGCCCAGCACGATGCCGCCGATGAGGTTGGGCATGAAGAACACCGTCCGGAACAGGTTGGAGCCCTTGATACCCTTGGTCAGGAAATAGGCCACCGCAAAGGCCAGCACATTGATGAACAGTACCGACACGAAGGCGAACAGCGCCGTATACCAGAAGGCGTGGACAAAGGTGCTGTCGGAGAAGGCCTTCACATAGTTGCTAAAGCCCACCCACGTCCACTGGCTGGTCAGCTTGAACTTACAGAAAGACAAAAACGCGCCTTTCAGAAACGGATACAAAAAACCGATGCAAAAGGCGGCGAAGGTGGGCAGCAGGAACAGCCACACCATCCGTTGAATGGGCCGGCGGATCAGACGGCTGCTGAGGGCGGCCGCATCCCGCTTTCTGTGTAATCGCTTCATTCTTTCACTCCTGTTCTGCCGAAATTGTCATGGCGACAGCTCCTGCCCGAACGCCTCGGGCAGCAGCTCACGCCGTCACAGTCTATATGCTATCATGCCGGCGGATATATCTACAGGCGGAGCGGACGTGATCGCCCGCCCCGCCTGTATTGTGTGTCAATTTATCTCAGCGGATATCCGCAGAGGACTTAGTGCTCGTTGGCGTACTGGGTAGCCCAGCCCTGGACGAACGCGGTCTCAACGGTGGACCAGTCGCCGGTGCCGGTGGTGTACTGGCTCAGAGCATCGACGACGGCAGCGCGCCAATCGTCAACGGCAGGAGTCCAGTTGAACGCCCAGGTCACGGTGTAGTTGCCGTTGGCAACGTACTCGTTGGCAGCCGCGAAGAACACGTTCTCCGGGGTCTTGGCGTTCTTGAACGGGCAGGGGCCGAACTGATCGGCCAGCATGGCGGTGCCTTCCTCAGAGGTGACGACCCAGTACATGAAGTCCAGAGTGGCCTGGATGTCTTCCGGAGAGGCGTTCTTGTTGATCGCCCAGCAGTTCTCGGTGCCGCAGCAGAGACCAGCCTTCTCCTCGCCTTCCACACCGCAGTAGATGGGGATCATGGTGAGGTCGTCCGGGTTCATGCCGAACTTGTCGGCAGAAGTCAGGTTGCTGTACTCCCAAGTGCCGTTCTGATAGAACGCAGCCTTGCCTTCGCCGAATTCAGCCTCGGCCTGATCGCCGGTGGCGGACAGGAGGGCAGCGCCGGTGGTCGCGGTATCGGTGATGTACAGATCCCAGATGTTCTTGTAGTTCTCGAGGTAGGTGCCCTTGATGGTGGCGGGCTGCTCCGTCACGCCGTCATCGCGGAACTCGTAGTACAGAGGCATGTTGGCCAGGTGGCCGGAGAAACGCCAGGAGGAGGAACCGTCGAGACCGGCGGACGTGAAAGCGTCGAAGCCGAGCTCGTCAGCGCGGGCGTGGATGTCGTCCGCAACAGCCTTCAGGGACTCGAAGTTGGTGATCTCATCGACGGAGTGGCCGGCCTTCTCGAGCAGGGCCTTGTTCACGATGATGCCGAAGGCTTCGTAGCAGTAGCCGATGGAAACGGTCTCGCCGGCTTCGTTCTTCAGGTTGAAGTCGGTGGTGGTCATCTCGTTGTACACGTCGGTGCCTTCGAGATTGTAGCAGAACTCGCCGTAGCTGTTGACAGCGCCGAGGTTGCCGACCTGGAACATGGTGGGGGCGGCGTCCTTGTCGAGCTCGGCGGTCAGGGTGGTGTCGTACTGGCCGGAAGCGGCGGTGACGACCTTCACGGGAACGCCGGTCTGCTCGGTGTAGGTCTTGGCAATCTCCTGCCAGGCCGCGTCAGACTCGGGCTTGAAGTTGAGGTAGTACACGCTGCCGGTCGCGGCCGGGGTTTCGGGTTCCGCGGCGGGCTCTTCCGTCGCGGGGGTTTCGGGCTCAGCCGGGGTGTTCGGGGTCTCCGCCGGGGCAGCGCCGCAGGCGACGAGGCTCAGAACCATGACCAGAGCCAGAAGAACAGCGAGAAGCTTCTTCATTGTTTGTTTCCTCCTAATTTTTAATGGGTTTCCGTAAGTAAAGCGCTGAATTGGAAACGATTCCAACCAAGCTTGTCTGTATTCTATCCTCTTTGTAGAAATATTGCAAGTGCGTTTCGGCGAAAACGCTTAACTTTATGTCATTTACACAAAAACCTCGTCAACTTTTTGTGCGGTTGGTCTTGTCATGCGGTCATTTGTTCCTGTATAATAGGCTTATTCTCCCGGAGGTGGCAATATGAAAAAACTCTTTGATCCGGATTCCCCCATCCTGCGCTTTCTCACGCAGGCGGCGGAGCTCGCGTGGCTGAACATTCTGTGGGTCGTGTGCTCGCTGCCGGTTTTCACGCTCGGCGCTTCGACCGCGGCGCTCTGCACGGCGGTGCGGAACATGATCCGCGAATCGGGGCATTGGAACAGCGCGGCCTTTTTCCGCGCGTTTCGCGATAATTTCAAAAAATCCACGCTGCTCTGGCTCATTCTGCTTGCGGCGCTCGCTCTCCTCGGCGCGGACGTATACATTCTCCGCGCGCTCTTCCCGGAGCAGCTGTTCTGGCTCGTGCTGCCGGGCGTCTGCTTTGCGCTGTGGCTGATGGTGTTCATCTGGGCGTTCCCGCTCACGGCGACCTTTGAAAATACGCTCTGGAACACGATAAAAAACGCCGTGCTTCTCGGCGTCGGGTATCTGCCGCGGACGCTTCTCATGGCGGTGATCCATCTGCTGCCGGTGATCCTCTTCGCCGTATCCCCGGCGGCGTTTTACGGCGTGAGCGTTCTCTGGCTCGTGCTGCTCTCGGCCGTGACGTGCTACACCGATCTCTGGCTCATGCAAAAGCCGTTCGCCCCCTTCCTGCCGGACGAAACGGAATGACCGGTCAAACGAGCATAGGAAAATGTCCTCTGCGCACCAATTTGCGCAGAGGACATTTTTGATCTTGCATGCCGGTTCAGTGCAGCTCCCAGATGGTTTCCGCGTACTGGCGGATCGCGCGGTCGGACGAGAACATGCCCGCCGCGGCGATGTTGTAAAGGCATTTTTTGCCGAAGGATACGCGGTCCTTCCAATCCGTGAGCGCGTGAAGGCGGGCTTCACGGTAGCTTTCAAAATCGCGCAGAACGAAATAGTTGTCCGGACGGTGCCAGCTCGCGCCCTTGAGTATGGCGTCGAAAAGCTCCTTCTGATCGTCGTCGGTCGGCACGGTGCCGTCCACAAGCGTATCCATCGCGCGGCGGATGCGCTCGTCGGAATCGTAGAGCGCCTCGGGGTCGTAGGTATCGCGCACGGCGTTGTTCTCCTCGACGGTGCCGCCGAAGATGTAGTTGTTCTCCAGCCCGGCCTGCCGGACGATCTCAACGTTCGCGCCGTCCATCGTGCCGAGCGTCACAGCGCCGTTGAGCATGAGCTTCATGTTGCCCGTGCCGGAGGCCTCCGTGCCTGCCGGGGAGATCTGCTCGGAGATGTCCGCCGCGGGGATGATCTTTTCGGCGTAGGAGCAGTTGTAGTTCTGCACGAACACGATGCGCATTTTGCCGTTCACGTCGGGGTCGTTGTTCACAAGCTCGGCAAGACGGTTGATATAGCGGATGACGGCCTTCGCGCGGCGGTAGCCGGGCGCGGCCTTCGCGCCGAAAATGAACGCCGTGGGCGGCATATCGGCGAGACCGCCGTTTTTGATCTCAAAATAGAAGTCGGCAAGGCAGAGAGCGTTCATCAGCTGGCGCTTATATTCGTGCGCGCGCTTGACCTGCACGTCGAACACAAACTCCTCGGGAATGTCCACGCCCTCCGCGGTACGGATGTGCGCGGCGAGCTGGCTCTTCTTCTGCAGCTTGACGGCGTTGAAGAGCATGGCGAGCTCGTCGCTCACGTGCTCGCGCAGATAGCCGATGCGGTCAAGATCACGCAGGAAGCCCTCGCCGATCTCGGCGCGGATGAGCTCGGTGAGCTCCGGGTTGCAGAGACCGAGCCAGCGGCGCGGTGTGATGCCGTTCGTAACGTTCACGATGCGGCCGGGGTATTTCTCGTTCCACGCGCGGAAGAGATCGTCCCGGAGGATCTGGCTGTGGATCTCCGCAACGCCGTTCACCTTGCGGGACATATACACCGAAAGATCGGCCATGCGCGCCTGATTATCGCAGACGACGTGGAGATTCGCGCCGGGGAACTCCTGCTGCAGGCGCTCTTCGATCTTCAGGAGAATGTCGCAGATCTCCGGCACAACACTGCGCAGAAGATCCATATCCCAGCGCTCGAGCGCTTCGCCCATGACGGTGTGGTTCGTGTAGGAGAAAACACTGCGGGTGATAGCAAAGGCACGGTCAAAGTCGATGCCCTCGGCCATGAGCAGCCGGATGAGCTCGGGGATGGACATGGCGGGATGGGTATCGTTGAGCTGCACGGCGATGAACTCGCCGAGGCGCTGAAGATCGCCGTTGCCGGAGGATTTGTAGGTGCGCAGGATGTCCTGCAGCGACGCGCTCGAGAGGAAGTACTGCTGCTTGATGCGCAGACGCTTGCCCTCGACGGTGCTGTCGTTCGGGTAGAGGACGCGGGTGATGTCCTCGGCGCGGTTTTTCTCGGTGAGCGCGCGCTCGTAATCCTGCGAGTTGAACGCGTCAAAGTCGAGCTCCTGCTCGGCCTCGCACTGCCAGAGACGGAGCGTTGCGACGTTGTCGGTATGATAGCCGATGACCGGCGTATCGTACGGCACGGCGAGCACCGTCTGGTCGGCGAAGCGGACGCGGACGGTGTGCTTCTCGCGGCGGAAGCTCCAGGGATCGCCGTGCTTTTCCCAGTCGTCGGCGGATTCCTTCTGCGCGCCGTTTTCAAAGCTCTGCTTGAAAAGGCCGAAGCGGTAGCGCAGGCCGTAGCCGCTCAGCGGCACGCCGCAGGTGGCGGCGCTGTCCATATAGCACGCGGCAAGACGGCCCAGACCGCCGTTGCCGAGAGCCGCGTCCTCGATCTCCTCAAGACAGGCGAGATCGATGCCGCGCTCGGCAAACACCCGGCGCATTTCGTCGAGAATGCCGAGATTGAAAAGGTTATTGTATACGAGCCGCCCGACAAGATACTCGGCGGAGAGATAATACGCCTTGCGCTTTCCGGCGCGGCGGGCGCGGGATTTGGCCCAGTTGTCCCCCACCGCGATCATTACCGCCCGCCCGAGAGCGTTGTGGAGGTGCTGGGGCGAGGCCTCGCTCAGGCGCTCGTCCTCGTCATATTTCAGCAGAGATTCCGTGGTGCCCAGAAGATCCTGCGGAGAATAAATCATGGTTCTCTGTCCTTTCGGTGATGGAATAGTGCCGTGGAAACGATTCCAAGGCTCTGCGCTGCATTATAACCGTTTTTCCCCGGCTCTGCAACCGGTTTTTATAAAAAAGGCCGGAACACAGGTTCTTTTCTGTGTTCCGGTCATTTTGTCTGACAGCAGAGGTTCGTTTGAAGGCGTCAGCCGACATAGGGAAGCATCTCAAAGAAATTCTCTTCGCTCTCGCCGTTGATGGTCCAGCCGCCTTCCCCATCGTATTCCAGCCGGATCGATCCGGTGCGGCCGTCATCGGTGCGGAAGAAGGTGTTCTGTCCGTCCGTGCCGGTAAGCAGGAGCTTTTCGCCCGGCGTCAGCACGGCGGTGCCGCCCTCATCGAGATACACCGGCAGGATCTTCGCCACAGTCAGATAGTAGCAGCTGCCGCGGTAGTTCCATTTAAAAGAGGGATCGAGCGTTACGACGCCGTCGGACGTTCCGTTCATACCGATGACCGCGCAGTAGGTGCCGAGCTGATAGTACCACGCTTCGAGCATCGGGATGCCGCCGCTGAACACGACGCGCCCGTCGAGACTGCCGGTAATGCCGTTCGGGTCCGCGCCGTAGCGCGCGTCGCCGGTAAATTGGATGGGCTCGAGTGTGTCGCCGTGCCAGCCGCAGGTGCGGTAATCGTCGCTGCCGGGGTCGGCGGCAAACAGAAGCTCGCAGATGCCGTCGCCGTCCAGATCACAGATCCAGAGATCGTACCGGTCGCCCACGGGCATATTGGTGCGGTCGAGCACCGTGCCGTTCACGGCGATCGTGTACTCGTTGATGCCGCCGGCATCCTTCGCCGTCACGGTGATCTCCTCGGCGGCATAGTCGCCGTTAATGTCATAGTGATACACACTCTTGCCGGAGATGTTCAGCGGACGCTCGGCATACTGCTCTCCGTCCATGAGGATGAGAGAGCCGTCCATCCCGCTCTGGGAGATATACTTTACGTGCTCGCCATCGGCGTCGCGCCAGGAGATGGCGAGATTCGGCATCACGTCGGGGATCCATGTCTGCACGCAGACGCTCTCGCCGCCGGCGAGACGCCCGGCGTACCAGAGCGTGCCGTCCGTGCGGTAGGTGTTGGAGTATTCCAGATACGTCACGGCATTGAGCTCGACATTCTCGACCGTGCCGGAGGCGGTGAACGTGACGCACGCGCCCAGACCGCCCGTACCGGTATCGCAGACATACGTTGCGTTCCCGGCGGCGTCGGCGCTCTCGCTCAGCTCGCCGGTGAGCGTACCGTCCGCTGTGCTCTCGGCGGGGAGATAATCCGCCTTGATCTGATAGGCGAGCCATGCGTACGGCAGCGTGAACTCGATGAGCCCCGCGGCATAGCCCGCGAGCTCATAGGGGTTTGCCATAAGGACAAGGCCCTCGTCGTTAAAGTACCAGTTGCCGTCGCGGAAGAGACCGGCAAGCTGATCCTCGTAGCCATCGTTCAGACCGTAGGCGGCGTATTCCGCGCCGTAGCCGATGATATCCTTGAGCTGATCGACGGCGGCGGAGAGGAAAGCGTCGTAGTTATCCGTGAGATCCGCGAGCGTCAGCTCCCGGCCGGTGCGGATATCGAAGGTGTGGCCGCAGCGGCCGGTGTAGCCGTGCGCGCCGCCGAGATACGACGTGTCGTCGTAGGTGATGCTCAGCAGATACCGGGCATTATAGCGGACGTTCATCTGGCGCATAAGGCTGTAGGAAGAAAAGCCCGAGGCATCGCCGTTTTCCGTCTGCCGGGCGAGTTCTTCCTTTGCCGCGGCCAGATAATTTTCCTTGCCGGAAATGCTGTATTCGCTGCCCGATTCAGCGCCGACGGCAAAATCCGTATACTGCTTATGCAGCGCTTCGTTGATCGCGGCAGCGGCCGCGTCGTTTCCGTTCATGGAAACGCTCGGCTCGGCGCAGGCATAGACGAGAAGAAGCGCCGCATTGTCGGCGGTATAGAAATCCTCGTTCTCGCACCGGACGGAAATCACCGGCACATTGCGGTTTTCGGCCGCCGGCACCTCCGTGGGCGCGGCGGAAGTCTCCGGCGCGGCGGTCACGGGGATCGCCGTGGGTTCCGCCGTGGGCTGTGCCGGAGTTTCCGGCTTTGTGCTGCACGCCGCGAGCGAAAGGGAAAGTGCCGCGCAGAGCAGCAGGGACAGGCCTTTCTTTTTCATGCTCATACAGTTATAGTTACTCCTCATAACGCGTGAGCGCGTAGTCGTAAATATTGTGTCCGCTCTCGAGCGGCGCACCGTTCACGGTGAGCGTGACGTCCGTGCCGTCAAAGGCGTCGAGCAGCGTGTTGACGATGCCGCCGACGAGGAAGTACTCCCCGCTCGTGCCGAGAGAGCGCACCTGCGCGGCGAAGGCGTCGTTGAGGTCGGCTCTGATGTGGCCGTCCTTGTCTGCGGCAACGGTGTTGAACGCCGCGCCGTTTTCAAAGATAAGGCCGTCCATCGCGCCGTTGAGCGTTTCGGCGGTGATCTCCGTGCCGTCGAGCGCGGTGCCGAAGGCAAGGAAGTGCTCGGCGTTCGCGTCGCTGCGGTAGATGCGCACCACGGCGGGGGCTTCGCAGCCGCGCTCGGCGAAGATCGCGGTATAGGTATCGCGCACGTCCTTGGCACTGTAGGGGTAATGCGCCGGCGTATAGCCGCCGTCGGCAAGGAGGTTTTTCCCGCTCTCGCCGTAAAGGCCCATGGCGGTCTCATACATCGCGGTGAGCTTATCGGTAAGCTTTTCGCCGAACTCCGTCTCCTCGCCGAGATCAAAGGCGGCTGCGCCGCTGCGCACGGCGTCCATGCCGTTCGTGAGCGAGAAGTCCATGATCGTGGCAGCAATGCGCGCTCCCGTGAGCGAGCAGCCGGCGGTGCCTTCATGATAGTTGTTGAAAAGGTCGCACAGCGCGTCGTAAAGGCCGTTCTTCTCCGGCGTCACCGTGACAGACGTGTCGGTTTTCTCGGGCATCGCGGTGGTTTCCGGCGGCACGGGCGTCGGAGCGCTCGTCGGCTCCGCCGTTGCGGCGGGTTCGGCGGCTGCGCTGCCGGACGACGCATTGCCGGATGTTGCGGCGGGCTGCTCCGGCTTCGGCGAGCAGGCCGTCATAAACGCCGCGCACAGAATAAGCGCTAGAAGCGCCGCGGCAAATCGTTTCATCTTCATAAGCTCTTTCCTTTCCTCGCACCTTTGGGTGTTCGAAAATATAGACGCCGGACGGGGTCGTTTGGTTCCCCGTCCGGCAAAAATATTATACGGTTTTCTGCGGAAACACAAGTGCGGCTTTGAAAAGATCGCCGTCAAGCGTCAGCGTGAGCTTTCCACCCATGAGCTCCATGAGAGAATTGGCAATGGAAAGTCCCAGTCCGCTGCCGTCTGTGTGGCGCGAGCCGTCGCCGCGGACGAACCGCTCCATCAGCTCCTCCGCCGGGATGTTCAGCGGCTCGCGGGAGATATTTTTAAGCGTGAGCACCGTTTCCGTTTCACCCGGCGTCAGCTCCAGATAGAGCCGCGTGCCGCTCTGCGCGTATTTTACCGCGTTGCCCAGCAGATTATCCAGCACGCGCCATAAAAGCCGCCCGTCCGCCGTGACATACGTTTCCGCCTCCGGCACATTCAGCACCGGCGTGATGGCCGCCGCAGCAAACTTTTCGGTATACTCCCCGGCGCTCTGGCGCAGCAGCTCGCCAAGATCGATCTTTTCGAGATTCACCGGCAGCGCGCCGCTGCTCGCCTTGCTCGCGTCCACGAGATCGGTCGTGAGCTTTTTGAGCTTCTGGCTCTGGCGGTCTAAAACCTCGATGTATTCCTGCGCCTGTTCGCTTTCGATCGGTTCTTTTTTGAGAAGGTCGACATAGCTCACAATGCTCGTGAGCGGCGTTTTGAGATCGTGGCTGACATTCGTGATGAGCTCGGTTTTAAACCGCTCGGACTTCATGCGCTCGTTCACGGCGCGGCTCATGCCGACGCTCACGGCGTTGAGATCGTCGCCGTGCTCCTTGAGCGCCGGGTACATTTTCTCCGTATCCACCGTGTAGGTGAGATCGCCCGCGGCGAGCTTCTGCGCCGCCGTCTGCAGCGCCTTGAGCTGGCGCATGATACGGATGACGAAATACAGTCCCGCGATGTCAAGCGCAACGAGCACGAGAAGCTGGAAGAAGCTGCCCGAAAGCCATATAAGGAGCATGCCGAAGAAATTGACAAGCACCACGACCGCGTACACAAGGATCCCCTTCCACGCGATGGGCAGCGCACGGACAAAGCCGCGCACGGCGCGGTATACAAAGCGGCAGACGATATAGATGATGCTGTTTCTCCACCACTTCCCGGCGCGGAGCCGCGCCGAGATCGTGCAGAGCGTGAGCAGCACGACAAAGCCGATCCAGAGCGCCATGAGCGTAACCGGCATCATCCATACCCAGAGCGGGTTATAGAGCAGGTTAATTCCCGACAAGTCGAAATAGAAGTTTGCCGGGACGGCCACCGCCGCCAGCGCCGCGGCGAGGAAGAGATCGAGCGGCACGCGGTGGATGCCGCGCAGCTTCACACCGTCCGGTGTTTTTCCCATGGACGCCATGAGGAAGACGAGGAGCGCGATGCACAGCACCGCCGTGATGATGCCCACGGGGAGATAGGCGTTCTGATAGCGCAGCAGCGTGCCGACGGAGGTGCGGAGCAGCGTCAGCTCCTCGCCAGGCGTCTGCTTCGGCTCGAGATACGCCTGCACGTCGATCCCGACGCCTTCGCTGAAATAACCGCCCGAAATGCCAAGGGGCACGGCGTTTTTCGTTCTGCCGTCGTACAGCACCTTGCCGGTGGACGTATCCGTTGCTACATAGGAATAGCCGGAGGGAAGCCCGGGGTATTCGCCGGTATCCCGTTCCTCCTGCAGCGCGTTGTTGAGCAGAACGCGGATGCCGTTCTTATACACCGATACGCTGTCCGGCTCAGGCAGCGTGCGGTCGCGGTCGATGCGGGTCATGAAATATCCTGCGGCGCAGAGCAGCGCCGTAAGGCCGCAGAGCAGGCACAGGATAAAGGCGGCGGCGCGCGCCGCCGCGCTGTGGGTCAGCTTTTTCATTTTTTCATTTCCTCCAGCTTATAGCCTTTGCCCCAGACGACTTTCAGATAGCGCGGGTTGGCGGGGTCGATCTCCAGCTTTTCGCGCAGATGGCGGATGTGCACCGGCACCGTTCCCTCCGCGGAAAACGGTTCGTCCTTCCAGACGCGCCGGTAGATATCGGCGCTCGAAAACACCTTGCCGGGGTTTTCGAGCAGGAGACGGAGAATGTCATACTCCGTCGGGGTAAGCGTTACCTCCTCGCCGTCGAGTGTGACGCTCTTGCGCTCATCGTCCATGGCGATGCCGCCGAGCGTGAGCGCGGTGCTTTTCTCCGGCATGCCGCCGAGCTGGGCATAGCGCCGGAGCTGTGCCTTGACGCGGGCAAGGACCTCAAGAGGGTTGAATGGCTTGGTGATATAATCGTCCGCGCCGACGGTGAGACCGAGGATCTTATCGTTGTCCTCGCTCTTGGCAGTGATGAGGATGACCGGGACGTTGCTCTGCTCGCGCAGCTTTGCCGTCGCCGTCATGCCGTCCATGCCGGGCATCATGATGTCCATGAGCACGAGCTGTACTTCCTCGCGCTGCATGAGTTCGAGCGCCGCTAAGCCGCTGTCGGCCTCACAGACGGCGTAGCCCTCGCCCGTAAGATAGATGCGCAGCGCGTTCCGGATATCGCGCTCGTCGTCGCAGATGAGTATTTTGTACATGGCTCTTCCCCTCTCTCGTTTACAGCTACAGCATAGCATCCCCGGCTTTAATAATAAAGATGGGATTTCTTTAAGTTTCGTTTAAGACGCGAAAAGACGCCGCTCCACAGCTTTGGGAACAGCGTCTTTTCTCGTTATTGCCAGTTTTTCCACACGTCCGGGCAGTACCCGGCGGTGGCCTGTTTTCCGTTGCGGACAACGGGCGTTTTCAAAAGCGTGGGGTCTTCCAGAATGCGCTCGAGCTTATCGTCCGCGCGGGCAAGATAGCGCAGCAGCGCCGCGTCCGGGTGCTTTTCGTCGATGAGATCCTCAAGCCCCACGGCGTTTTTCACGCTTTGCAGCTCGCCGCGGCTGATGCCGTAGCGGTTGAGATCGATGTACTGGTATTTGATGCGGCGCTCCTTGAAGTACCGCTCCGCCTTTTTCGTGTCAAAGCACTTGCTTTTGCCGAAAATCTGTATGTTCACAGCGCTTCCCCCAGGAACCGGTGGAGGTTGTGGAAGAAGATATCCTGCACGAGCGCTTCGCTGAAGCGGTGCGCGAGCATCTGCTCATACAGCTCTTCCATGCTCTCCACGCCGGTGATGCCCTCCGGCAGCGACTCGATGCCGTCAAAATCGGTGCCGAGACAGAGATTTTCGCGCGCGTCCATGCAGAGGAAATGGTCGATGTGCGCAAGCACGGCGTCCATATTCCGCCCGAGACCGAGAAAGCCGGGGCAGAGATTCAGCCCGATGACGCCCTCGTTGTGGACGATGGCGCTGATCTGCGCGTCGGTCAGATTGCGCGGATGGTCGCACACGGACTTCGCGTTCGAGTGGCTGCACAGCACCGGGCGCTTCGCAATGCGCATCACGTCCCAGAACGTTTTTTCCGAGGCGTGGGAGAGATCGACCGCGACGCCTTTTTCCCAGCAGGTGTTCACGAAGCGGACGCCGTCAGCGGTCAGGCCCGCGCCGGTATCCATTGCCGAGCCGCACAGCCGGTTATCCTTGTTCCAGCAGAGCGTCACCATGCGCACGCCGCGGCGGTAGCCGTCGAGCAGACCCGCGACGCTGCACCGGAGGAGATTGGCGCCCTCCACGGAGAGGAACACGGCGACCATGTCGTCCTTCGCGGCGGCGTCAGCCTCCGCGACGCTCGTGCAGAGCGCGGCGAGATCGCGGTTTTCCTTCAGCTCACGCTCAACGGTGAGCATGATGCGGCGGAACGCCGTGGGGCCGTCAAAGCCCGGCGGTGCCCAGATCGCCATGACCTGCGCGGCGGGGGCGTAGTGGTGCAGACGCAGAAGATCGATGTGGTTCCGGCTGCTCTGACGCAGGGAGTTGAACTTCGTCAGAGTGTCGCAGTGAGCGTCGAAATACGGGATGCAGTACGGCAGAGCCATGGCGATAGTCTCCTTTTTCTATATTTTCAAGGGGATAACCTCTCAGTCACGGCTTGCGCCGTGACAGCTCCCCCATTAGGGGAGCCAAGTGGGTTTGTGAAAAACGGTCTTGCCTCCCCTAACAGGGGAGGTGGCAAAAACGAAGTTTTTGACGGAGGGGTTT
>ERZ1106976.1209-NODE-1209-length-26879-cov-9.379138_pt1 | contig 26879 bp, 29 predicted proteins | sample MGYA00403687_ERZ1106976 | MGnify/ENA primary metagenome ERZ1106976 (study PRJEB35170, sample SAMEA104062446) | human gut metagenome | biome: human gut; feature: human-associated habitat; material: faeces | place: Denmark | collected 2013-02-22 ... | reverse complement strand
GCATTCTCAAGTACATAGATATGCCTGTGAGCAATCTTGCGGTATCTGCTGGTACTGGTGAGTTCCTTGAGGAAGGGAACTTTGAGATGGTTAGTTTCCCTGAGAAGTCTGTTCCGAAAGGTGCCGATTTTGGCGTGCGGGTTTCTGGTGACAGCATGGAGCCGGTCTATCATGACGGTCAGATCGTTTGGGTAGAGAAATGCGAGAAATTGGCCGTTGGTGAAGTCGGCATCTTTGTCTATGATGGTGATGGCTATTTGAAGGTCTACAGCGAGCAGGAGCCCGATGAGCACCAAAGGGATGCATTTACTGATAGTTATGGCTGCCTGCATATGCAGCCTGTGATGCTATCCTATAATCAGGCATACGCACCAAAGGCGATCATGCCTGACTCGAGATTCCAAATCGTAGGGCGTGTCCTTTGAGTACAGAGTATTGGACTATGCTTCCTTTAGGATGGATGGAAGGAAAGAATGTAGAAAGGCGGGGATTACATGGATACGATAGCAAGAGTGATGGAGTTGGCCGACGAGCGTAACCTCTCGCTTTTCAAGCTATCTCAGTTGTGTGATGTATCATATTCAACCTTAAAGAATGCTGAGATGCGCGGAAGTCAGTTGGGGGTTCCCACAATTGAGCGGATCTGCGCTGCGCTGGGAGTCACATTGAGCGATTTTTTTGCAGAGGCAGGTCCAAATCTTGACGGCACCTCGAGATGAACGGAGGCTGACGCCTCCGCCCTTGACATCCCCTCGAAGCGCTGTTATTTTTGTAGAAAAGGCGGCAGCAGCTTGCGCCGCTCCCGCCTTAAAATATTTTTGCTCTATTTTGCACCACAATTTAGCGTTTACACAAAATTTGGGATTGACCCAGGAGTTGACCGCGATGAACGAACTGATTGCTGTTGTACGCGGTGAGATGACTCGTCTTGCAAGGAAACTGCCGGAGTACGAAACTGTTCGTGCCATGTATGGCGTGGGCGACACAACGTCCGCGCAGCTTATAGCAGAGATCGGCGATATTCGCAACTTTCCCCGCCGCAGCTCCCTCGTCGGCTTTGCCGGTGTTGCCCCGGCCATCAATGACTCCGGCAAGAGTGTCGGCAACAGCATGGCAGCTACGAAACGCGGTTCCCCACATTTGCGCAAGACACTGTTTCAGATCATGACGATCTATCTGCGCCTGGCACCGCAGGATGAACCCGTATACCAGTTCCTCGATAAGAAGCGCTCTGAGGGCAAGCCGTATTATGCCTACATGACAGCCGGTGCCAACAAGTTCCTGCGCATCTACTACGCCTAGGCGAAGGAATGCATGGCAAATCTGGATGCGTCTGCCGAGGACAGCGAAACAGCCGAGTAATCTGCTCATGGACACCTCTCAGCTGATGAACCATGTTGTTCACCGGCAGCTTTGCTATACCCTTTTTACTCAAGTCCCGATTGAACCTTTCTTTCAATTGGGGCTTGACTTTTTATTTGCAGGCTCCCATCATATTGATGAAAAAATGCGGTGCTGTTGGTATGATAGTGTACATACTATTTGGCTACTCGGCAAACGTTAAACGATCTATTCTCCGCTGATTTCTATCAATAAGTGTGGACCAATGGTAATTTCTATTTCTTAGGCATAATAACTCGAATTCTACAGCTTGTTCAAGTGCTTCTCTTGGGGACAGACATCTACTAACATCAAAGACTAAGTTCCGAGTTTCAAAGCAACTAAGATAGGGGGTCAGCCCTGATATAAAGTCTACAGAATTAGGTCTAATTTGACCCCCAAGAGTGCACTTTAACCCACATTTAGCTATCGATTTTGCAACTTTCTTAACTGCGCTAAGCAGTATTTCACCATTGATGTCGCTTAACTTAATATTCATAGATCTCGAAAGATCTCCGCGGCCTATTGTGACTCCATTCAAGAACTCTCTCCCAACGGACAGCATTTCCTCGGCATTGCTCAATCCAACTTCGGTTTCGATGTTAATGAAACAAGAGGGGCGCTCTGAACAAATTGGATACACTGTTTCAATCGCCGTTTTGAACTTCTCTACTGCAAAGTCTGATTCAATCATCGGGGCCACAACGCCATCTACGTTATATTCGCGGCAAAGAAACAAATCCGACACAGCCTCACATCCGCCAATCTTTACATACAAGTCAAGGTTGGATCTCCATGCAAGTTCGGCCATACGAGTAAGTTCATTCCTAAGCATTCCTTCGGCTTCTAACTCGCACTTTATTGCAACTAATCCCTCATCTTTGAGTTTTCTTACGATGCTCAACATATTTAATTCGTATGCTGTCACAATTCTCACCTCAGTTGCCTATAGGCGAATCGGGAAATACTTTCGAATACACCATGGATCAGGGAGGTTTATATCCTTTTCGAAGAAAAGATTTCGTGCCATGCACCCTCCACGGCAAATTCCGTAATAATTACAGTTTTGACAAGCAGGGTTGCCAGGCAAATTGCGGAGCTCTTGAAATTTGGCTCCGGATTCCCAGATTTCTTTAATTGTTTTATGCTTCAAGTTATCTTCTTGCGTTCTCGTTAATTTGTCTGGTAAAAAACCACAGGTGAGCGCATTTCCTGCTGAATCAAAGACAATATTTACCTTCCCAGCAAAGCAACCATACCCTTCATATGGATAAGTAATGTCTAACGGAACAACCGCATTATCTTGTGAATCATAAACCAGCCGTGTGTCGCCCCAAGAAAAGTCAAGGGTAAATCTGTTACGGTATTTATTGTTCCAGATTGTCTGTGCGTCTCTTATAAAATGAACATACTGATCCGCCGTAAGAAAAACATCACGATTAAGCATAACATTTCCTGCTGGCTTTACAGGTCTTACTTTAAGTCGGTCGAATCCAAAATCTGCGATCAGAGCAAGAAGTTTTTCTGCGTTTTGATAATTATAAGGATTGATAGTAATACTTGCTGCTATCGTAAAATTACAGCAAGACTTTAACTCCTCAAGATTATTTTTGATAATGGATAGGCCTTTTATTCCTCGAACCTTCTCATACTCCTCTTCGTCAGATCCATCGATGCTGATGGACATATATTTAAGGTTCCAATTTGCCATCCGTTCAACAAGTTTTTTGTCACTGAGCAGCAAACCGTTCGTAAAAACCTTTGTAATAATATCCCTTGACAAACAGGCCTCGACAAAGTCTGGAAAGTCGCTCTTTGTAAACGGTTCACCACCACCAATTAGGATTTCATTTACACCAAGCTCATACATCTGATCCAACATATTTACTTTCTCACCGAAACTCATCTCAGTTGCAACAGCCGCGTTCTTGGTAAAACAATGTGCGCAATTTAAGTTGCAGGATGATGTGTAATAGAAATGAACACGCCCCGGTGCAGAAAGGGTTTCCTCAAGATGTCCACTATCAATGAGACGATAATTTGGCATTCCCTCAGCCAAAAAACCTTCACTCTCAAAAAATGCGAAGTCATCTCTACCTACAATATCCATGATGTTAGTTTGAGGAACCGTTTTCAGGAAGGCAAGCGCTTGATAGAAGTCCTCATCAATCAAAATATTCGTATCTTCATGTCGATCATAAACAAGACCGCCAAAGAATTCATGCCGAACAACATATCTTTCCATTTTACTCCCACTTCCGTTTTATATTCGGATTGCCCTCTTTAAGACAGTATGCAACATGATGTGCTTAATCAGAAAAAGAGACTAGCATAAGATTAGGTGCACCACTTAAAGCGGATGACCTTTTTGCCGGACAGCTTAGAAACAGCATTAGCAAAAATGTAATTCTTCTTCACAATTCTCCCTCCTTTCCCTGGCTGCATACTGCCTTAAAGAAAGCAATCCAATTTTAGCTGTTTATTTTTCCAAAATTATAATATTGTGCTTCGATGAGCCCAAAATGAATTTGTCTGTTGACTTCTCGTATAAGTAGTCGCAGAGAATCTTTAGCTCGTCTTGAGAACAATTCCCAATTTTATCGTAAAAATTACCCAGTTCAAGATCCACAGCTCTGTGTTCAACCACATGCAATTTGACTCTGTTTGCTAGGTTTTCCATCTCTTCGGGACTCGAAAAATATGTGCAACCCCAAAAACCTTTTCTGGAAGAAGGCAAGTACCCATTTCTTGCTAAAAAAATCACTTCATTAAAAGGAACATTGTACACCGGATTATTCAAGAGATTCCAAAAAACAAAGTGCCGGGGCATATATGCCACAATTAGTTTCCCGTGATCCTTCAGAACACGCATACACTCTAGCAAACATTTTTCACTTAGTTCTGGTCGCAAATGATACATCGGGCCAAGACACAAGACCACATCGAATGAGCCATTTGAATGGCGGCTTAGTTCAAGTGCATTATCAACGAAAGCTTCTACCTGCGGATAATTAGAGCATCTTTGCGATAGTATTCCGACATTTCTTGGTGACAGGTCTGATGCAACAATTCTTTTGCATCCTAGCGTCAAAAGGTACTCTTCATATGCGCCCGTCCCAGCAGCACAATCAAGCAACTCGCACCCAGGCTTTATATACGGAGCAATAATTTTACAAGTATTGATATATTCAATCTTTTTTCGAGGATCACAGAAACGGTTTTCTTCGTCATCCCCATCGTAATACTGTCGGACTTTATCCAATTCACTGTTCATCTAAAAAACACTCCATAATAATTCTTTGTGCAGAAAATCCATTCGCCTGAAAAAACAATATGGACTCATCGTTGAATGACCAAACATTGGTCTCAAGCCTTGAACAATCGTGCTCTCGTGCAACTCGTTTTGCAGCATCAATCAACATACTACCAACATTCATAGCTCTAAAGTTTGAATCGACACAAGTATCTTCTATACTCATAATATTTGTGTCCTTAAATTTAACATCATTTAGGATACTTCGAATTGTACAGAGAACGACTCCAACAATTGTCTCGTTCTCATCTGCTACAAGCACAAAATGGTTATTTGCCAATATATTGCGCTCAAGCTTTTCTTTGGTAATATGATATGGGTGCTCAAAAAGAATATCTGCTCTAAACTGTCCATGTTTATCGGCAACTAAATTTGTCAATTTAAGGATTTCGTCAATATCCTGCAAAACCGCCTGTCGGATGAGCATATCATTCCAATCCTTTCTCATCTCGAATTAATCGGTAGTCTTCGTAAAGGGCTTCATTAAACGCAACTCTCTTGAACGTTTCGCTTCCGGGTTTGTATGAGATGTTTCCAGCATTTGATTTTGGAGAAATGGAGTCCGTATACCCAACAGAAAAAATGTCCCATCCTAATACCGGGATTTCTGGGTACTTATTCCACATATAATGCGTGTAGTTCCTCTTCTCTCTAACAAATCGATACTGAGCTTGATACACAATATCGTTGTACGCGTCTGCATCGAGTAGTCGAGAATTGATACACTCATATTCGGAGAACTCAGTCAGCGCATTCCGCATAACTTCGTAGAGTTTGATCATTTTCTCGGTTGTATACGTTGTTTGATGATGTTGATGTATATTAATGGAGGACGGCCGGCACTCTGACATCAGGAAGCGAAGATCCTCCTCGAATCCAGGAATATCACGAAAGTCTCCGTGGCCTAAATAGCTTATAAGGTCATAGTTGAAATAGAATCCGTTTTTCCTTAATACATCGGACAAATGGGCAAGCTGCAGTTTACTTATGTACGTCCGCTTCTGCCAAGAGCAGACATCTTTTTGCAGCGACTGAACACCAACTGATACAAAATTAAAATCATAGTTTTTAAAGAGATCTATGTGCTCCTGTTGAATAGTGTTCGGTGAGCCTTCAATACACTTATTAGGAATACTCTTGAAGTTAGGGATACTGTCAAACACAGCTTTAAGAACAGCAGGGCTCATATATGTTGGTGTTCCTCCGCCAAAATAGACTTCGGAAAAAGCAACGTTTTCAAGCACGGAGGCCTCAGCTAAAATTTGGGGAATAAGGATCTGATTCGCATACTCGTCAACTTTATGCTGATCGCTGCATGCAACAGACTTGCAAATACAGTATTTACACTTACTTGGACAATATGGGGTATGTATATACAAAACTTTTTTCCACGGACTCTCTAAATAAAGCTTAGCAAATTCGCCGTGCGACATAGTCGTCTTTTCCTGCTTGACAGCATCGATTATCAACATAGGTACCCCTCTATCTTTCTCTCATATAGGAATTCGGCAACAGAAAAGTCAAGTTCGGAATCAATGTCTATCGATTCAGCTTCAGTAACCGGCAGCAACAAATGGTTCGGTGTGATAATATTCTTGAACTTGATCATATCCAATCTTGAAAGAACGTTTACCGCAAAATTCAAAGCAAAGATGTTCGGTAAGTCCTGGCTTCGTGGCTGGTGAATCGGATCATAATTAAGCGCCTTTCCGTTTAGATACATAAACTCTTTGATAAGATGTGCTGTATTTATCGATGTGTGTGCAATCTTCTGTTCGCGATAAAGGGAAATTGCTTTTTCAATCGACGAGTCTTCAATCAGAGGATTAGTAACATTGCAATATGCTACTATGTCCGCATTGAAATTCTCAGCCATATTAACATAAACATCACTCATAGATGTTTTCGCGTCCGCATAAATCTGCTCTCTGAGCACAGTTTCACAGTTGAGTGCACGAGCAACCGCAAGCATTTCGGGATCGTTGGAGTTAACAACAATACCATCGATGCATGCAACTCTGGACAACTGTTTTATCTTAATTTCAAGAAGAGAACTTCCCGCAAAGGGACGGATGTTTTTGTTCTTCACTCGCTCAGAGCCTGATCGCACCGCAATAAGAGCTTTGACCATATTAAACCTCCCCTGAATACTCGATATGAACCTCTAACCCACTGCACGGAAGAAAAAATGAGCGATTCAACATGCAACATTCATCGAAATTGATTCTCCCTACAAGGTATAGCATGTCTACGCCATTTGAAAAAACAGGGTGTGAGAAAGTGTTTTTACGGACTACAGAAAGTCGATGTATTTGCGAACCAAACTGTTCCGCATCTTCTTCTGAATGTACTATTGTTACACTGTGTGGATTAATATTTCCAAGCTGATTCGTCACTATGAGTTGTCTATCCCGAGGCACACCAACACTCTCGGCAAAAGTACGAATTAATTCTTTAATTTCCATCGCAGTGTGAGAAAAGAAAATATATTTTTTATGAGGAAGCATCAAAGGCAATTGCGCAGCAGTATATAACGAAATCATTTCATCCAGCCTAATCATAAAGAATCGCGATGCCACAATGCTATGCTTGACGAGATTATTTACCTTATCTACTGCGCTAGTTTCAACGGACAGCATCTGCTCAATTCTGCACTCAGGAAGGAGTTGCAAAAATTCAATTGGAAAGGTTTTATCTAAAATAATTGTGTTCTCAAAACGCTTATCAAAAGAAAACGAACCATGGGGATGTGGTTTAACCATAATTCTATCCGAAGGAATTTGCAACAAATCTACAAGCAAGGTATATGGGGCAATCGGATCGCAATAATACTTGCCGCAGAACGAAAGCGCCCGTTTTGTTAAACTCTCTGAATTTGGAATGAGCAAAGAAGAAATATGGCCAATTTGTTTGGGGTCAAATCCAGAATATGAGGATAGAATTCTTTGCTTCGTCTCCTCTGGCAAACTCGATAACTCTATCGGATCAAAGACATCAATAATCCCCGGAAGCGTCAGATCAATATCAGACCCAGAACAATAAATATGCTTAACACATGCAGAGCCGGAACCAATGACAGTGCCAAGCGAATATACAAGATCCTGATATGATTGCGAGATCTCTTCATATTGAGTGATTGCAGCCAATAGTTTTCGGCTCATAAATTCATTTTTTGAAAACTCAACCAAAGCATAGGGAATCTGCGATAAGGCTAAATATAACTCAAACAAGCAGTAGGGACCACTATTGGATATAAAAACTTCATCTGCAGCTTCAGCGGTGAATCCGTTCATCGCCAATAGATCTTCAAAGTAACTGCAAATTTTGGCCGGAAGCGCAGAGAAATCACATTCATCTGCTAAATGTTTGTAATCGTAGAGTACCAATCGAAATAATCCGAGTTGTTCCATTCGCTTTAAGCATTCTATCTGCGCGTCATCTGAAGGCGATATAAGAAAAACAACTTCCTGATGCAAAGAGGTAAGATATAGGCATTGCGACAAGCATCCAAAATGATCGCCACAAAAAATTGAATAAGAAATAATTCTCACCCCTTTTAGTCAGTTTTTTGAAAAATTGCAACAGAAGCATTGTCCATCCGAATTCGACTGATCCCTGGTTGTAGGTCCAAAAAACCTTGACATATCATTTGCATTTGAAGCGCGCTTGTTTGCAGATGCGAATATTGTTTTCTATAATCATGCGCCTTTTGCGGATTGTGACTCAAAATGGTATCGACTGTCAGCTGCACATCATCAATGATCAAAATCCCGCCAACCTTAATCATATTAATAAGCAAGGCGCAAGCAGCAAGATCAATTGTGAAATCATGCGCACCATCAAGTAATACTAAATCAAAAATTCCAGCACCGCCTGTGTTCTGATCCTCAATCAAATTATAAAGAGACCAAACATAATTATCTGCAACAGCTCGACTATTGCCATAACAAATGATTTCGGGAGCATCTGCATATTCAAGCCGCAATTCATCACTCAGTTCTTCGACCTTGTCATAATAATCGAATATAAAGTACCGATCTTCCTTGTCTAATTGTTTTACGGCATTCTGTGCAGTTGCGCCTATACCGACTCCTATTTCGGCAATAGTTATTACTCTGCGTTCTTGTTTGAGTTTTTCGATATATTCCAAAAATGTCACATTAGGGCATGAAAGTTTTTCGTAAAACCTCGATCCAATTTTCTCAAGCACTTTTGATCATCCTTACTCGATAATATAGACCCCATCGGTTCTAAACAACGACATGTTCGATGAGGACAGGCTCAAAAGCTGAAGAAAGTCCCTATCAGCGGTTAAATAATTGCAACCACCATTTATTTCAGCACGATGCTTATTTAAGACATTATCACATCTGGCTGATATAGCTTCATACACATCGTCCCAATACAGAGAGAAGCCTCGAGGCGGCAAAGTGCTGCTAAGCCTACTGCTCTTTCCGGAGGGCTCAACTTCATAATTGAATGCGTTTTGAAGCGCAATGCATTTGGGCTTCAGAGAAAACGCCCACTCCAGAAACTCCGGAGTCTCAGAAATAGTAATCGGCGAATTCAAAAGTTTCAATCCCAGATTTGCTCTTCCTTGTTTTTTGACAGCTTCACAAAACATCTTCGTTTTGTCAATTTTTAAGCCCATTATCGTTTCATATGTCGTTGGTGAAAAACCGTTGAACGACACCATCACCGAATTACAGACTTCCGATACAAATGTCACCGCGCTTTCATCCGCGTTGCCATTTGTTTTCAGATGAATCCACGCTGCTGGATTTGCTTTGCGAAAACTCCGCATAAATTCCATTGCATCTTTCTGAATAAGAATCTCTCCTCCGGAAAAGAACACCCAATACGCATCAAGGGCATCGAGAAAAGGAAGAAGATAGTCGTAATATGCGTACTTGTCGTTACGATGAGCATCACGCTGAAAACAGTACAGACAATTGGCCTGACATGCGCTACTCACTTCTACGGTAATCATATTGTATGTGCCACTTGCTCCAGACCCAAAGGTCTTTTCCCGGACCAAATCGACAGCGTTTTTATCAGTAATGTGGCAGAGAATCGGGGTCTTATATGTTTTACAATCCGGATAGATATTGCCATATCGATCAATATACAGCAAGTTCGGCTGCTTCACCCTATAATTCGGATGATCGTCAAATGAGAATCTGTTCATTTTTACTTCTCCTCAATTTATCTAGCTGCTTAACCGCCTTCTCGTTGCCCTGTGCAGCTGCCTTTATATACCACTCAATTGATAAATCAATGTCTTGAGGAAAAACTGTTCCGGTCTCATAACAATGAGCTAGGTTCATCTGTGCCTCGGCATCTCCATTTTGAGCTGCCTTTAACAGCCACTTGCTAGCCTCTTCGGTGTCTCGATCTACACCTCTGTCTCCAAACAAGTAGTAGCAACTAACCATTCTCTGGCTAATCGGATCGTCTGAAGTGGCCTGTTTGTATAATTCCTCAAATGCTTCGCTAAATAAAGCGAGAGATAAATCAGCTTCTTCAAGATTCTTGGCCTTGAGTAAGAGTACAGCAAGGCCATACTTGCATTTTGCGTTTCCTTTGGCTACCCCTTCAGCGTATTGCGTTTTTGCTTTCGAAACATCTCGCTCTACATTATAGCCATATGTATAGCAAAGTCCTTTAAAATAGTCTGTGTCAGAATTATCAGTGGTAAGAAAAGCAGTTTGAAACACTTGCTCGGAATTCATTTACATTACCTCTCTACTCGTTGTTCGAATACTCATCGATTTAGACTCATCTACACTAATAAGAGATGTCTCTATTCTTTTTCTCAACCTGCTCAGGTGATCTTGCTGAACAATTACCGTCTGCGCGACTGTCTTCGGACATTTGCTGTTCAATAAGATCTCGTTGGGACTGTGCAGAAATTTGAGAGGCTTCCACCCTCTGATCACGTATAGCGGTCTGAGAAGCATCACGCAAGTCTATCATAGACGTGTATATAGAAGCACATTCACTACAAGACAAGACATGAGCATTTATGCGACTGCCAAGCATCATTATTTCAGGCGTGAGTTTTTCGGCATAAATAAATGTCTCAAACTCTTCGAAAGAAATATGGTCTCGCATTATTTCACCTCTAAAACAGACGACTTATCAACGTTACGAATTCTTTTGATAATGTAGTTCGTTGAATCATTGATAGTAGATAGCTCAATCTTTAAAATGGTGTCTAAATCACAAGCATTTAGCTTCTCATATAAGCCTTCCAATGCGTAAGGTGGTATTTCACGCCCCAAAGCTGCTTCAAGATCAAATTGAAACGATGATTGAATTTCTGCGAATGTTCTGCCATTGAGCATCTTGTATGCGTATTTTGCAGAGCCTTTTAGGTCGCCATTGGATTGAATAAAATAAATTACCTTGCTGTAGAAAAAGGCGATTATCTTTTCTGGAATCATATTGATTGAGCAGATAAAACACATAAGGTTATCTACTTGCCTTTGGTGAAGGCGGCGATCTTCTTCCAGTACAAATGCTTCTTGCGGATCACTTTTGATTAATTCATCGAAGACTCTTTCCGTATCGTCACAGCTAATTTCTATAGTTGCATACCGTTTTCGGTAATAGTCAGCAATTTTATTGTCAATGATTCGAATCAACCACGCATTGCGCTGTTGCGGCATTAGGTTTTCAGAAGTCATTACGTACTTTGCGAGAGAGGTCCACACTGAAAGTAATACCTGCTGCATTACATCTTCCGCATCCGGATAGTTCAGACGGCTCATAATACGAGGATAGGCGTCGCGCTCTATTGTCTTCAAAACTTCAGAATAAAACGTTTCGCTGCCATCGGAGATTATTCCATTTTTGAGGTGGTTAAAAAACCGGTCTGTGCCGAATACCATAGAAAACCTCACCTGTTTACGAAAATCGAACGTAGCATACTCTTTGTTGTTCGTTGTAAGTAAATGTGTATCCGATACTCATTCCGGTGGTCAATGCCATCTTGACAGAAAGAGCACGTTTAAGCGCGTTTTCGGGAACAAAATCAAACCATGAATTTGAAACACGAAACGCCAAATCTCGGTTTGATAAACTAATCTTTACGCGAATTAAGTCCTGAAGCTCATTTTGATTGTGAACTATTGCACGACATAAGGTGAAGTAGTCCCGTTTAATTGAACAAGGCGGAAACATTGCAACGGTAGCATGGTGATCTATCGACATCTCATAAGAAGAAAGCCCGAAGTAATCATATCTCCTAATACTCTGACAAGGATTACTCTCGTTCAACGTCAAATCAAATGTAAAATCGAATAAATACCATTCATTCGCAATTTGAATTGCATTCCACGCATGGTGTTCTTCCGCCATTCCTAACCTTTCTGATGCAGAGCCAATTACTACAGCACTCGCTATGTTCAGTTGATCACAGATAATTTTTACAAATTTCGAGATTGCTTCACATACACCTTTGCGAGAAAGCATAGGCCCAATAATAGAGTGAGCGTTGGGGCCAAATTCTTCGTATTTAATTGTGTCGAGGATATAATCATGGAGCGTTTTGAGTGCATCAAGAGTAGATCCATTTCTGCAGAGATGCAAAATACCATCCAGGACAACTTGCAATTGAGAAAAGCACATTTGGTATTGTACTTCCGTCATTCTGTACCGAGGCAGTATTTTGCATCCAAACAAAGTAGAAACGAGGGAGTACCCCTCTACATGATAAAACATGGGGGTATCGTATGATACACCATCCAACAGCTTTGAGCACTTGTCAGGAGATATAGGAGGAACCGAAATCTCTGAAGAGTACGTTTTTAGGCCATCGTAGATTGCATCATATATTTTTTTCTCCGCATCGGTAAGGGTAGATCGGTAGTATTTATATCCGTACCATAAACTGTGATTCTTCATATTGTTATTTTCACGAGGTAATGACCGCATGAGCAATTTCATTGGCATTCCTGTTTATGACGAAAACCTCATTACTTGCCATTCGAACTAAATCTTCTGGTTTTACAATCTGCACCCGTTTTTGAGACACAGTTAAGTTCCGCGAATTGTCTTGACCAGGGAATACAGTAAAAAATGTATGATATCGGCTCGAGGAAGAAAACGACTCAGAGATTTCTTCTTTGTCATATTCTCCCAACACACTTGACCATTTGGTACAACACAGACCCGAATGCGAAGAAATAATCACCTTGTGAGCAGAGTTTGTAATGTCAGAAAACAATGCATCATTACTACCGGTCATCGTATAAAAATCTTTGGATGATATAACCTTCCAGAAATTCGAATTCACAGACCTCAGTAGGCGAGACATATTTTCGTTCGAACTTAGCGAAACATCATCTATCGCCAAGCAAAGAGGCACCCCTGCAGCTAAAAGCCGTTCAATTTCATTTGAGACAAGATTAATCAAGATGTCATTAGTATCGGTAGACAAATCAACAACCGTCACTAATCGCTTCCTTGCACATTCAAAAAGGCTAAGCCTTCTATTCAGCTGACTCTTTCCACACATGATGTGTGAAGACTGTTGCTCAAGCCGTGCGAAGAAAGTTTCAATTGTACTTCGGTACTGTTGACCTTGCATGATAAGGGATTTGATTTGCTGTCCCAATTGAGCCGTGAGCTGACCGGCAGCAACGGCAGAATCTATGGCCTGTGCCAGTTGTTGGTGTGGACAAGCGAAAAACATCTTACAGTATGGGTCAATTCCTTTACAACGCAAAAACTCGGCAAGTGCTTCAATGTAATACCTCCCACCAGGAGGGATGGCTGCAATTCCACTTCCAGCTTGCACAAATAGTTGACTTATTTCAGAATTAGATAAGGACGTAAGCGGATCATACACCGGATTACTCCTGTTTACAAATACACACCTTGGCGATGGTGCGAACATATTTTGGATTTCACGTTCGAGTTCACTATTTCCACAATGAAGAACAATGACCGGATACCCCTTTGTAAAAACACAAGCCGCAGCAGCGCTGACTGCACGGCAGCGAATGGAATTATCTCCTCCAGAAACAATAACATTGCCAAGTGGTTCGTTTACATCAAAAAAACCTTCTATTTTACTTGGCAGGTATTCTGTCACCCCGCGACGAGCTTCATTACTTTGGTTGATAGCTTGAAGTTGTTTTTTAATCCGTTTCGCTTCAGCCATTTTTCTGATTGCTGTTATAAGAATTGATTCGTTTTTCTGCATTTTGTCACCTACTTAAACAAATCTACCTGAAAACGAAATGGCTTTTGAAATGGCAACCCAATAATGGCCTCGCCCAATTTCAAGTTCTGAATATTCCAATCTTCAACGGTATAGCCTTGTCTCTGATTTTCTACAAGACTGTTATCTAACTGGGTGTATTGCTCGAGAATTAGGTTCTTTCCATATAGATCTCGAACATAATCCCTGCTTACAACATCATTCAGATGGAATGTAATAAATGTTGAAAAGCCGGATGCAATACTCCTACCACGACTCTCCCCATACAATTCATACAACTGAGAAATACTTTGCAAACCTGCAACGACTTTAACTCCCAAGCTTCGTCCAAAGTTTACTGCATCTTCTATATGCTGCAAATAAGGCAAGAGTTTAAATTCATCACAGATAATGTAAACATTGCCATGGCCACGACTCCGTCCGAGAGCCTCTTTCAGTGCCAAATCAATTAGCAGACGATAAATCGGAGTAAGAACACTACCAGATGTCAAATCGTATTCGATAAAAAGAGTTTTTCCGCCTTTTTTGCGCACAAAATCTCGGATTGAAAAATTCCCGTTACCCGCGAACGAACCTATGAATATGTTGCGAATTGTCTGCTGCAGCTCTGCAAAGACACCTAATCCCTGATTATTGTCTTTCTCGCCTAAATAGTATTTTACCGCGGCTAAATCTGCCTCCGCCTTTAAAATCGCATTGATTTTATCTGGTGTTGCGATGTCCAAATATCGCTTGAGGGCCTGATTGTTGTAGTATTTGATCTTGAAAGCTCGGTCATCTCCACCTATACGCAAAAAGTGGATAAGGATCGCTGCAAACAAGTCTCTTGCGGCCTTTGGGAAAAACGGTTGATTGCTATTCTTTTCTATTGCCTCCTGAAAGAGGGACCAAGCAATTTCGTTAGCGTTTAGGACAATGTTTGAGGCATCCCATCCATCTGCCACAATCTCACGGTAAATATTCCATGACGCAACAAAATCCCTATGAGCTGAATCATTACTCAGTACTACATCCTTTTCGGTATGGAACTTTCGGAGATAATCTCCTTTGGTATCGAAGATTATCATCACGTCGTTTTCAGCAAGCTTCGGTTTGAGCTGAGAGATCATGTGATAAATCAGATTTGTTTTACCGGATCCCGTTCCACCGAGAAGAAGACAGTGCTTACTTAACAGGTCTTCGGAGAGCTGAAGACTATAACTCTGTCCACTGCATCTACCTGGAATACTAAGCACCGCGGTTCCAGACACGCGTGGCGGCTGAATACTATCAAGCAAATCTCCGTATAGTGGAGTTGTATAAATTGTAGACACAGTGGAACCTCCTGCCTTTAGTTTTCAACTAATAGCTTATGCCATGATCTTGCTCACGTTCTGCTGTTTGTCCATTAGATTGACCGTTTTCTTTTCCACTCATCTGATTCTCGATCTCTTCACGGGCTGCCGCATGTGAAGAATGAATGCCTCCCTGAAGGGACTCTGAATACTGTTCTTCAAGAAGTGTCCTGTCGTTCTCGCTATACTTGCCGATGCCAAAAGCATCATGTTCAAACTCGGTTTGCAGGTCAATACGCTCTCGGCTAATTATGGCCTCCATTTCGGGTCCGTCCACCATTCCCTTGTCACGCAAGTCATCACGGCGAACTTCAAGTATGTCCTCAATGTTTCGTAATCCTATCTCCCGCAATTCGTCTTCGTTGCGTGCGAGAATTTTAGGCCGTTCTTTCTGCTGAGTACGCATTTTCTCGAGGAGCAGATCTCGCTCTTTCTCAATCTCAGGGATACGTTCCGCAGCAAATGCGCGTGCGTCACGTTCGATGGGCTGTGCATAATAGCCGCGAGGGTTTCTTTCGTAAGTAATATAGTGACCAGGAGCCATATTGTCCCGCCATTCGGACACTTGTTCAGGCGGCTCATGCTCTATCTCACTCAAGACTGCTTGATGCTGATACGCATGACGCCCCTCATGCAAAATGGTATCGAGGTGGACACGATAATCATTTCCATACTGCGATTGGGGTTCTAGCTGCTCGGTGTTGATTGTAATCTTCCTAGTTCCTCGATTATAGTATCCCAGTGTTACTCCGGTATCGTCGGAAGGAATGAATTCGCCAGTAACCAAGCAAGGGTTTCGACCTTCTCGAACTGCGGTCTCGTTTTCAATTTCCTGAAGAAGGCTCAGCTTCTCAGGAACGGAAAGTCTCTGCCATTTCTCATCGTTTAAAGACTGTAGGGCAGCGGAATAGTTTTCCATAATGTTACCTCACTGTCTTTTAATATTGCTGCTCAAATCCGCAATTGCGGTTTTGGGATCTTCAATAATCCAGTCTAAAGCAATCAGGGCAGCGGGATACGAAAACCCCTTTTTCTTCATGAGTGAAACGGTACTAAATCCACTTACCGAAACATTCGTTTCTATGCGAGAGTCAACCCAAGCGGATAGCGCAGATTGAAGTTGTGGATGTATATTACAAAGGTCAGTAGCGGTTACTGTTGCCTCGTAATCGCTATACCCGCATTCTGACTTTAGAATGTTTTTGATTCTTTCCTTATCCATAATTACCCTCCGATTTGTGGTTCAAGCATATGATGTTGTTCAATACCCGGATGTATTTCAGGTTTATTAAGACATTCAATACCTGAGTATGAGAGAAGAAAATACCTAAACATTAGAAACGACTCTTCCTCGCCAGAGAGCTCAGGGCAATGTTCGTAGTTGTGTTGCAGGCTATCGTTTGCAGCACAACTGTTTTTTTCACCCATGAGATCTGCACGTAGTGGATAGTGATCAACAATGTCAATTATTCTCTGATACTCTGAAGAACTGACCCTATGCGAAAGAGATATTTCTGAATATAATGTCCACAAAATTTCAGCATCATCTGAGCATAGGAAAGGCATAACTTGATTCACAAGCGTTTGTAGTTCTTGAATTCCAGATTCCGAAAAATAGATCAACACTACGCCCCCTCAGTTGATACCTGGTCAAAATAGCTCCTTTACCGTTGCCCATGAAATGTCATTGAAAAAATCAGGGTATAGAGTAACGAGGTATGCTGTAACCATGCCGATCACCAACATTTTCAACAACTTTCCTAGCCAGCAAGAAAACAGGAAACCTCTAATCTTTATATGTGTTGCTCCAGAGATAATCCCGACGAAGTCAAATACAGGCCATGGTATACAGGAAAAAATAAAGACAATTAAATAAGGATGCTTTCTAAAGGCATTGAGAAGCCTGCTGCTTTTTTGGGGCTGCAACAACTCTTGGCCACTTGCGCCGGCAATGTAACCAACCAGTTCACCAAGCGTCGTGCCTATGCTTCCAACAAATGCAACCCAAAACGGGTTGTAAATCAGAGAAAACTGACAAACCAGCAAAAGGCTTGGTGCTGGCAGTAGAATCGTAGCATTAGAAAGGAAGCAGCCAACAAACAGCCCCAAAAGTCCCCATGCTAGGTATGTCTCTAGACTTTGCTGAAAGAAATATGCACACAGGACAATTGTGAGAATAACTACCAAGCAAACTGCCGCGACAATTTTGGACTTAAGCAGACGTTTCAGCATTTCGTTCATCTTATCCACCAGAAAACATACCAATTACAATTCCGAAGACCAAAATAACAAGGAAAATGTAGATTGCCAACGCAATCAAAAGAATTGCAACAAACATAGCAGCAATACCAACGGGGCACATAATGAGGGACAGCACATAGTTCCCACCAGTATAGCAATTTTTGTTTTTGATTGCGTACTTTACATTATAGAAAACTGTGCCAGCGATACCGCCAGCGAAAAGCAAATAGGGAGCGATGACATCCAGGAAGTCAGCTATTCCTTCCATAACGTCATTTCCTAATCCACTGCCATCAAAAACAGAATACCCTAAAAAGTGGAGAGCGATTACCGAAACAAGCGCAGAGAACACAAGTGTAATGGCCCAAAACACTTCTGGCCGCTGCCAAAAAGTTTGCGGTTGTATAACTGCTGTTACTGACGCAGCAGCGGTTTGAGTTGTATGTGAATAGTTGTTGGTAGAAGTAGTTGTGGGTACCGATACAGGGGGAGGAATTACAGCTGGGCTAGCTGTTCGAACTCCAGTTCCCTGAGACATCTTACTCAATTCTCTATCATAGCGATCCGATGCTTCGCACCAGGGGCAGGACCTTAACCCCTTAAAATAAAAATGATTTCTATTTTTCGGGCAGGAAGTCAGCTCCTTCTCATACTGCTCTAAAGCACGATACCACTCATCAGCAGATGGCCGCTTCCCAGGGTTACTGCGTCCTTGAATAAATGCCTTATGGAACAAATCTTGTATGTATTTCGGAAGGGATTCCAACGGAGGTGTCGCAACTGATTGTGGTTTTAAGCCCGCTTTAAAACAGTAATTATCCCTTTCAACCGCAACATCGCCAAGGCCAGGAGAGGCCTGCGAAACTGTTAACTTTGAGTCAATGCCATTGAACGGAGAGTAACCGTTCATCAGTAGCTTAAAAATATGTATTGCAAGCGCAAATCTGTCTGTATCTACAGAAAATGTCGGTAGAGGCATATTCGCATAGACATCTTTTACACTAGGATTGGCAGCTTTGTACTTTTTGCAATTTGCAATCAACTCTGGTGCCACATATCCCGGAAGGCAAACGTTGCATCGGAAAACCTGGTTTGTCTGCGGATCGCGAATGTGGTAAGAGTCAGTGTCAAAAAAGGCCACAGTGCCCGTTTTGAGATTAACACCGATGTTCATAGGATTGAAGTCGCCGAACACATAGCCTGCTCGATGAACTCCTGCAATTACCGCGCAAATGTTTTGGGCAATAACAAGCTTGTGCTTCAGCGTAATTCCCTCAAATTCACGCGGAGGATATTTGTATAGCTCAAGAAGTTCATTGGTCGTATCTAACTTTTTCATGATGAAGCCACAGAATGCCCCAGATGCATCATGGAGCATCTCAAGTGGCCAAGCCAACTGGTTCGCAACATCGGGAGCAGGAGGATGTCCAACCATGATGCTGATTTTTCGCGCTAAAGCCAAATTGACACTATGGTAGATTTTTGCTACATATCCCGGCATGGACTGGATTGAAAAGATAGATCCTTCTCCGCCGGTTGTGATAGGTTTATCCATCAAATGATATTGTTTTCTATTTGCACCATAATAGACACTCATAGCTGTACTCCTACTGATCATTAGTGGTCACAGAATGTTGCTCATGGAGAAAGAAAGAGTCGATTCCCCATGAGCTCATTCATCACTGATTCTCTTTCTTTCCCAACTTTTGCATCAGTTTCTTTGCGAGAGGATGCTTCGGTTCAGGCGCACGAGAATCCTGATCCCGAGATTCTGTATCCTGGGTTTCAGGATTCTTCTCATCTAGCTGAGCATCATTATCATCAGCTGGTAGATATTCAATGCTTTTATCCGTTTCAAGTTCAGGAGCAGAATCTGATTGCTCGGCAGCTACATGTAGATCTTTATCTGCCATGTGAGGATATGCTTCTCTGACAAACTTCTCACGATGCTCCCTTGTCAAACGTTCCCAATCAGGAACAGCATAGTACGTTTCGTCTTGCCTGGTAACGCCAATGGATGTATCGCACAAGACAACGACAGTCTTATCGTCATTCACCTGAGATTCCTGGAGATTTTCGATAAACGCTGTCATGTCTGCGCACACAGCATCTTCACCATCTTCTTCAAAGCCGAGCCGTTCTCCATCCATGAAGAATTGCGCAAGAGCTACATAAATCGAAGGGTTCTGATCTCGAAGCAAAAACGGGAAGATGATTTCAAAGATACCATCCGTACACAGCATTACTGATGCCACGTTTTTCTCTGCTTTTCCAAAAGTCCAGCGTTCCTCAAAACAAAGTGGGAATACACGTCCCATTTCATCCCGATCCTGTGTTGTTAATGGAGCATATAGTCCATCGTCGGTTTGAACGATGATTCCACTGTCTCCTGCATGACCAAAGTACACTAGACCAGAGTTGAAGATAACCAGATCCAAGGTAGTATCGTAATCTGTTATTTCATGTCCGTTCTTTTGACAGGTTTCTTCAATCATACACTGTGAAATCCTGAAAGCTTGTGCAATCAGGTTGCTAACCTCTTCATCAGACAAATCAGGTGAATACCGCTCAGCACAATACTCTACACCGGTTTGGGATGCTATCTTCGAAGCTGTATCGGAGTAGCGCTCGCTGCCAAGGCCATCAGCAACGGCTGCAATTACACACTGATCAGATACCTTCATAATGTAATGGGCATCTTGGCAAACGGTGTTGTTCCTTATGTGATATGGTCCAATTCGAGTTACACCATAGGAATAGATCACGTCATTAACCTCCACGTTTCAATCGACGAATTAGTCTAGTCAAGCCACCAATCACTGCTATCCAGCGAAATGTTATCAGGAAGTCGGGGCAACTGTGGTTTTTCACCAGGCTCATGCGGATACCTGGGAGCTTGTCTGCCCCATGATATCCAATCAAAAAAACCAGAAAAATCATACCCATCTAGCTTTAGAACTTTGTCACCACTAAGCTGATGAAGGACCTTGGAATCATATCCCTCGACACCCAAAGAGAAAAACTTCAAATGTCCGTCGCGCTCCTTCTGTCGAACAAGCTCCGATACCGCAGAAATATCTCCACCATAACCATCGGAAATCATGAAGATCCAAGGCCTGTATGGCTCTGAGCCGGCATGACGATAGCATTGAACACGTTCATCAACCATGTTAAGGGCCATCTGAACAGCAGAGGCCATTTCTGTACCGCCGCCGGCAACGAGGTTAACCGGCTCCATGTACGCAACAGGGGTGAACGGCATGACAACTTGAGTCTCGTGATTGAATGTGACGATTGCGACATCAAGAATTTCTGCAGCGTAATGATTCGTGCAGATCTGTTCCTTAAATTTGTTGAGGGATTCGTTGAGACTTCTAATCGGTTTGCCACTCATAGATCCGGATACATCAATCAAAAAAAGCATCGCCAAATGGGGTTCAGCCGCACGTATGATTGGGGATATCTCATTGATGGTTTCCTGCGACATAGCTCTTACCTCAATTCACCATAGGACTAAAAAGTGTTGATGCTCAACTGTGATCTAAGTAGATAACGCTTTTGACCTGTAATCGGTAAAGAAATATAACGTCAACGCTCGAACAATGATCGTTGATGGTTTAGTCGAACCAATCGTTGACATCCTTATCAACATTCTCAGGAAGCGCAGGCAGCCGTACCTTTTCGCCAGGGGAGCTTACAGAAACGGCTCGCATACTCTTATGTGCCCAATCCAAAATGCCAGTAAAATCATAGCCGTTCAGCTTCAGAACCTTTTCTCCACAAAGCTGATGAAGGGTCTTGGAATCATATGCTGATCACTTCAAAGTGTTTGCTCTGATCTCTTTGGCTGCTGCGGTCGCCTTATCCGTTCTGTTAATAGTCATTGCGTTTTCAGAACCGCCTAAACGCAGCAAACGGTTTTCTGTTTATATTAGAATGCGTCTACGCACAGCACTTCTTTGCACTCGTACTGTTTCTGCCCTATGTTTAGCACCCTTTTTTGCATTTGTCGCTGTTATTTCTTTTTTGGACATGCCATTGATCAAACCTACTGAGAATGTGATTGACATGCCGGCAATTCAGGAAGCAACAATTTCGAACAACATGACAACAGTTCAATTACTAAACGAAGAAGAGTGGACAAGATTATCCGAACAAGAACGACTGGATGTGCTCCAAGTAATTGCGAATATCGAAGCACATTACCTGGGAATCCCGTATACTCCTACAGTTGAGGCCGCTGTTCTAGACACAAATACACTTGGAACATATTCTCATTCTGAGAGGAGCATAAAAGTCAGCATTGACTCTCTTAAAAATGGCACAGCACATGATGCACTTAAAATCGTGGCACACGAGAGTTATCATTCTTATCAACACTGTTTGGTCGAATTTTTTCTTATGAACGAAGAATATCAGCATCTTCTCTTATTCTCTGGCATCAAAGAGTACGCCGATGAATTCACGCATTATAAAGATGGTGGAACTAACACAGAAGATTTTTATGAATATTATTTTCAGACTGTAGAAATCGACGCAAGAAACTACGCCGCTGAAGCCGTAAGTGACTATTACAGCAGAATAAGCAACTGAATATTAGTAGACCTATGAACGATTGGACGGAGAGTTGGCTGCTCTTGCGAATAGTGAGGTGTAATGTTATAATTTTTGGGGGAATCGAGACTTAATGCCTTTGAAATGGGGTGAGTGTGTGAGTACAGATCCTTCTGCCCACAAACAGAAAACTTTTGAGACTCCGCCGAAAATCGGTATGCAAAACCCGGGTGATAGCGGAAGAACACATTTCAGCACAGCTTCTGTTCAAACATCACCTTCAAACAATTCAAAGGCCAAAAATCACATTGGTGTAATTGTTGTCGCCATCGCCATTGCCATAATCTTCGCATTGATTTATCTTGCTGACTCCACACCAAAGCAATCCGGATATATCGATATTTATCAAGATACCATAACTGTGGTCGTCGGCAGCAGCGCGAGCGTACCATTTTCGAGTTCATCTTCCGATATTGAATTATCCTTTGATAGCGACTACTTAGGTGTTGATGTTGTACAGTCGGACGACACAAATCTTCACATAACAGGACTGCGCGAAGGCACGGTTGTTTTGAGGATCAATCATCGCAACAACAAAAACACATACGATTCTATCGAAGTCATTATAAGGTCAATTCCGCTTTCTTTGGATAACCCATATTATGAATGCTTTAATCCTGTTGAGGAGTTCGTCTTACCATACAGCAATTCCTATTATTACGAAAAAGCAGATTTGCTAAAACTCAGCAAGGAACAGCTTGTAATTGCACGAAACGAGATTTTCGCTCGCCATGGATACATTTTTCAAACTGACGATATCGCAGAATACTTCGATGCATGTTCTTGGTATCATGGAACAATCTACGGAAGTAATTTCAGTTATAATGTGTTCAACGATTATGAAAATTCAAACGTAGCTCTGATTATCGCATATGAGCGAGAAATGGGTTATAGAACTTAACAAGAGAGGTTTGAGTTATGTACTATGGAATATCTGGAGCACAATATACTCTTGATTCCTCACCCATTAAGTCTGGCGGAGAGGGAAACATATATGCCATTTTAGGCAATCAGAGTAAATTTGCCAAAATCTATCATCCCAACGTTCTCGATTCAGAGCTTGAAGCCAAACTTTGCACCATGTACAGAAACCCACCAGCACAGGAAGTTCTCACTCAGATTGCTTGGCCTGTTGATGTTCTGTATGATTCCCGGCGACAGTTTTGTGGGTTTCTTATGAACAAACTCAATACAACACACGAGCTTGGGGAGATATACAAATATCCGCCGAACGAACTTGCCGGCGTCACTTTGGCCCATAAGCTCATCATTGCACAGAATATATGTTCTGTTATATCCGCTGTTCATAGTGCGGGTTATGTGTTCGGTGACTTCAATCCTATGAATATCGGTGTCAATATCAACGATGGCACGGTTGCTTTCTTCGACGCTGACACATACCATTTCAAAGATATTGCTTCTGGACACACCCATCGCTGCCGCGCCTGCTGTCCAGGTTATGTTGCACCAGAATTAATTGCTAATTGCAAGCGTTTCTCCGCGGCACATCCTGAAGTCAAAGATGTATATGCCAATGCACCGTTACCTACATTTTCATTGGAAACAGACAATTTCGCATTATCTATCCATATCTTCAATCTGATTATGAATGGGTATACTCCGTATAACGGTATCCCAGAGAATTCACCCGTTTCTCAGGCGTCTCCTGGTGTTGGCGACAGAGCTGTCGAACGAAACAATTATTGTTTTTCTCCCGGCAATAAGCCGATGGCAGCTGCAATGCCAGAGTATTCCTCGTTACCCAAATACATTCAAACATTGTTTTCTCGCTCGTTTATTGATGGGTATGCTACACCTACTGCACGTCCCTCCGCGGATGAATGGATAATTGCATTGTCACAGTTTGAGCAGGATTTAACGCAATGTCGCTTAAACACCAATCACTTCTATTATAAAAAACACCCTGTTTGCCCCTATTGTGCCGCGGATCAGCGCTATGAAAATGAACTGAGCGGAGTTCGATCCACTAATAGTATCGCTACAGGACAAAAAAAGTTTGCAAGCGCTCCTGTAATTGGTCAGCCAGTTATGCCTACACATACAAGTAGGCAATCTACATCTGTTGGGCACTCAACCACAACGCACGCAACAACCCAAAGCAATGCTGCTTACTCTGGTTCTTCGTCTAGCAAAAGCGGCTCAAAGGGACTGACCATTTTCGTTTGCGCCATCATTGCCGTTATTGCCATTGTGTTTGTTTCTTTCATGTCCAAGGTTGACAGGGACACAATTGAAATTTTGAATGATGACCTTACCCTTGCAGTCGGAGAAACGGTAGAAATACGGATCAGAAGCTCTGCTCACAGATTAACCGCCAATTCGAATGATTGCATAGAGACAAGCTGGAACAATGGAAAAGCTTCTGGAGATAAATATTATGTTGATGTTACAGGCCTGGAGGAAGGCGTATGCAATCTTAAAATTTACAAGACTGACAACTCGGAAATCTATGACACTGTAAGAATTGATGTTATTGCTTCCGATGAACAGCAAGAATCCGCTGGCTCTTTGAACGACGACGGTCAGCAACAGATTATCCCAAAGAATACTCTTGAGATTTCTTCTCCTACCGATAATGACTACGCTATCGATGGGATCTTTGTCGGCGAGACGCTTGCGATATCTGAAGAACCAGTTGTGTTTTATGACGGATATCTGTCTGAAGATGATGCGCGAGACACGTTTACATACACAGCTCCTAGAGACGGACGATATCAGCTTGAAATTTCTGATATTAGCGCCAATGACGGTGTTCGCCTCATGGTTTTTGATCCTTCTGGATCAAAACTTCTGGATTCGTACAGCGAGTCAGGATATGTTAGCATGACCGGTGGAACAACGTATGAAATTCAGGTTCGCCAGGAAAACGGATATCCCATGTACAACTTGGCACTTTATATTCAGAAACCTACCACAGATCTCAGCTATACGACCACTCTTTACGATCAGATTGCATTTACTAATCAAAGAAACAATTATGTTTTTACTGCGCCAGTGACAGGTCGATATCATTTTGAAATGTCTGAATACATGAGCGGAGTAGGATTCCGAATGATGATGTGGGACAAATATGATAGCAACATCATGGACACCTACTACGAATACGGAACCGTTTCGCTCGATGCCGGTGAAACATACGAACTGCAGATCCGGCAGGACTCTGATTACAGCAGTTACAAGCTCAAAATCGGAATGCAGAAAGAAACGGTTGACATTTCTAACTACGACATCATCAGTGACTCGGTTACATTCACAGATCAAAGGAATGTATATACATTTACGCCAGATGAAAGCGGAAAATATAAGTTCACTCTGACTGATTTTAACGCCGACTGCTCTTTTAGATTGATGGCGTGGGATAACTACGACAGCACAATCATGGACACTTACTACGAAGAAGGAACTGTTTCCCTCGAAAGCGGAATTACCTATGAAATCCAGGTTCGGCAAGATTCTAGTATCGGTTCTTACAATCTGAACATCGAAAAAGAATAGGCAAAAGGGTACTAAAACTTATTCCGTTTACCTGGATTCTCCATATTGCTTTCCTGCTTTCTAACTTGATAGGCATAGAAAAATCCCCTCTATAGCTATCATTTTGGTCAAGGCAAAAACTGTTGTTTCTGCCCAAATGATGCGTAGAGGGGATATTTTTAAAGCGATGAGCAAAACAGGCAGAAGGAGCAGCCCACAAACAAGGCAAATGGGAATCTAAAGAGCTTAGGGCGTCTCAAGGGCGCAAAAACCGTAGCGCGGTAGACCCCGCGCCTGCAAAAGGTATGGAAAAGACAGATCAGGCGGAACGCCGAAGCTGTTTGGCAGAACGGTAGGAGTGAGAGCCGTGCAGAACGGCGGCCAACGCAACAGTCAGGGCAGAGATATGAGCCAGCGTATTGAGGTTTGCCGCGCTGGTTCCATTGCGCACCCACAGCCGTTCCTGACCTGTGGATTTGAAGCGGGAATTGTAACGCTCGCACTCTGTACGCAAGGCGTATGTTCTCTTGAAACAGAGGCAGCTACGGTCAATGGAAAGTCTGTAATCTGTCGGAATGGTCTTATACTTGGTACAGCCTTGGTTTTTCTTCCCATTGTTCCAGTTTTTGTGGTTGCAGGGGCAAACGCTGGTTTTGGACTGGCGGAAGGGGCAGCAGTATTTCTGGCGGATACGCCCATTGTCGGAGGTTTTGCCGTCCTTGTGCATGGCGAACCCGGCCTCGAAGACCGGATTACCGGCAGGAAGTGCCTTTAAATCTTTCGTACCGCGTGGATTGATAGGGATAAATGCCTCGCCCTCATAGACCATTTTTATGGTGTTGTAGATGCTTTTCACATCGTAGCCCTTGTCGGCAAGGAAGGCGCATTCCTTCAAAGAAATCGTCTGATCCGCGGCCGCGAGGATCTCAGCGGCGACGGAGGAATCGGCGATGTTGCCCGGCGTGGTCAGCTCGTAGAGCGGCAGTCCAGAGATGCAGTCCACCAGCACATGGCTTTTATACCCCCACTAGAACTCATACCGCCGCTCATTGTGCTGGTTGGAGGCCGAGTGGACACCCAGAGCGCAGTCCGGGTAGCTTTTGGGATGGTTTTCCTTGGAGAACTTGCTTTTTGCAAAGGACTTCGGGTTGTTCTGCTTCGTGTTCGCCATGACGGGTGTGGAATCTAGGCCAATAAATGAGGCGTCCACGATCCCCATCTCATAGAGTTTCTTCACCTGTGCCGCCATGATTTCTTTCAATGCAGCGTTATC
>ERZ1106976.1200-NODE-1200-length-27000-cov-8.251030_pt1 | contig 27000 bp, 23 predicted proteins | sample MGYA00403687_ERZ1106976 | MGnify/ENA primary metagenome ERZ1106976 (study PRJEB35170, sample SAMEA104062446) | human gut metagenome | biome: human gut; feature: human-associated habitat; material: faeces | place: Denmark | collected 2013-02-22 ... | reverse complement strand
CGTAGCCGACCATGACGGCGGCGTTGGCGAGCTCGGCGAGCTTGCCGACCTCGAGGGTCAGCGGACGGCCGGCGAGCTCCATTTCATACTTGTGGTAGCCGGGAAATTGACGGTGGGTGATGATGGTGGACATGATCATACTCCTTTTCAGATTTTTGTCGGGAGCCTTGTCCGACCCTTTAGCACTTGAGCTCAGCCGCGAACGCGTCGCGGACAAGATCAACTGCTAAAATGCGGGCGTCGGCTCCCTGTTTTGCGGGCTTTTGCGGGAAAATCAGGGGTGCAAGATAGCAAAACACGCGGGGAAAGAATATCCTTCCCCCGCGCATATTGTCTCTTACTTACGGATGCCGAGCTTGGCGATGATGGCACGATAGCGCTCGATATCCTTCTTCATGAGGTAGTCGAGCAGGCTGCGGCGCTTACCGATCATCTTGTACAGGCCGCGGCGGGAGTGGTTATCCTGCGCGTGGACCTTGAGGTGCTCGGTGAGCTGGTTGATGCGCTCGGTGAGAATGGCGATCTGGACCTCGGGAGAACCGGTGTCGCTCTCATGGGTGCGGTTGGCTTCGATAATGGCAGTCTTCTGGTCTTTGAGCATCATAGTTGTGTTTCCACCTTTCAAAAATATTCACCCTGAACTGAGCGGCGGGACAGGTGACGATCCGCGTCCTAAGTTCGGGTATGCTCCTCGCGCGCCTTCACGCGCTTTGATATCATACCACGGCTTTTTTCTATTGTAAAGGGAAATCTGCGAAAATATTCCGCGTTTTCTCCTCTTTTTTTGCCGGGGGAGCGAAAAGCGGGACGGACCGCATGGTCCGTCCCGCCACAGGAGACCGGATGTTCGCTTATTCGAGCTTGCCTGCCTTCACGCCGTTGAAGTGCTCCTTCGTCAGCTTGATGACCACGGGGCTGAGCAGCAGGATGCCGATGAGGTTCGGGATCGCCATGAGGCCGTTGAGGGTGTCGGAGATGTCCCACACCAGCTTGAGGTTGGCGACCGAGCCAGCCACGACGACGAGGCAGAAGAGGACCTGATAGGGACGGATGATCTTGCTGCCGAAGAGGAACTCCGCGCAGCGGGTGCCGTAGAGCGCCCAGCCGAGGATGGTGGAGGTGGCGAAGAGCAGCAGGCCGACGGCAAGGATCAGGGAGCCGAGCTTGTCGCCGAATACGCTGGCAAAGCCCGCGACCGCAGTGGGCACGCCCGCGAGATCGTTGTTGCCATAGTTGCCGGTGGCGGCGCCGGAGCAGAGGACGACGAGGGAGGTCAGGGTGCAGATGACGATGGTGTCCATAAAGACCTCGAAGATGCCGTAGAGGCCCTGCCGGACGGGGTTCTTCTCGGAGGTGGCGGCGTGCGCGATGGGCGCGGAGCCGAGACCGGCCTCATTGGAGAAGACGCCGCGGCCGACGCCCTTGGTGATGGCGAGCTTCATGGTCACGCCCACCGCGCCGCCGACGACGGCAGAGGGGTTGAACGCGCCCTGGAAGATGCTGGCAAACACGCCGGGGATCGTGCCCGCGTTGGCGATAACGACCACGAGTGCGCAGACGATGTAGATGGCCGCCATGCCGGGGACGAGCTTTTCGGTGACCTGACCGATGCGCTTGACGCCGCCGAGGAGCACGAGCGCCACGAAAATGGCGATCACAACGCCGGTGATGAGGCCGATGATCATGTCAAACTCCTTGGCGTTCTCATGGAATGCGACCGCGACGGAGTTGACGGAGGAAGCGATGGAGTTGATCTGGGAGATGTTGCCGATGCCGAACGCGGCGAGCGCGCCGAACACGGAGAAGATGACGCCCAGCCACTTCCACTTGGGGCCGAGACCGTTCTTGATGTAGTACATCGGGCCGCCGCACCAGTCGCCCTTTTCGTTGCGCTCACGGTACTTGACCGCGAGGGTGACCTCGGCGAACTTGGTGACCATGCCGAAGAGAGCGGAGATCCACATCCAGAACACCGCGCCCGGGCCGCCGAGGATGATCGCGCCGGTGACGCCGGCGATATTGCCCGTGCCGACCGTGGACGCCAGCGCCGTGGAGACCGCCTGCATCGGCGTGATCTCGCCCTCGCCCGCTTCGGACTTCTGGAAGATCTTGCCGATGGTGTTCTTCCACCAGTAGCCGATCTTGGAGAACTGAATGAAGCCGACGCGGAAGCTCAGGTAAATGCCCGTGCCGACCAGCAGTGCCAGCATGATGGGTCCCCATACAAAGCCGTTTACCGCACTGTTGATTTCTATGATCTTATCCATGTGATTTCCCCTCTCCTATTAAATTGCATTGCTTTCAAAAGGGCATATTGGGTCTTCCCGCCCTTTCTCCACGGTATTAAGATAGCAGATTCCACGCGCAAAAGCAACCGTCCGACGGCACTTTCTCCATTTTTGTTAAATTGGTACTTTAAAATTATTAAATTTCGTCAATATGACGATTTGGTACAATAGATAAATTCTTAACGGGGCCTTATCGTTCTTCTGTGAGATTTCGCCAATTTCCGAAAAATACTTGACAGAACGACACTCTCATGCTATCCTAACTGTACTAATACGCTTAATACAGTCAGGAGGGATGGCAGCATGGTTTCCTTCAGCGTTCTGACGGTCGGCGTAGGCGCGATCCTTGTGGTCCTGCTCGTCGCCGTCGTCGTACTTCTCAGCCGATAAGCAAACAGGAGGCACCGCTATGATCACCTTGAATTACCGCGACGCGCGCCCGATCTACGAGCAGGTGCGCGACGGGCTGCGGCGGCTGATCGTCTCCGGCGCGATCGCCGACGGGGAAAAGCTCCCCTCGGTGCGCGCGCTGGCCAGTCAGCTCGCCATCAACCCGAACACCATCCAGCGCGCCTACAGCGAGCTGGAATCGGAGGGCTACGCCGCGTCTGTCCCGGGAAAGGGCAGCTTCGCCGTGCGCCGCGAGCGCGCCGAGGACGACGGACGCCGCCTCGCGCTGACCGAGACCCTGCGCGAAACGCTGCGCGAGCTGCGTGCGCTCGGCATGACGACCGCCGAGCTGGACGCCATCTACCGGGAGGAGGAAGAGAAATGATCGAAATTCGTGAGCTGGTGAAGACCTTTGACGGCTTTGCCGCGCTCGACGGCGCGAGCCTGACCGTGCCGCAGGGCGCGATCTACGGTCTCGTGGGGCCGAACGGCGCGGGCAAATCCACGCTGCTGCGCCACCTGACCGGCGTATACCGGCAGGACTCCGGCACCGTCTCGGTGGACAGCGCGGACGTATGGGAGAACGTGGCGGTCAAGCAGCGCATCGCCTCTATCCCCGACGACTGGCACTATTTTATGCAGTCGAGCATCCGCGACATGATGAAATTTTACCGCGGCTTCTATCCGCAGTTCAACATGGAGCGCTACGAGAAGCTGCGCGGCGTCTTTTCGCTGGACGAAAAGCAGCTCATCCGCCGTCTTTCCAAGGGAATGCAGAAGCAGGCGGCGTTCTGGATCGCCATGTGCTGTATGCCGGACTATCTCATTCTGGATGAGCCGGTGGACGGCCTCGACCCCGTGATGCGCCGTCAGGTGTGGAGCCTTATCATGCAGGACGTCGCCGAGCGCGGCACGACGGTGCTCGTCTCCAGCCACAACCTGCGCGAGCTGGAGGACGTGTGCGACCACGTCGGCATCATGAATAAGGGAAAGGTCCTGCTCGAGCGCAGCCTTTCCGAGCTGCAGGAGAACACGGTCAAAATGCAGATCGTCTTCCGGGGCGAGGGCGCGCCGGAGCTCCCCGCGGGGCTGAACCTGCTGCACGAGAGCCATCTCGGGCGCGTGTTCACCATCATCTTCCGCGGCAATACGCAGCAGATCACCGAGCGGCTCGCCGCGCTGGACCCCGTGTACATGGAGGCCGTGCCGCTGACGCTGGAGGAAATTTTCATCTATGAGCTGGGAGGTGCCGACTATGCAGTCCGCGACATCGTTCTTTAACCGCGCGCTTTTCCGCAGAGATCTGCAGCGCTTTTGGCCGCTGTGGTTCGGCTATACGCTCCTCTGGCTGCTGATCCTGCCGCTGACGCTGCTCAATCGGCTCTCAAACGCAAGCCGGCACATCTTCGTAGAAATCGGCAGCCTCCTTCGCGAGGAAATATCCCACGATGTGCTCGCCACCGGCGCCTACGGTGGCCTTGCGATGGCGGCAGTATTCGGCATCTTCTTCGCCATGGCGATGTTCGCCTACCTCACCGCGCCCCGCGCGACGCAGGGCTTCCACTCCATGCCCATGCGGCGCGAGACGCTGTATGCGACGAACTACCTCGCGGGGCTTGTGTGCATGGTCTCGTCGATCGTGCTCGCCTTCGCCCTCGCGGGTGTCACCGCCGCGCTCTTCGACGCGCTGGACCTCGCCGCGTTCGGCACGGCGTGCCTTGCCGCCGTGCTCGCCGTGGTGTTTTTCTACTCCTTCGCCGTGCTGTGCATGATGTTCACCGGCCAAATTCTGGCCGCGCCCGTGTTCTACGGCATCCTCAATTTCCTTGCCGTGGGTATGGAATACCTCGTGCGCAATTTTGCCGGCACCTTCCTCTATGGATACAGCGGCTACATGGCGCCCGAGACCTTCACCATCCTCTCACCCCTCTGGAGGCTGGAGCAGGCGCTTTCCGTGAGATCGGCCCCCGATGCTGATCTCCTCCTCAGCGACGGTACGCGGCAGATCGTTTCGAGCGGCGGATATGTGCTCTACGGCATGGAGTGGCTCGGCATCTACGCCGCTGTCGGCATCGTGTTCGCCCTGCTCGGGCTGCTGGTTTATCGGAAGCGCCCGAGCGAGGTCAGCGGCTCCATCGTCACCGTGGCATGGGCGCGCCCTGTGTTCAAATACGGTGTGGCGCTGTGCGCCGCCTTCTCCGTCGGCCAGCTCGTCTACTACCTCATTTTCGGCATAAACCTCACGAGCGGCGAATACTCGCTCGCAGGTACCATTGCCTGTATGCTCTTTGCGGGGCTGCTCGGCTACTTTGCCGCCGAGATGCTGCTGGAAAAGAGCTTCCGCGTGTGGCGCAAAGGCCGCGTGGGCGCGGTGGTGTTCTCCGCCGTGCTCGTGTGCTTCGGCGTCGGGATGTCGCTCGACCTCACGGGCTTTGAGGGCTATGTGCCCGCCGCAGAGCAGGTCGAGTCCGTTTCCGTGTATCTCTCCTCCACCGGCGACTACTTCCACGGAAGGTTATCCGAGCCGGAGAGCGTGGGCGCGGCGCTCGCGGCGCACCGCGCGCTGATCGCCGACAAGGACCGCCAGCTCGCCTACCGTGACCGCGCCACAGAGGAGAGCAGCAACACAGCCCGCATCTATTCCTTTGAGCTGAACTACACGCTCACCGACGGGCGCGTCGTGCGCCGCAGCTATAAGGACTGCCACATCACCGCAGCGGAGCTGGGGGAGGCAGGCTCCATCGCGCAGACGGCGACCACGCTGCTCAACTGCCCCGAGGCCGCGCGCTCGCGTGCGCTCGGCGAGCTGGCGAAGGACGGCTCCTACACCATCACCGGCGGCTACTACAATGCCTACCGCAACGACGAGGAGGGCGCCTATGCCGGCAACATCGACGGCGAGCTGACCGCCGCGCAGGCAAGCACGCTCGTTTCCGCGCTGCGCCGCGACTATGAGGCGGGCCGCACTGCCAACGCCTCCCTCTTTGAGGATACGCGCTACAACGCCCGCTTCCGCGTGGAGCTGGAGCTGTGGTATATCCTTCGAAGCGATGGGAAAACGGTCGGCACGGCTATGGTCACCGACCACGGCGAGATCACGAAGTCGTCGAGCCCCGCCGCCAGCCGCAGCATCAATGTGATCGTCACGCCGGACATGAGCGAAACGCTCGGAGCGCTCGCGGAGATGGGCGTGGAAATGCCCGCCTTCTAAGATATGGCTGCACGAAAAAAGCGCAGACGCGCATGGCTGGAGCGGGCGGTCATCGCCGTACTCGTCCTCTGCATCGGCGCGGAGCTGGTCTACTGGTTCCGCCACCGCGCCGTTCCCGGCGCGGATGTGTCCGCGCCGGAATGGGTGGAGCAGGACATCCTGCCGCTCAACCCATACTCCCGCCCCGGCACGCCGCTCGAGACGATCGACGGCGTGGTCGTCCACTACGTCGGAAACCCCGGCACCTCGGCGGCGGCAAACCGCAGCTTCTTCGCCAACCTTGCCCTCACGCACGAGACCTATGCCAGCGCCCACTTCGTCGTGGGGCTGGAGGGCGAGGTGCTTCAATGCGTCCCTCTCTCGGAGGTCGCCTACTGCTCCTCGCAGGCGAATGATCACACCGTTTCCATCGAGGTCTGCCACGCGGATGAGGCGGGCGAGTTCTCCGCCGAGACGATGGCGAGCCTTCTGCGGCTGACGGCGTGGCTGTGCGAGGAATTCGATCTCACTCCCGCCGACGTCATCCGCCACTACGACGTGACCGGCAAAATTTGTCCGAAATACTACGTCGACCACCCTGAGGCGTGGGAGGACTTCCGCTCCGCCCTCGGCGCGGTGCGCACACAGGAGAACCCTTCATGAAACAGATCCCCAAAAAGCTGAGCGGCTTCGCGCTCAAATACATCGCCATGGTCTCCATGCTCTGCGACCATGCGAATATGCTCGTGATCCGGCGCGGCTTTTTCGCGCCGTTCCGCGGTGAGGACGGAAGCACGCTCATCCCGCAGAACGCGCCCGCATGGCTCGGCGCCGTGCAGGGCGTCTACCGCGTGTTTGATGTGCTGGGCCACCTCGCTTTTCCGCTCTATGTCTTCCTGCTCGCCGAGGGCTTCACGCACACACGGGACCGGAAGCGGTATTTCCTCACGCTGCTGGCCTTTGCCCTTATCAGCGAGCCGGTCTTCAACCTCGCGCACTATGAGCAGTGGACCGGTCCCGCGCTTCAAAACGTACTCTTTACGCTCTCGCTCTCCTGCCTGGAGCTATTCGTGCTCGCACGCATTGAGTCCGACGCGGCAGAGCGCGGGAAGCGGATAGCGCTGTACGTCCTGACCTGTCTCGTCTTCGGCGCGGCGGCGTTTGCCGTCCGCAGCGAATACGTCTTTCTCGGCACGCTCTCCGCCGCGCTTTTCTATCTGCTGCGCTCGGCGGGCGTATGGCGGCTCGCGGGACTGCTCCCGCTGCTCATCGCCTCGCCGTGGGTGCTGCTGTGCGCACCGCTCCTGCTGCTCTACAGCGGCGAGCGCGGGCGGTGCGGCGGAAAATATTTCTTTTACATTTTCTATCCCGCGCACTTTCTCCTTTTGCAGCTGCTCGGGAAATGGATCGCTACAGCCCTTGCATAAGGAAAGCGCGGAGCCTTCTGCTCCGCGCTTTTTCATCTTATTCCGACACCAGCTCGTACTCTCGCCCCGCGGCAAAGCGGGCGATCATCTCGCTCGTGAGGGCGACGCCGTTGTCACGGTAGTCGCGGCGCAGCTCTTCGCGGCTGACCCACGCGCCGTCCGCCAGCTCAAAGTTGTCGAGATGGATGGTCTCGTCGCCGTCCAGCTCGCACCAGTAGCCGAGCAGCAGCCCGCCGCCGGAGATGCCCCACGGCTGAGACTTATAGTAGCGCAGGTTTTTGACCTTGAGGCCGACCTCCTCCATCACCTCGCGGTGAACGGTCTGCTCGGCGGTCTCGCCGAACTCGGTAAAGCCCGCAATGAGCGCCGTGCGCGTCGCGCCGGGGCGGTTCGCGTACTGCGTGAGCAGCAGGTAGTCGCCGTGCGTCACTGCCACGATGACCGAGGGGTTGATGCGCGGGAAGATCATATTGCCGCACCTGGGGCAGTGCATCATGCGCTCGTTGACGTCGTGCTCGAGCGGCGTGCCGCAGCGGCCGCAGAACCTCGTGTCGCGGTACCAGCAGCACAGGTGCCACGCGCTGACCGCGGCGAAGGCGATCTCCTTCGGCTGCTCGGTGCGGAAAATATTGATGTCGCGGTAGGTCCAGCCGTCCGGCTCGCGCGGCGTTTCGTCGCGCAGGAGGTAGTATTCCCTGCCGTCCAGCTCAAAAAGATAGGTGAACCTCTCGTCGCCGTCGGGAAACATGGCGCGGCTCGGGAGCTTGAGTCCGTTGTCGTCGATGCGGCAGAGGAGGTTTCTCCCGCAGAACTGCACGACGGCGCTCGACCTTTTCGGCACGGCGTTCGGCTTCCATTCGTTGTATAAATGCTTCGGCTCGATATCGTGGATCATGACGCAGCCTCCGGAATTTGTCGCTTTCGCGTATTTTTCGCCGATAGTATAGCCTATTTTTGCCGCTTCCGCAAGCATTTTCAGCCTTGACAAAGCGAAAGAATGCGGGTAGAATGACCGTGATATGTGGAAATGTGCAGATGAGGACAAGTAGCTCCCCGTCCGCCCGCAAAGAGAGCTGCCGGTCGGTGCGAGGCAGCGGGGCGCGGAGAGCGAATATCACCTCGGAGCAGGCGTCTGAAGCCGCAGTAGGACAGCCCGGGTGCGACCGTTACATCGCGGCATTTGAGCGGCTGCCGGAACGGCAGCAAGAAGAGTGGTACCGCAGAGTATGGTTATGCTTTGTCTCTTTTGTCGGGAGACAGAGCATTTTTATTTTGCAGCAAACAGAAAAATTCACATAAAGGAGACACGACATGGATTACAAAGCGACGCTGAATATGCCGAAGTCCGGCTTCCCGATGCGCGCGGGCCTGCCTAAGCGCGAGCCTGAGATGCTCAAGCATTGGGAGGAAATGGACCTCTACAACGTGATGCTCAAGAAGAACGAGGGCAAGCCCCGCTTCGCTCTGCACGACGGCCCTCCGTTCTCCAACGGCGGACTGCACATGGGCCACGCGCTCAACAAGTCCCTCAAGGACTTCATCACCCGCTCCTACGCGATGCGCGGCTACTACACGCCCTATATCCCCGGCTGGGACAACCACGGTATGCCCATCGAGAGCGCCATCATCAAGGAGCAGAAGCTCAACCGCAAGGCCATGAGCGTTGCAGACTTCCGCACCGCCTGCCACCAGTATGCCGACAAGTACATCGGCATCCAGATGGAGGGCTTCAAGCGCATCGGCGTGCTCGGCGACTGGGAGCACCCCTACAAGACCATGGATCCCGGCTTTGAGGCCGAGGAGGTCAAGGTCTTCGGCGCAATGTACAAGAAGGGCTACATCTACAAGGGCCTCAAGCCCGTATACTGGTGCTATCACGACGAGACGGCGCTGGCCGAGGCGGAGATCGAATATCAGGACGACCCCTGCACGACCGTGTACGTCAAGTTCCCGATGCACGACGACCTCGGCAAGCTCAGCCATCTCGATAAGAGTAAGCTCAGCTTCGTCATTTGGACGACCACCATCTGGACGCTGCCCGGCAACCTCGCCATCGCGCTGCATCCCGACGAGAGCTACGCCATCGTCCGCAACGACGACAACGGCGAAATGTACATCGTCGCCGAGGCACTCGTCGAGAAGGTAATGGCCGTTGGCAAGGTCGAGCACTACACCGTCGTCGAGACCCACCCCGGCAACTTCTATGAGAATATGCTCGCGCAGCATCCGTTCCTGCCCAAGACCAGCCGTCTGGTCCTCGCCGATTATGTCACGATGGATTCCGGTACGGGCTGCGTCCACACCGCCCCCGGCTTCGGCGCGGACGACTATCAGACTTGCCGCCGCTATGGCATGGATATGGTCGTGCCCGTCAACGATCAGGGCCGCCACACCGACTATGCCGGCAAGTATGAGGGAATGCTCGTGGAGGAGTCCAACCCCGTCATCCTCAACGATATGAAGGAGGCCGGCTCCCTCTTCGCTTCCGAGGAGATCGTCCATAGCTATCCGCACTGCTGGCGCTGCAAGAAGCCCATCATCTTCCGCGCCACCCCGCAGTGGTTCTGCTCCGTCGATTCCTTTAAGGACGAGGCCTGCGCCGCGTGCGACGACGTGCGCTGGGTCCCGGGCTGGGGCATCGACCGCATGAAGAGCATGATCCGTGAGCGCGCCGACTGGTGCATCAGCCGTCAGCGCCGCTGGGGTCTGCCGATTCCCGTGTTCTACTGCGCTGACTGCGGCAAGCCTGTCTGCACCGACGAGACCATCGAGGCCGTGAGCAGGCTCTTTGCCGAAAAAGGCTCCAACGCCTGGTTCGAGATGGACGCCGCCGACATTCTGCCCAAGGGCTTCGCCTGCCCGCACTGCGGCAAGAGCGCCGGCTTCACCAAGGAGGAGGACACGCTCGACGGCTGGTTCGACTCCGGCTCCACGCACTTCGCCGCGATGAAGAAGGATCAGGGCTTCTGGCCCGCCACGATGTACCTCGAGGGCCTCGACCAGTACCGCGGCTGGTTCCAGTCCTCCCTGCTGACCGCCGTGGGCGCGTTCGGCGAGGGCGCTCCCTTCAAGGAGTGCGTCACCCACGGCTGGACCGTGGACGGCGAGGGCCGCGCGATGCACAAGAGCCTCGGCAACGGCGTCGATCCCGCCGACATTTTCAACGAGAACGGCGCGGACATCCTGCGTCTGTGGGCGGCGAGCGCCGACTATCACGCGGATGTGCGCTGCTCCAAGGCCATCTTCCAGCAGCTCAGCCAGAACTATCTCAAGTTCCGCAACACCTGCAAGTTCATGCTCGATAACCTGGTGGACTTTGACCCCGCGCACCTCACCAAGGCCGAGGATATGCCGGTGCTCGACCGCTGGCTCATCACCAAGCTCAACGAGCTGATCGAAAAGGTCGAGCAGTCCTACAACGACTACGAGTTCCACATCATCACCCACGCGGTCAACGATTTCTGCGTCACCACGCTTTCGAGCTTCTACCTCGATATTGTGAAGGACCGCCTGTACTGCGAGGCGGCGGACTCCGCCGAGCGCCGCAGCGCCCAGACCGCGCTCTACCTCACGCTCTCGACCCTTGCCAAGCTCTTCGCGCCCATCCTCGCCTTCACCTGCGATGAGATCTGGCTCGCCATGCCGCACACCGCCGAGGACGACGCGCGCAACGTGGTGCTCAACGACATGAACAAGCCCTTCACCGACTACGCCCTGGATGAGACCGCCATGGAGAAGTGGTCCGCCGTGGAAAAGCTGCGCGACGACGTGAACGCCGTGCTGGAGGCCGCCCGGGCCGAGAAGAAAATCGGCAAGGCCCTGGAGGCCCACGTGGCCCTCCACGCTGGGGACGACGCGGCGTCTGCCGCCCTGGTGCAGGTGATGGGCCTGAACCTGGCAGAGCTCTTCATCGTCTCCGACTGCCAGGTCTCCAGTGCGGAGCCCGATGCCGCCTCCACTGTGGGCCAGGGTGCCAACTTCCCCGGCCTCACCGTGGAAGTCAGCGAGGCCAGAGGCGACAAGTGCGAGCGGTGCTGGATGCACAGCCCCACTGTGGGCGCCGACGCGGATCACCCCACCCTCTGCGCCCGCTGCGCCGCCGTGGTGCAAAAGCTTCCCGTGGTGGAGTGATCTCCCCCCCCCGCGCCGCAAAGCCCCATATATTATAAAAGGAGGCCTGCCTTCCGGCAGGCCTCCTTTTATGTTCTGATGCACGCCCCTTATCCGACGTATGTTGCTATGGTCAGGTAGCAGGTGTCCAGTTCCCGATTCAGATCGCCCAGTTCGCTGTTGAAATCGCTGTATGTATAGCCGGCGCTGTTCAGCGCCAGATTGGTCAGCCGGATATAGGCATCGTAGTATGCCTTCAGCGCCTGATAGGCGTCCTCGTACCCCTCCGGTGCATCCTTAAGGCGGCTCATGCCCTCCGCCACGCTCTTCCGGTTGCTGTCAATAAACGCCCCCTTACTCTGAAAATCGCTGTCTCCATACAGCTTGCCCAGTGCATCGTTGAAGTCCTCCAGAAACACGCCGTCCTCCATGGTATACGGGTCTGTACTTGCATCCCGCTCCTGATAGATGCTGTTCCGCCAGACGGAGGCTTGCACGGCTGCCATATCGTAAGCGTCCTCTGCATAGCCCTGTATCCGCTCCGCAACCTGCTTCAGCTCCTCCTGATAGGCCGCCGCCTTTCTCTGCTGTGCATCCTTCACGGCAAAAATGCACATTGCCGCCAGTGCCGTGACAGCGACTACCGCCAGCACGATCTTCCCCGCACTGTACCGCTGCTTTGTCTCTTTTTCCATATCTGTCGCTCCCTCCCTGCGTAAGATATCCGTATTGTACAACTTTTCCGTAATATACGCAAGTGCGTATACGCATTTGCGTATATTTTTCTACAATCATCTTACATGATGGGTGAGGTGATCGTATGACGGTAAAGGACGCGGTGGCTGTGCGGCTGCGGGACATCTGCGCCCGGCGCGGTATCCGGGCCAACGAACTGGCCAACATTTCCGGTGTCACGCCCTCCACGGTATACAGTCTGCTGGACACACGCCGCCGGGATGTCTCCGTTACTACGGTGAAAAAGCTGTGTGACGGGCTGGAGATAACGCTGGGCGAATTTTTTGCCGCGCCGGTTTTCGATGAGCTGGAGCAAGAGATACAGTAAAAGACAGAGGACACGCCAAAGCGTGTCCTCTGTCTTTAGCCTTTATTTTCCAGCTTCCGCAGCTGCTGCCGGAACTCCTCCGGCAGCGGACAGTGCAGCTCCACCGGCTGTCCGGTGCGGGGGTGGATGAACCGCAGCCCCACCGCGTGGAGGCACTGACCCGTCAGCCCCGGCACCGGCTTCCTCGCGCCGTACACCGTGTCCCCCAGAATGGGGTGGCCGATATAGGCCATGTGTACCCGGATCTGGTGGGTGCGCCCCGTCTCCAGCCGGCACCGCACATGCGTGACCCCCGGATACCGGGCGATGACCTCCCAGTGGGTCACGGCGGGCCGCCCGCCGGCCACCACCGCCATCCTCTTCCGGTCGGAGGGGTGCCGTCCGATGGGCGCGTCCACGGTGCCGCTGTCCTCCTTCAGGTTGCCCACCACCAGACACTCATACGTCCGGGCCAGCGTGTGGCTGCTGAGTTGGGCGCTGAGCCCCAGATGGGCCGCGTCGTTCTTGGCGGCGATGATCAGCCCGCTGGTATCCCGGTCGATACGGTGTACGATGCCGGGCCGCTTCTCCCCGCCGATGCCGGACAGCGACGCGCCGCAGTGGTGCAGCAGCGCATTGACCAGCGTACCGTCCGGATGCCCCGGCGCGGGATGCACCACCAGCCCCGCCGGCTTGTTCACCACGATCACGTCCCCGTCCTCGTACACCACGTCCAGCGGGATGTCCTGCGGCTCCACCGCCGTCTCCCGCACCTCCGGCACCTCCACCGTCACCGTCTCGCCGCCGGTAAGGCGGCAGCTCTTGGCGGCGGGCTTGCCGTCCACGGATACCCGCCCCTCATCGATGTACCGCGCCGCCTGCGAGCGGGTCAGGCCGTTGGCGCGGGAGGCCACGAAGGCGTCCAGTCGCGCCCCGGCGTCCGCCGCCTCAGCAATCAGACGCAGCGTCATCCCTCGGCTCCTTTTTCTTGTCGTATTTCTCATAAAACCACAGGTAGTACACAGCGCCCAGAATGACGCCCGCCACCACAAAGCAGTCCGCCAGATTGAAAATGGGGTAGCTGATGAACTGCAGGTCAAACATGTCCACCACATAGCCCCGGCACACCCGGTCGATGACGTTGCCGATGCCGCCGCCCAGGATCAGCACCCCCGCCGTCACCCCCAGCGGATGACGCACGATCTTCTTCACCAGCAGCCACGCCACCGCCAGCATCAGCACGATGGTCACGACGGCCAGCAGCCCGGTCTTGCCGGAGAAGCTGCTCCACGCCGCGCCGGTGTTGTGCAGTCGGGTCAGCTGCACCACGCCGGGCAGCAGCGGTGCGGACTGCCCCACCTCCAGATGGGACACCACCCACCACTTTAAAAGCTGGTCGCCCGCCACGCAGGCCGCCAGCGCCACGATATACCACATAGGGCATCCTCCCTGTTTTGGATTCCCTCCCATCATATCCCATTTGCCCGCCGTTTGCAACTTTTATTCCGCGGCTTTCTTGTATTGCGTTCCGCTCTATGCTATAATACAGTATTCAAATATCGCCCCGTATCGACACCGGGGCAGGGAGGCCCGACTTGGACAGAAAACAGGTATTGATCCCGGAGGAGCAGACGCTCCGCCAGCGGGATTTTGAACGGAAAATACGAGAGCTGCACGCCCAGCGCGGAAAGAGCGTCCGCGCACTGGTGGACACCTTCGGCTGCCAGCAGAACGTGGCCGACAGCCAGCACATCATGGGCATGCTAGAGGCCATGGGCTGCACCTTCGTCACCGCGCCGGAGGACGCGGATATCGTGGTGCTGAACACCTGCGCCATCCGCGACCACGCGGAAAAGCGGGTCTACGGCACGCTGGGCGCGCTGACCCATACGAAAAAGGCCAACCCGGAGCAGCTCATCTGCCTGTGCGGCTGCATGGCCCAGCGCCCGGAGGTGGCGGAGAAGGTGCGCCAGTCCTACCGCCATGTGGATCTGGTGTTCGGCCCCCAGGCGCTGTGGAAGTTCCCGGAGCTTCTCTATCAGGTCTACACCCGCCGGGGCCGCGTGTTCTCCGTGGAGGAGGAGCACGGCGCCATTGCCGAGGGTATGCCGGTGGTGCGGGAGGGCCGCACCCGCGCATGGGTGTCCATCATGTACGGCTGCAACAACTTCTGCTCCTACTGCATCGTCCCCTATGTGCGGGGGCGGGAGCGCAGCCGCGAGCCGGCGCGCATCATTGAGGAGGTGCGCCAGCTGGCCGCCGAGGGGTATAAGGAGATCACGCTGCTGGGGCAGAACGTCAACTCCTACGGCAAGGATCTGGATACGCCGTGGGACTTTGCCGACCTTTTAAGCGAGCTGGACAAGCTTGAGGGCGACTATCTCCTCCGCTTCATGTCCTCCCAGCCCAAGGACGCCAGCTATAAGCTGTTCGATACCATGGCCCGCTGCAAGCATGTGGCCAGACAGCTGCACCTGCCGGTGCAGTCCGGCTGCGACCGGGTGCTGCGGGCCATGAACCGGCCCTACGACCGGGCCAAATATCTGGATCTCATCACCTACGCCCGGAAGGTCATGCCCGATCTGGTGCTGACCAGCGATGTGATCATCGGCTTTCCCGGTGAGACGGAGGCCGAGGCCATGGAGACGGTGGCGCTGGTGGAGCAGGTGCGCTTCGACGCCCTGTTCACGTTCATCTTCTCCCCTCGCCCCGGCACCCCCGCCGCGAAAATGGACGACCCCGTGCCCCGCAGCGAGAAGCAGAAGTGGTTCGACCGCCTCTGCGACGCCCAGAACAGGATCTCCGAGGAAATACACGCCGGGTATGTGGGCGACACCCTCCGCTGCCTCATCGACGGCGAGAGCGACGACAGCCGCTGGCCGCTGACGGCCCGCACCGCCGGCGGACGGCTGGTGCATCTGGTGGGCAGTCCCGATGCCGTAGGCGCCTACCGCGACGTGAGGATCACCGACAGCAACACATGGGCGCTGTTCGGCGAGCTGGTATAAATTTTCCCCCAAAGGAGGCTTCCCCATGGCAGAGCTGACCCCCATGATGCGCCAGTATATGGAGATCAAGGAGCAGAACCCCGACTCCATTCTGTTTTTCCGTCTGGGCGACTTCTACGAGATGTTCGGCCCCGACGCCCGCACGGCGTCCCGTGAGCTGGATCTGGCTCTGACCACACGGGACAAGGATAAGACCAAGTCCTTCGACGACAAGATCCCCATGTGCGGCATCCCCTACCACGCCTCCGACGCCTATATCGCCCGTCTCATCGCCAAGGGCTACAAGGTGGCCATCTGCGAGCAGACGGAGGATCCCGCCGCCGCCAAGGGGCTGGTGAAGCGGGATATCATCCGCGTCGTCACCCCCGGCACCGTCATTGACGAGTCCTGCCTCAGCGCCGAGCGCAGCAACTACCTGTGCGGCGTATATCTGGACGATACCGGCGCGGGTCTGTGCGCCTGCGACGTGTCCACCGGCAAGGCGCAGGCCACGGTGTTTACCGGCCCCGACCGGGTGCGGGCCCTGCTCAACGAGCTGGGACGCTTCTCCCCCGCCGAGGCGGTGATGAACGAGACGGCGTTCTTTGACGAGACGCTGCACCAGGCGCTGCGGGAGCGGTTTTCCTGCCATCTGGAAAAGCTGCCCGCCGCCCGGTTTGCCCCGGAGGAGGCGGAGAAGAAGGTGCGCGCCCAGTTCGGGCAGGACGCGCTGGAGCGCCTGCCCCGGGACAACATGACGCCGCTGCTGGCGCTGGGCGGCCTGCTGGGCTATCTCTACGAGACGCAGAAGACCGATCTGGGCCACCTCGACCAGCTGACGTGGTACCGCACCGGCCAGTACATGGAGCTGGATCTGGCCGCCCGCCGCAATCTGGAGCTGACGGAGACGCTGCGGGGCAAGGAGAAGCGCGGCAGTCTGCTGTGGGTGCTGGACAAGACCAAGACCGCCATGGGCGCCCGGAATCTCCGGGCGTGGCTGCAGCAGCCGCTGGTGGACGTGGCCGCCATCGACCGGCGGCTCAGCGCCGTGGCGGCGCTGGCGGAGCACACCGTAGCCCGGGAGGAGCTGATACTGGCCCTCAGCGGCATCGCGGATATGGAGCGGCTTATCGGCCGGGTGGTCTACGGCTCCGCCGGCGGGCGGGATCTGGTGTCCCTCCGCGCCTCCATGGAGCGGCTGCCCGCCGTGAAGGCCCAGCTGGCATCGTTTCCCACCGGAGCGCTGCACCAGCTGGATCAGCAGCTGGAGGATCTCAACGATCTGGCGGCCCTCATCGGGCAGACGCTGGTGGACGAGCCGCCGTTCTCCGTCCGGGAGGGCGAGATGATCCGGGACGGCTTCGACCCGGAGGTGGATCGCCTGCGCGGCATCCTCCACGGCGGCAAGAGCTTTCTGGCGCAGATGGAGGCGGAGGAAAAGGAAAAGACCGGCATCCGCACCCTGAAGATCGGCTACAACAAGGTATTCGGCTATTATATCGAGGTATCCAATTCCTTCAAGGATCAGGTGCCCGCCCACTATATCCGCAAGCAGACGCTGGTCAACGGCGAGCGCTACATCACCCAGGAGCTGAAGGATCTGGAGCACGACGTGCTCACCGCCAAGGACCGGGACGCCGCGCTGGAGTACGAGCTGTTCGCCGCCCTGCGCACCAGGCTGGCGGAGGCCGTCACCCGTGTGCAGCTGGCCGCGTCCCTTGTCGCCCAGCTGGATACGCTTTGCTCCTTTGCCGCCGTGGCGGTGAAGAACAACTACTGCCACCCCGGCGTGGACGAGTCCGGCGTCATCGAGATACAGGCCGGCCGTCACCCGGTGGTGGAGAAGATGCGCCCTGACGCCCTGTTCGTCCCCAACGACACCTTGATGGGTGCCAAGGAGGAGCGGGTCAGCATCATCACCGGCCCCAATATGGCCGGTAAGTCCACCTATATGCGGCAGGTGGCGCTGATCGTCCTGATGGCGCAGGTGGGCAGCTTCGTTCCCGCCCGCAGCGCCCACATCGGCGTGGTGGATCGCATCTTCACCCGCATCGGCGCCAGCGACGACCTGTCCGCCGGACAGTCCACCTTTATGGTGGAGATGACGGAGGTGTCCGACATCCTCCGCACCGCCACCAGGAACAGCCTGCTGATCCTGGACGAGATCGGCCGGGGCACCTCCACCTTTGATGGGATGTCCATCGCCCGGGCGGTGCTGGAGCACTGTGCCGAAAGACTGAAGGCCAAGACGCTGTTCGCCACCCACTACCACGAGCTGACGGCGCTGGAGCAGACGCTGCCCAACGTCCGCAACTATAATATCGCCGTCCGCGCCCGGGGCGAGGACATCATCTTCCTGCGCAAGATCGTCCCCGGCGGGGCCGACCGCAGCTACGGCATTGAGGTAGCCAAGCTGGCGGGGCTGCCCGACAGCGTGCTCAAGCGCGCCCGGGCCATTCTGGAGGAGCTGGAGAGCCAGTCCGGCCGTCCCGCGCCCACCGCCGCGCCGGACGATCAGCTGTCGCTGTCGGCCATGGCCGAGAGCGAGACGGCAGACATCATCCGCCGGACGCAGGTGGACTCCCTCAGTCCGCTGGAGGCGCTGAACCTGCTGTACGAGCTGAAGAAGCGGCTCGGCTGATCCGGGCGCGGATATCCTGCAATTACCCTGCAAATATCCTGCAAATATCCTGAAGCCGGCCTGCAATTTTTTGAAGGTATTTTGAAATTATTTTACGCCGCCGCGAGACGGCGCCGTCCCCTGAAAGGAGGCCCACCCATGCCCCAGATACAACAGCTCCCGCCCCATCTGGCCGATCTGATCGCCGCCGGCGAGGTGGTGGAGCGTCCCGCCTCCGTGTGCAAGGAGCTTCTGGAAAACGCGCTGGACGCCGGCGCGTCCGCCATCTCGGCGGAGCTGGAGCGGGGCGGCCTGACCTATATCCGCATCACGGACAACGGCTGCGGCATCGCGCCGGAGCAGCTGCCCACCGCCTTCCTGCGCCACGCCACCAGCAAGCTGCGCCGCCCGGAGGATCTGGCCGCCATCGGTACGCTGGGCTTCCGGGGCGAGGCGCTGGCCGCCATCGCCGCCGTGTCGCGGGTGGACATCTTCTCCCGCCAGACCGGCGCGGACTGCGGCGCCATGCTCCATCTGGAGGGCGGCGTACCGGAAACCGTCACCGAGGCCGGATGCCCCGACGGTACCACCGTATGCGTCCGCGACCTGTTCTACAACACCCCCGCCCGGATGAAGTTCATGAAGAAGGACTCCGCAGAGGGCGCCGCCGCGTCCGGCGTGGTGACACAGCTGGCGCTGAGCCATCCCGACGTATCCTTCAAGCTGCTGCGGGACGGGCAGGAGATCCTCCACACCCCCGGCGACGGGCAGCTGCTGTCCGCCATTTACGCCGCGCTGGGCCGTGACTTCGCCGCCGGTCTGATGCCCGTCAGCGGCAGCGGCGGCGCGGTGCGGGTGGAGGGCTTCGTCACAAAGCCTCTGGCCGGACACGGCACCCGGGGACGCCAGCTGTTATTCGTCAACGGACGGCTGGTCAAGAGCCAGCTGCTGGCCGCCGCTGTGGAGGAGGCCTACCGCAACCGGCTGCTGAAGGGCAAGTTCCCCGGCTGCGTTCTGCATATCACGCTGCCGGTCAACGAGGTGGACGTGAACGTGCACCCCGCTAAAACCATCGTAAAATTTGTGTCCGATAAGACCGTGTTCGACGCGGTACACTACACCGTGAAGGACGCGCTGGATCGGGAGGGCCAGCCCGCCGCGGCGGTGAAAAAGCCCTTCTACCAGACCATGACGGCCCAGGAATTCCGGGAGACGGCTCCCGCCCCGCAGGGCGTGAAGCTGCCCTTTGTCAGCGGCAGACCCGTCGGCTCCGCCGGAGCCGACCATCCCACCGCCAACCGTTTTGCTCCCGCCGGACAGACGGTACAGCCGCCCCGCGAGACGGCGCAGCCCGCCGGAGGTGCGCCGCAGGGCGAGGTATGGCAGGTACGGGACGCCGCGCCGGAGACCGGGAAGGCCTTCACCATCCCCAGCGGACGGGAGGGCGTGGTGTACCGCATCACGCCGCCGGAGACAGACGCTCCCGCTGAAACGGCCACCGGCGCGGAGGACGCTGCCGCCGTGACAGAAAGCGCGGCGGATACGGCGCAGACCGTGCGCGGCGGCGAAAGCGCCGCGCCGGAGGACACCGGACATGTCCAGCAGGCGCTGGAGATGCCGGAGGAGGCCGGGCTGGGCGAAACGCCGTGGCGCATCGCCGGTGAGGTGCTGAAAACCTATATCATCTGCGAGGACGGGGAGCAGAATGTGTGGCTCATCGACAAGCACGCCGCCCACGAGCGCATCCGCTTCGACGCGCTGAAGGCTGACCCCGTGCCGCCCATGGCCCAGCAGCTGCTGACCCCCGCCGCCGTGACGCTGACCGCCGAGGAGTACGGCGCGGTGCTGGAGCAGCTGGACGTGCTGGCCGGCTACGGCTTTTTGTGCGAGGACTTCGGGGACGGCGCCGTGCTGGTGCGGGAGATCCCCGACTACATACGGGCGGAGGATGCCGCCGCCACGCTGGAGGAGCTGGCACGGAAGCTGCTTTTGCAGCGGGCCGACCCCGACGGTGCGCGGGACGAGCTGCTGCACACCATGGCCTGCAAGTCCGCCATCAAGGCGGGCATGACCACCGGCGACGCCGAGCTGGCGGCGCTGGTGCGGCAGGTGCAGTCCGGCGCTGTCCGGTACTGCCCCCACGGCAGGCCGGTGGCGGTGAAGCTGCGGAAATACGAAGTGGAGAAGATGTTCAAGCGGGCGTGACGCTCCCTTGAACCGCCGGAGGTGAAGCAAATGGCACAGCGGGTGGTCTGCGTGGTGGGCCCTACCGCGTCGGGCAAGACAAAAATGGGCGTGGCGCTGGCCAAGCGCTTCAACGGTGAGGTGGTGTCCGTGGACTCCATGCAGATCTACCGGGGCATGGAGATCGGCACCGCCGCCCCCACACCGGAGGAGATGGCGGGGGTGCCCCACCACATGATCGGCGTGGCCGACCCGGCGGAAAGCTGGTCAGTATCCCGCTTCACGCAGGAGGCCGACCGGTGCATACAGGACATCCTGCGCCGGGGGAAGCTGCCCGTGCTGGTGGGCGGCACCGGCTTGTATCTGGACGCGCTGGTGCGGGGCCAGACGTTTGCCGCCGGACAGCAGGGCGGCGCGGTACGGCTGGCATTGCAGCAGCGGCTGGCCCGGGAGGGCGCTGCGGCGCTGCTGGAGGAGCTGGCGGCGATCGACCCGGAGACGGCGGCACGGCTGCACCTGCGGGACGAAAAGCGCATTCTCCGGGCGCTGGAGGTCTACCGGGAGACGGGTGAGACTATCAGCGAGCATGACCGGAAAAGCCGGGAGATGCCTAACCGCTACGACGCCCTGTACATCGGACTAAGCTTCCGGGACCGGCAGGAGCTGCGTGACCGCATTGACCGGCGAGTGGACATTATGGTGGAACAGGGCCTTCTGGACGAGGTGCGGCAGCTGCTGACCGGCGGCCTGCCCCGTGACGCCACGGCCCTGCAGGCCATCGGCTTCAAGCAGTTTCTGGCGGTGGCCGATGGGACGGCCACCGAGGCGGAGGCCGTGGAGGAGGTCAAGCTCCGGTCGCGGCAGTACGCCAAGCGGCAGCTGACATGGCTGCGGCGAAATCCCCGCATCCACTGGATCCTGTGGGAAAAAGAGCCTGATTTTCCGTGGGCTCTCCAAAATGCGACAGAATTCCTTACCGCCGCCGGCGTATGCTGAGAGCGGCGGACGGAGGACAGGCGATCGTCCGCACAAAGATATCAAGGAGCAGACGATATGCAAAAGACAAACAACCTGCAGGAGATCTTTCTCACCCGCGCACGGAAGCAGAACATTCCCGTGACCATGTTTCTGGTCAACGGCTTCCAGCTGCGGGGCACCATCACCGGCTTTGACTGCTTCGTGGTCATTCTGGACTCCGAGGGCAGGCAGCAGGTCATCTACAAGCACGCTATTTCCACCATCGCGCCGCTGCGGCCGGTGGAGCTGCGGGAGGACGGGACGGAGGACGCCGTCTGACCTCCGGCAGGCACATACCAGAGATAAAAGGAAAGCACCATGAGAAAAACATCGCCCCTTATGAAAATACTGCCCATCGCCGTGCTGGCGGCGGTGCTGTTCTACTTCGCCGTGCAGCTGTACAACTATCTGTCCGACCCGGTGAGCACCACGCTGGTGACGGAGGGGCAGGCGGAGGACACCATCGCCCTCAACGGCTGGCTGCTGCGGGACGAGGAGGTGCTGCCCGCCCAGAGCGGCACCCTCAGCCGGGAGCGGCAGGAGGGCGACCGCGTAGGCGTGGGGCAGGTACTGGCCACGGTGTACGCCGACGACGGGGCCTTGCAGACCGTCAGCCAGATCGAGACGCTGGAGCTGCAGCTGCAGCAGCTGCAGTTCGCGCTGACCTCCTACCTCGACCCGGACGCGGCGCTGAAGCTGGACACGTCCATCACCGGCGACATCCTGACGCTGCGGCAGACCCTGACCGGCGGTGACTACACCGCTGCGGACAGCGACATCGCCCAGCTGAAGGCCGCCGTGCTCAAGCGCGACCATCCCTACACCTCTCAGGAGGAGATCGAGACGGAGATCAAGGCGGTGGAGGGCCAGATCAGCAGCCTGAAGGCCTCTCTGTCCGGGGCGGCCACCGTCACCGCCAAGGCGGCGGGGACGTACTCCGCCGTGTGTGACGGATATGAGACGGTACTGACCACCGCGTTTCTGGAGGACGTGACGCCGGGAAAGCTGGCGCGGCTCCAGCCCGCCGGGACGGAGAGCAGCATGGGTAAGCTCATCTACGGCGACACATGGTACTATGTGGTGTCACTGCCGGAGGAGCAGGCCGCCCAGCTGAAGGCGCTGGGCACCGTGACGCTGCGGTTCGCCAAGGGGTTTGACCAGAACCTGCGGATGCAGGTGACGGACGTGTCCGCCGCGGAGAACGGGCAGGCGGCGGTAACGCTGTCCTGCCGGAAATATCTGGCCCAGACCACGCTGCTGCGGCATCAGGCGGCGGATGTGATCCTGCGCACCTACGAGGGGCTGCGGGTGCCGTCCAACGCCCTGCGGGTCAGTGAGGAGGGCGTCACCGGCGTGTACTGTCTGGACGGCGTCACCGCCGCGTTCCGGCCGGTGACGGTACTGTATCAGGGCCAGGGCTACGCGCTGGTGCGGCCCGCCGACGGCGCGGCCGATACGCGAACGCTGCGGGCCGGGGACGAGGTCATCGCCTCCGCCGGGGCGCTGCACGACGGAAAGGTCATTCAATAACGGACAGGCGTCCGGGCAGAAATACAAGCGAGGAGGAGCTTCTCATGTCTATTGCGGAAAACATTGCGGCCATCCGCCGCCAGATCGACGAGGCAGCCCGTGAGACGGGGCGCACCGGGGCGGACATCACGCTGGTGGGCGCCAGTAAGATGAACGATGCGGCGGCCTGCCAGGAGGCCATCCGGGCCGGTATCGACGCGCTGGGCGAGAACCGGGTGCAGGAGATGACGGCCAAGCTGCCGGAGCATGCCTACGACGGCGCGCCGCTGCACTTTATCGGCCATCTGCAGCGCAACAAGGTCAGGCAGGTGGTGGGCAAGGCGGCGCTGATCCACTCCGTGGGCTCCGTGGAGCTGCTGGAGGAGATCCAGCGGCAGGCGGAGAAGCTGGACATCGTGCAGGATATCCTGCTGGAGGTGAACATCGGCGGCGAGGAGGCCAAGAGCGGCTTCGCACCGGAGGCCATCGCTGATGCCGCCGCGCGGGCCGGAGATTTGCGCCATGTGCGGCTGCGGGGACTGATGACCATTCCGCCCGCAGGCGCCTCCCGGGAGGAAAATATGGCGTATCTGCAAAAAGTACACGCCCTGTATGTTGACATAAATCAAAAAATGTACGATAATAAATTAGATTGTCTTTCCATGGGCATGAGCGGCGATTTTGCCGACGCCATCCGTGCGGGCAGCAATATCGTCCGCGTGGGCACCGCCATTTTCGGCGCCAGAGACTATACAAAATAACGCGGGAGGTATTTTTCGATGGGCTTCATGGACGAGCTGAAAAAGATCATTCATCCCTATGACGATGAGGATTACGATTACGAGGAGGACTTCGAGGAGCCGGTGAAGGAGTCCCGCTCCCCCTTCGAGGAGCGCCGGGAGGATCGCCGCAGCGAGGAGCGGCGCAGCGAGGATCGCCACAACAAGGTGGTGAACATCCACGCCACCACCCAGCTGAAGGTGGTGCTGGTGAAGCCCGAGCGCTTCGAGAACGCCTCCGAGATCGCAGACCACCTGAAGGAGAAGCGGACGGTGGTGCTGAATCTGGAATCCACCAACAAGGATGTGGCCCGGCGGCTCATCGACTTCCTGTCCGGCGTGGCCTACGCCGGTGAGGGCAAGATCAAGAAGGTAGCGGCCAACACCTATATCATCACGCCGTACTCCGTGGATATCATGGGCGACCTCATTGATGAGCTGGAGAACAACGGCCTGTACCTGTAAGACAAGAGAAAGGGATCGGAGGGATCATCCATGTTTACACCACAGGAAGTTTCTGAAAAGGTATTCCCCAAGGCATCGTTCGGCGGCGGCGGTTACAGCATGGGCGCCGTGGACGAGTTTCTGGATGCGCTGACCGAGGACTACACCGCGCTGTTCAAGGAGAATGTGACGCTGAAGACCAAGCTGAAGGTGCTGGCGGAGAAGGTGGAGGAGTACCGCTCCACCGAGGACGCCATGCGGCAGACACTGCTGACGGCCCAGAAGATGGCCGCCAAGCTGGTGCAGGAGGCGCAGACCGAGAAGGAGCAGCTGCTGGCCGGGGCCAGAGCCGAGGCCGAGGCCGAGGTACGGCGTCTGGACGACGAGAAGAAGGCCGCCCAGCAGAAGCTGGTGATGGCACAGGAGAAGCTGGCGGACTTTATCCGCCGCTCCGACGAGCTGTGTCAGGCGCAGTCCGCGTTTCTGCAGACGCTGCCGGAGCTGGAGCTGGTACCGGCTGCGCCGGCAGAACCGGCGGCGGAGCCCGCTCCCCAGCCCGACAAGGCCGTGGAGGACATCGAGCAGGACATCCTGACCCAGTTCGATGCGGCGGTGACGGAGGAGCCGAAGCCGGGGACGCCGGCCATCGACGACGAGCCCACCGTACAGTTCCCGCCGGTGAACGGCAGCGCCGCGCCCGGCAGCGGATTTTCCTTCGATCTGGGCGATTTGAAGTTCGGCCGGAACTACAAGGGTAAGGAATAACAACGGACAACGAAAAAGGCGGCCTGCGGCCGCCTTTTTTCAGGAGAACGCCGCTGCCGGAGATACTGTGCGGCACGGAGAGAAGCAAGGAGGAGAGCCGATGACGGACAGACCCATTATCGCGCTGCTGTACGATTTCGACAAGACGCTGTGCACCACCGACATGGAGGACTACGCCTTTATCCCGGCGCTGGGTTACACCCCGGCGGAGTTCTGGGCCAAGGCCAACACCTTCGGGCGGGACAATCGGATGGACGGCCTGCTGGCCTATATGTACACCATGATCGAGGAGTGCCGCGCCCAGAGCAAACGGCTCGACCGGGAGTTTCTGGTGCGCTGCGGCCACAGCATGGAGCTGTTCCCCGGCGTGCGGGAGTGGTTCCGCCGCATCAACGACTTCGGGGAGACGCAGGGCGTCACCATCGAGCACTATGTCATCTCCTCCGGTCTGCGGGAGATCATCGAGGGCAGCGGCATCGCCCACGAGTTCCAGGAGATCTACGCCTGCGAGTTCTTCTACGACCGCGAGGGACTGGCCACATGGCCCAAGCTGGATGTCAACTTCACCAACAAGACCCAGTTCGTCTACCGCATCAACAAGGGCGTGCTGGATGTGTCCGACGACAAGACGCTGAACGACTCCATGCCCGACGATAGCAAGCGCATCCCCTTCACCAACATGATCTATGTGGGGGACGGCCTTTCCGACGTGCCGTGCATGAAGATGATGCGTGCCTACGGCGGGCAGGCCATCGCCGTGTATCAGGCCGGCAACCGCGCCGGTGTGGAGGATCTGCTGAGCAAGGGACGGGTGGACTTCATCTTTCCCGCCGACTACCGAGAGGGCACCGGGCTGGACAGCACTGTGAAGAACATCATCCGGAAAATGGCCATCAGCGACGCCCTCACCGCCGAGAATGCCCAGCAGCTGCAGGCCATCGGCCGGGGCGACCTACCGGAACAGGTGGGACTATTCGAGTAAGGCGATCGCAAAGGACAAGGTAAAAACGTCCGCGCACGGTGTGCGCGGACGTTTTTTATGGGCAGTCACTCGAACAGGTGGATGCCGTCCACCGTGCGGAGGTGGGCCCGGAGATCGGCCAGCAGCTGCTCCGAGGCATCGGAAAGGGGGCGGCCCTTGGGCGTCACCAGATAGAACGTGCGGTCGGCGGGGGCGTCGGTCAGGCGCAGGGAACGGATGGTGGGGAACTGGCGGACGGAATGGCCCGCCGCTGCGGCGGGACAGATGACCCAGCGCCGCCCGCAGGAGGGCAGCGTCTCCGCCAGCTGGGGAATATCGGTATACAGCAGCGGGCGGGCGTCCATGCCGTACCAGCAGTCGTGCCACTGGAGGATCTCCGGCTGGCCGGAGACGAGTATCTCATCCTCCACCCGGAGCATGGAGGGATGTACCGTGTCCGGCAGCGCCAGATCCATCGGCACCACCAGAAAGAAGGACTCCCGGAACAGGGGGCGGGCCTCGATCTGCAGGTCGTAGTGCAGGTCGCCGTCTACGATGGCCATGTCTGCGTCGCCCCGCGCCACGGCCGCCACCGTCTCATAGATGCGCATCGATTCCACCCACAGGGATACCGGCAGCCCCCGCTCCAGAAAGCGCTGATACACCGGCGGCAGGATATACTGATTGGCGGTATAGACGGCGATGATGTGCAGAAACTCCCGCCGCTCTGCGGAGGAAAAGGTCTGCGTCTCTGTCAATAGGTTCTGCCACCGGCGGGCCAGCGGCAGAAAGCGCTGCCCGGCCTCCGTTAAGGTGATGTGACGCTGCCCCTTGCCGCGCCGGAACAGCGCCGCACCCACCTCCGCCTCCAGCGCCTGTATTCGGGCCGTCAGGGTGGGCTGGGTAATGAACAGCGCTTCTGCCGCTGCCGTCATGGTGCCGTGATCCAGCACAGCGAAGAAAGTTTCAATATCCAGGGTGGTCATGCACGTCCTCCAATTATAGATTTAGTCTATATTATACACGTCAATAATCAATTTTACAAGCATAACTTTTGGTGCTATGATGACCTCACAATTAAGAAAGGAGTTGTTCCCTATGACAAAAACCAAATCTTCCGCTGTTTCCCTGCTGGCTATCGCCGCGGTGGTCGTCACCGCCATTATCATCTATACTATGGCGTGCCTGCTGACGGGGAACATCACCCCGGTCGTCCGCGTGTGTGCCATGCTGCTGTTGGGATTGGCGGGAACCTACGTACAAATGTTGACCGAGAATTACCCGAAT
>ERZ1106976.1194-NODE-1194-length-27064-cov-7.942130_pt1 | contig 27064 bp, 26 predicted proteins | sample MGYA00403687_ERZ1106976 | MGnify/ENA primary metagenome ERZ1106976 (study PRJEB35170, sample SAMEA104062446) | human gut metagenome | biome: human gut; feature: human-associated habitat; material: faeces | place: Denmark | collected 2013-02-22 ... | reverse complement strand
GATCGTACAGGTTCAGCCATATTTCATCGCCGGTGTAGCGCCACTGCAGGGTGTTTTCATTCACGCGGAACTCCGGTGTTTTTCCGTCAGAGCCGTCTGCGCCGTTCTGACCGGCGGGACCTGTGATATCGGCGATCGCCACAAGGTTCTGCCACTCGCCGCCCTCGTAACGCCACTGTATGTGGGTTTCGGCTCGTTGCACCTCTATGTTTTTGGCGTTAATGCCGTCTTTTCCGTTGATACCGTCTTTGCCGTCGGCTCCGTCTTTACCGTCAACGCCGTTAATGCCGTCTTTTCCGTTTATACCGTTTATTCCGTTCTTACCGTCGGTGCCATTCTCGCCGTTGACTCCGTCCTTGCCGTTTTCTCCGGCAGCGCCCCGCAGCTCGGAAAGCGCCACCAGGTCGCGCCAATCGGCTTCGTCGCTGTATTTCCACTGGATCGCCGTGCCGCTATTCCGCACCTCCGGCAGCGCGGTGTCGGTTTTTGCCGCCTTGCTCCATCCCGCGGCAAACACGATGCAAAGCGCCAAAAGAGCCCCGCAAAGCGCCAAAAGTGTGCCTGTGAGTAGTTTCCTTTCTGTTTTCATCTTCTTCCCTCCGTTCGGAATTATTACGGCGGAGTTTTGCACCGACGCCCACGCCGTGAACAGGCGGCGGCAGACAGCCTTATGCTTGGTTTTCCTTGTACTTATCCGCAAACAGGGCGACCCCCTGCTTTAAAACCTCCATTTTCTCTGGTTGTGCGGTTGCTCTGCTGTTTTCATATAGATCACGCCCCCCAAGACAAACCGACCGTTCGTTTACGATTAGTATACTATAGAATTATGATCCTTTCAAGAGCAACTTGCGAAAAGCTGCAAAAAAGGCAGGGCAGATAGCCAGCGGTAGAAAAATTCATAAATTTCCGCTATAATACCGTCAAAAGAGCCTGATTTGGGACAATGTTATTTTGCGTTGTTTTCCGTTATCCTGATTGGCGGAAGGATTAAAAAGGGAAAATGGTAACGCCCCGCTTCCAAAGCCGAACGCCGCATATTGACAATAAGTAGGAAGGGACAATGCGATACGAAAAAGAAATTGTCTTATTATGAATCCGATTGAAATGCTGTGGTCGAAGATAAAAGCGCTTTTGCGCAAGTGGAAGTGCCGGACTGCCGAACTCTTGCCTAAAACCGTCTCCTGTGCGCTTTTGTGCGTCAGTCAACGGAATTGCGTCGGCTGGTTTAAAGCCGATGGATATTGCCTGTAATTTTGGGGATTGCTATAATTTTATCATTATGGATGAACCCACGAGCTCGCTGGATGCAATCGCTGAGTATGAAATTTGTGGCGATTTGATAAATCTCTCCGAAAAAAGAACTGTTATCATAATATCTCATCGATTATCATCTATTCTGGATTCCGATAGGATAGTTGTTGTAGATTCAGGAAGCGTAGTGGAAAGTGGCACCCATCAGGAATTGATGAAAAAAGATGGGCTGTATGCCCGAATGTTCAATTTGCAAAATAATATTTCCTTTGCGGAAATTGCCCGTCATGAGTGCGAGGATTACTATATTTTGGGCAACGATGAGCTTTATTCGGATGTCAAGCACACAAAGCCGCTGGACCGCGAGATCATCAGTACCGTCTTGATGGCGGAGTCGATTGACTGCGTTATAGAAATCAAGCGCAACCAGCAGGGAAAACCTTACTATGTCCCCGACAAGAATCACCTGCTGGAATACGTCGATCCCTGCTACTGTGAGGACACGCCGGAAATGCGCAAGTTGCGGGCATTCCTGAAAGGAAACTGCGACATGAGCGATGAGCGTAAGGCTGTTGTTTTTGAAGAGCTGTTGCGTGGCGCCCGCCTGGCTGCCATACAACTGGCGGATGTTTTCGAATACCTGGACAATTTGGGCGTCCGGCTCAAGTCTCAACGGGACGTGGAGCGCTTCACCGCCCTGTACAACGTATTCCACAATACGACACGAATGCCTTACAACCGCGGCTATACGCCGGATGAGATGATGCGGGTGATGCCACCGAAAGAAGGCTTCAAGTCACTTTCTCTTGGTCCGAACATCAAAAAATACCTCCAAACCGGCGAAATGGACATTGAGGACTTCCGCAAGCAGATTCTGACTATGGACCTGCCGAGCGAGGCAATGCGCTTCGACCTTCTGAAACAGCTTGCAGACATCAAGCCCTCCGCTTCCCAGCCGGAGAAACAGAAGAAAGTCGGGCGCAACGATCCCTGTCCGTGCGGCAGTGGAAAAAAATACAAGCGGTGTTGTGGGAAATGACGATTCCGCAAGCCGGCTGACAGAAACGTATATATAAAAGCGCAGACAACGCAATCGCCGGCGAGAATGGGAAATGATATCTGTACCGCCTTCGATTCTTACAGCTTTGTGACAAAATTCAGGCGTTTTTTCGGTGAATAGTATGCTCCGTTTTGCTATACTTATGTTGCGGAAAGCGAAACCGCAAATTAAAACAAAGGAGCATTTGTTATGAAAAACAAAAAAACAATTTTTGCAATCATCTTCGCACTTGTGCTTGCACTCGGCATAGCTACAGTATCTGCGGCGGCGATTTCGGTGAACGAGACGAAGCCCGGCAAGCCGGCAACAAAGCCCGACGTTTCCGTCTGTGAGGCTTCCGGTGACTGCGGCGTACAGCCACTTAAGGGCTTTGTTGAAAGCCTGCGTTCATTGACCTCGGAGGAAAGAGCAGCTCTGCTTGCAGACCTTGCCGAAATCGAAATGTATGAGAATAGGATCAACGAAATCTACTCACGTATGACCGATGAAAACGCAGAGCGACTTTACGCAGAAATCGACGCCGTTAACGAAAAGCTCACGGCGGTTCTCGAAAGAAACTTAGCGCTTTGGGAACGCGTCAACGACGAGTATGACGAGAAGATCGCGGCAAACGAGCCGGATATGACGCTTGAACTGAATGAAGCGGATTTTGATGACGTCTGCCCGGCTGAGGAATCCTATGCGGAATCCATCAAGAGCATGCGCTCACTGACCGAAAAGGAAAAAGCGGCACTGCTTGCAGACCTTGCCGAGATTGAATCGCTGGAAGCGCAGATTGACGAGCTTTACTATCGCATGACGGATGAGAACGCAGATCGGCTTTATGGCGAGATTGACGCTCTCTACGAAAAACTCGACGCGGTTCTTGACCGTAATGCGGAGCTTTGGGACCGTGTTGACGCCGAGTACGACGAAAAAATCGCGGCTATCGAGCCGGATATGCCCTTTGAACTTGAAGAAGACGACCTTGCGGTCTGCGAAAAAGGCAGATAAAACAAACGCTCAGAGCCGTGTCCGAGCGGCACGACTCTGTATCTATTTGGGGAGGCGCTATGAAACAACGGATCTACATCGCAGAGGATGAAAAAAACATACGGGAAACGCTTCAGCGCTTTCTTGAAAATGACGGATATGAGGTGTGCGCGTTTGAAACAGGCGACGCACTTTTAGGTGTGTTTTATAAAAAACGTGCCGATCTTGTTATTTTGGATATTATGATGCCGGGCACCGACGGACTTACCTGCTGTCGCCGCATCCGGGAAAAGGACAATGTTCCGATCATTTTGCTGACGGCAAAGGATACTGAATACGACTATGTCAACGGGATCCTTCAGGGCGGAGACGATTATCTGACCAAGCCGTTTCGCCCGACGGTGCTTCTGATGCGTGTCAAAGCGCTCCTTCGGCGAGTGGATATGGAGCGCGGAGGCGACCCGATGGACAGGGACATTACCGTCGGAGATCTGCGTTTCTCCGGTGATGAGAAGCGGCTTTTCTGCAGAGAAAAACCTCTTGCGCTTTCCCCGAACGAGCTGAAAATGCTCATTTTTCTTATGCGGGGTGAGGGTAAAGCCTTTTCGCGCGACGAGCTGCTCACTTACATCTGGGGCTACAACGACGAGGTGGAAACCAGAGTGACTGATGAAACCCTGCGCCGCATACGCAGTAAGCTCTCCTCGGCAGACAGCAAGGTGCAGATTGAGACGGTCTGGGGCTACGGCTATCGCCTGCGGTCGGACGGGGGCTCGAAATGAAGCATATAAGAAGAAATATCACCCTTTCCGTGTTGGGCACGATGCTGTTTGTCTTTGCGGTACTGCTTGCCACCGTCAACATATTTATTCCGGAATATTTGACCACGGAGGCGCGGCGAGCGATACTTCTGGAGGATGAACGCAAGGAGATGATTCCGCTTTCCGACACATCGAACAGTGAGGGGGAGGAACATTTTCTTACGCCGAGCGTCCGATACCTTGAGGTGGACGGCGGGCTTGCCGAGCCGGAGCATCTTTCAAAAGCCGAATATCAGCTGAGGGAATACTGCAAAAGGGAAAAACCGGCTGCCGATGAATTTCACACCCTGAAAACCGGCGGAAGCCGCTTTGTTTTCCGCCTGACAAGTGTTGAAGCCAATGAATATGAGGACGCATATTCGTACGTCCTTTACGTGGATATCGGAGCGGTTATGCAGTATTCGGCATATCTGAATGCCGTCTTTTTTGCGGTGCTGGCGATACTCAGTGTGCTGGTCTGCCTCTTCGGATGGAAGCTTGGCGGCTATGTGGAAAAGGCACACGAATCGCAAAAATGGTTTTTCCAGAATGTGTCGCACGAGCTGAAAACGCCGATGATGGCTGTCCAGGGCTGTGCGGAGGGCATCCACACCGGGGTTCTGGATCCTGTCGAAGCATCAGGAGTCATTCTGGAGGAGACAGAACAGATGTCGGAACTGGTAGAGGAATTGCTTGCACTCTCCCGACTGGAGTCGGGACAAGCCAATGCTGAGTTTCATCTGACGGATGTCCGTGAGCTTTTATATGACTGCCTGCGCAGCACCGAACAGTTGGCAGAGCAGAAAAACCTGCACATCTCACTCCACTTTGACGAAACTCCCGTTACGGTGAACTGTGATGAGATACAGCTTCGCCGTGCGTTCACGAATATCATTACCAACGCACTGCGATATGCAAAAGAGAAAATACAAATCGAATGTAAGGCAGACAGGGGAAAAGCCGTTGTCCGTGTCCGCGATGACGGAGAAGGCATTGCGCCCGAGCTTCTGCCGCACATTTTCGACCGCTTTTTCAGCACCCGTAAGGGCGGAGCCGGAATCGGACTTTCGCTTGCAAAGGAAATAGTTTCGCTTCACAAAGGAACGATACATGCTGCAAACGAAGGCGGCGCGGTGTTTGAAATCAGCCTCCCCCTGAGATAAACGACGAAATTGTTAATGTTAATCGGGTTACCGATACTATTGCGAAAACAAAGCCTGAACTGAAAGGAAACTGTACTATGAAGAAGATTATTGCATTGGCACTTGCTGCCGTTATGGTTCTCGCATTTGCCGCTTGCGCAAAACAGAACAGTGAAAACGGGACAACCACGCCCTCCGATACCGCCAGCGCAAAACAGAACGGCGAAAACAGCACAACCGCGCCTTCCGATGATCAGAAAGGACAACCACAAAGTGCTTTGGAAATTCTTGAAAAGGTCTGGAGCAAGTATTCGACCGATGAAAAATTTCCCGCAACAGGCGGATCCGAAAAGAATATAAAGGACGGCATGCCCGGCAAATTTGATGTGGCTGACGGGGAGGCGCTTGATTTTGAGCTTGGCTTCCCGAAGGCGCAGGCATCCGAGATAAACGATGCCGCATCGCTTATGCATATGCTGAATCAGAATAACTTTTCCTGCGGCATATTTCATGTGAAGAATTCCGGTGACGCTGCGGCGCTTGCCGGGAAGATTCGGGACAATATTCTTAACCGTCAGTGGCTTTGCGGATTCCCCGAAAAGCTTGTGATTCTGACCGTCGGCGATTATATCGTTTCTGTTTTCGGTGCCGCCGAACTGACAGACACCTTTACCGCAAAACTTTCCGCCGAATACAGCTCGGCAAAACAGCTTTTCAACGTGCCTATCGCATAAGACAGAGTCATGTTGTTTTCAAGTATAACGTTTCTGTATTGCTTCCTGCCGTGCGTTCTGCTCTTGTATTTCATTGTCCCCAACCGTATGAAGAATACCGTTCTCCTTCTTGCGAGTCTGTTTTTCTATGGTTGGGGAGAGCCGAAATATCTTATTTTTATGCTTGCATCGGTCACGCAGTCGTACATTGCCGCGCTCCTCGTTGAACGCTTTCGCGGGACAAAGATCGCAAAGGCGGCGCTTGCCGTTTCGGCAGTCGCAAGTCTCGGTCTGCTTGCTTACTGCAAATATGCGGACTTTTTTATCGGGAATTTCAATGCGGTGACCGGTCTTTCCGTCCCGCTTCTCAAGGTGGCTCTGCCGGTCGGCATCAGCTTTTATACATTTCAGATCCTAAGTTATGTTATAGATGTTTATCGCGGCGACGTGCCGGCACAGCGCAATTTCATTGATCTTGCGATGTATGTGGCGATGTTTCCGCAGCTGATAGCCGGTCCCATTGTCCGCTATTCCGACATTGCCGGAAGCCTGAAAAACCGAAAAACCACGCTTGCCGATGCATCGGAGGGAATCACGCGCTTTTCCGTCGGTCTTGCAAAAAAGATTCTCCTTGCCAATTCCGCAGCGCTTATCGTGTCGGAATTCAAGGCGTACGGCGAGAAAACCGTTCTGTTTTATTGGCTGTATGCCGCGGCATATATGCTGCACATCTATTTCGACTTTTCCGGATATTCAGACATGGCGATAGGGCTCGGGCGCATTTTCGGATTCCGTTTTTCCGAAAACTTCAAGTATCCGTATGTGTCCGCAAGCATTACGGAGTTCTGGCGCCGCTGGCACATTTCCCTCGGCGGCTGGTTTCGCGACTACCTTTATATCCCCCTCGGCGGAAACCGCGTAAAGCCGATGCGTCATGTTTTCAACATCCTTGTCGTATGGACAGCCACCGGCTTCTGGCACGGAGCATCGTGGAATTTCGTTCTCTGGGGACTTCTTTATGCAGTGCTTTTGCTGTTTGAAAAATATATTCTCCGTCCGCAGGCACGGTTTTCCGTTCCGATGCACATCTATACGCTGCTGTTTGTCATGCTCGGATTCGTATTGTTTGATGCGGCAAGTGTTGCCGACGCATTCATGAGCTTTAAGTCCATGTTCGGGTTTGCCGGAATTCCCGCCGTGAATGCGGCTTCGCTGTATTATCTGAAAAGCAACCTTGTACTGCTTACTGTCGCAGTTGTCGGAGCGACTCCCCTGCCCAAACGGATTTATGAGAAAATCGGAGGGACGGCGGGCGGAAGCAGGGTTCTTGCCGTTTTGACGCCGACGGCAACCGTTGCGGCGATCGCCGTGTGCACGGCGTATCTGATCGACGGGTCGTTCAACCCGTTTGTCTATTTCCGGTTCTGACCTTGCGGTCTCAGACCGGTTTAACGGAGGAGTATGATGAAGAAATTTCAACAGATATTGACTCTAGCGCTGTCTCTCGGTTTCCTTGCGGTCTTTTCCGCCTGGTTCCTGATTGCGCCCGATGCAGAAGAATCGACGGTTGAAAGACGGCGTCTTGCGAAACGCCCCGCGCTGTCTTTTTCGTCGGTTACGAACGGCAGTTTTATGAACGGCTTTGAAAAATATATGCTCGACCAGTTCCCTCTGCGCAACGGTTTCCGGGGGCTTAAGGCTGCCGTCAGTGCGAAGGTATTCATGAAAAAGGACAACAACGGGCTTTATTCCGTCGGAGAGCATCTCTCAAAGTTGGACTTCCCGACCGACAGCGAATCGGTTGATTATGCCGCACGGCGTTTCCGGTATGTGTATGACACGTATCTCCGGAATGCCGGAACAAAGACATACCTGTCGTTGATACCCGATAAAAATACCTTTATCGCATCGCAGAACGGCTATCCGGACAAGGATTACAAGGCGCTTACCGAACGCCTCAGAAGCGGATTCCCGGAGGCAAAGTATATTGATATTTCCGGGCTCCTGTCGGCGGATGATTTCTATTATACCGATTCGCACTGGCGGCAGGAAAGAATCACGAAGGTTGCCGATGAAATTGCGGCGCAGATGGGAGCGGAGCGGATCGGAACGTGTGAAATACAGGACACCGGCAGACCGTTTTACGGCGTTTATTACGGTCAGGCAGCCCTGCCGCACGCGCCGGAGAGGCTTTTCTATCTTGATAACGCCGTGATACGGGGGCTTCAGGTGTATAATGTCGAAACATCGTCCGACATCCCGGTTTACGACCTCGGTGCCGCCGCCGGACGCGATCCTTACGAAATGTTCCTCGGCGGCGCGCGCTCAATCATCAAGATCACAAATCCGAATGCCGCGCAAGAACGCCGGCTCATCGTTTTCCGGGATTCGTTCGGCAGCAGTATAGCACCGCTTCTTGCGGCAGGCTATTCCGAAATAACGCTTGTTGATATCCGCTATATTTCGCCCCTCTCTCTCGGAAAGCTGATTGACTTCGCGAAAGCAGACGATGTGCTGTTCCTTTACTCCGCATCGGTCATCAACAACAGCGAGACGATAAAATAAAGAACCGGGTTCTCCGCTTTTGGGGGCGGTTGTCAAGGGTGACTATTATTTTGGGGGTTGCTATAATAGCAATCAGTGGCTGGTTGTAATGAGAGTGGGGTACCATCCAGAATGGTACTCATTGTGCAAAACCTCGTTTGATTATCACTTCTGGTATAGAACAGATACTGGTGAATGGGCAAATAAGCATGGATACCGGTCGCCAAGTGAATTGTTAGGATCTGACTTGCCATCTGATAGTAGTTCTAGTGGTTGGAGTTTGGGCAATTTAGAAGAGTACTATAACAGCGATCTTGTTTATTATCGAATTACAGAATAAAAAGGAGAAGTTATATGAAAAAAGGGGTGTTGCTTGTGCTGTTTTTGCCTTTTGTGTTTTCGTGCGGTTGTTCGATAGTTTCAGATAAACAGACGGGCGAGAGTGGCTTATCCACAGTAACGAAAAAGACAGAAGAAAGTACTAACGAAGTTGAACAACTTGCGCATGGAGACAAGAATTTTTATGATTCTGAGATGGAGCACCAGCCGACAGAGGCGGAGATTCTGTCCTTGGGCAAGAACCTGTCATTTTCCGAGGTAATCGACCGGCTGGGAAAGCCGCACGCAAAAGCAAGGGACAGTATCTATCCCTTGGCGTTTGAGTGGACGACCGTTGAAGGCAGCATTTATGCAATTTCTTTCGTGCGGTCAAAACCCGGCGTATTTCTTCCCGAAACCGACCGCCTGGCTTACGCAACCGACAGTATCGCCGGCGCGGTACGTCCCGTGTCGCCGGATGCCACACCGAATGATGCGCCGGTTGCCGCAGATACAGCAGCCGAGGATGCTTTCTATGATCCCACTCTGCGGCACTGCCCGACGCCGGAGGATGTGGCATCCGTTAAGAAGGGAATGAGCTATGCGGAGGTGGTAGAGAAGCTCGGAAAGCCGCACCGCCCTGCAAAACATCTCGGGCGCGACATTCCCGTCTGGATTACGACAGATCAGAATGCATATGTGATCTCCTTCTCGGATAGCGGAAATTCTTCGTCGGGCAGTGACGGACGCGTGGTGGAAGACGAGCCGAGCCTGGAGTGGCCCTGACCGGTAGAGTGACCTGCCGCCGTGTGCAGTGCAAAACGCGCTGTGCCCGGCGGCACTTTCTTTTGTTATGTTTTTGTTCTGCAAGGAAACAAAAAACGGGTGTTGACATTTGGGAATTCTGTGCTATAATGTATACGGCAAATGATGCTTGCGTGAATGAATGCCACTCACGAAAAGTTGAAAGGATGTTAGCACAGAATGAAAAGAGATATGCTGAAAACGTTGGAGGAGCAGATGCCGACCTTCTCAAAGGGGCAGAAGCAGATTGCGCGCTTTATCATCGACCATTACGACAAGGCGGCGTATATGACCGCATCGAAAATGGGTGCAGAGGTTGGTATTTCGGAATCCACGGTTGTGCGGTTTGTGATGGAGCTGGGGTACGAAGGCTATGCGGAGTTCCAGAAGTCTTTGCAGGAGATCATCCGTACCAAACTGACCGCGTTTCAGCGTGTTGAGGTTACAAACAGCCGGATGGGAGACGGAGATATTCTGAAAAACGTTCTGATGTCGGATATTGACAAAATCCGCCGGACACTGGAATATATCGATCCCGTTTCCTTTAACAATGCGGTGGACCGGATTGTGACGGCACGCAATATTTATATCATCGGTGTCCGTTCCTCCTCCTCGCTTGCCGGTTTTCTGAACTATAATTTCCGGATGATGTTTGACAATGTAAAGTTTGTACAGACGACCTCCGGGAGCGAAATGTTTGAGCAGATTATGAATATCGGCAAAGATGACGTCATGATCGCCATCAGTTTCCCGCGTTATTCCAAACGGATCATTCATGCCGTGGAGTATGCAAGGGGTACAGGCGCGGATGTGATTTCCCTGACCGATTCGCCGGAATCTCCCATCGCATTGCATGCCTCCTATCTGCTGGTTGCGCAGAGCGATATGGTGTCCTTTGTGGATTCCTTGGTAGCGCCGCTCAGTGTGATTAACGCGCTGATTGTTGCGGTGTCACGCAAGCGACAGGATGAATTTGCGGAACGGCTGAGAAAACTGGAGGTCATCTGGGATAAATATGATGTCTATGATAAGACACAGAACTGAGCAGGGAGCCGGTGCCGGTGCGACGAAAAGACGGGGGATGCGGAATGAGCGGTGAACGGAAAGTAATTGTGGTCGGCGGCGGTGCGGCAGGCATGATGGCGGCGATCACGGCGGCAGAAACGGGGGCGTCGGTGACGGTTGTCGAGCGCAATCCGTTTTGCGGCAAAAAACTGCGTATCACCGGCAAGGGACGCTGCAATCTGACCAATGACTGCACACCGCGGGAGCTGATGGAGAATATCCCTACCAATCCGCGCTTTTTGTACGCCGCGTTTAGCCGGTTTACCCCGGAGGATACCAGGGATTTTTTTGAGAGTGCCGGAGTGCCCCTCAAAACCGAACGCGGGCGGCGCGTCTTTCCGGTTTCGGATAAGGCGGCGGATGTGGTGACGGCGCTGACGCGCAGAATGCGCGATTTGGGCGTTTCTGTTGAACATGCGGACGTGCGGTCGGTATTGGTTGAAAACGGTGGCGTTTGCGGCGTTGTGACCGGACAGGGGCTATTTTGCGCGGATGCGGTGATTCTGGCGACGGGTGGGTGCTCCTATCCGCTGACCGGTTCGGACGGCAGCGGGTACCGATTGGCACAGGCACTCGGGCACACAATCGTGCCGCAGACCCCCTCGCTGGTGCCGCTGGTGGCAGCCGGAAAGCTTTGTGCCGGCATGCAGGGGCTGTCGTTGCGCAATGTAGGACTGCGGATTGTGCGTGTGCAGGATCAAAAAAGCGTTTATGAGGACTTCGGGGAGATGATGTTTACGCACTTCGGGCTGACCGGTCCCATGATTCTGAGCGCTTCCGCGCACCTGCGCGATTTGGCACCGGGAAAGTACGAGGCGTGGATTGATCTCAAACCCGCGTTGGACGAAAAAACGCTGGACGCCCGCCTTTTGAGCGATTTCGGGCGGTATGCCAACAGGGAGTTTGACAATGCACTGCACGATCTGCTCCCGGCAAAGATGATTCCTGTGCTGGTGGAGCTGTCCGGCATTGATCCGCACAAAAAGGTCAATCTGGTGACGCGGGAGGAACGACGGCATCTGGCGGAGCTTTTCAAATGCTTCCGCATTCCGCTTCTGCGTACACGTCCGATTGCGGAGGCGATTGTCACGCGCGGCGGTGTCGCAGTGGATGAAATCGACCCGCGGCGCATGGCTTCCAAGCGGGTCGGGGGACTCTATTTTGCGGGTGAAATGATTGACGTGGATGCTTATACCGGCGGTTATAATTTGCAGATTGCTTGGTCCACCGGCTACGCTGCCGGAAAAGCGGCGGCGGAACAGGTATTGTGTGAAGACTGACGGGGAAAACTATGTCGGACAGAAGCCGAAAGATTGACGCAGAGAAAGCTCGTTTGCCGTGTGCTGGGGCTTTGGCGTGATCAAACAAATGAAAAAGGGGTATCAGAAAATGAAGATTGCAATTGACGGACCGAGCGGTGCGGGCAAATCCACACTTTCAAAGGCAGTGGCTGCCCGACTGGGAATTGTTTATGTGGATACCGGTGCGCTTTACCGGACAGTCGGGTACGCCGTGCGGCAGTTGGGCATTGATCCGCACGATACTGCGGCAGTGATCGGTGCACTTGACGGAATGCGGATTTCACTGCGGTATGAGGATGGCGTGCAATGCGTGTATCTGAATGGGGAAAACCTCGGGGACCGCATTCGGGAGCCGGAGATTTCCATGTACGCCTCCAAGGTTTCCGCCATTCCGGAAGTGCGCAATTTCCTTTTGGGAACACAGCGGAAGATCGCGGCAGAGAATGACGTGATTATGGACGGACGCGATATCGGCACGGTCATTTTGCCGGACGCCGAGGTCAAGATTTTTATGTTTGCCTCCCCGGAGGCGCGTGCCAAACGGCGTTGTGCAGAGCTGGCGGAAAAGGGAATGCCGACTTCTTATGAATCGGTGCTTGCCGACATCAACGAGCGGGACCACAACGACGCTACGCGTGCCGTCGCACCCGCGGTTGCCGCCGAGGACGCGGTACTGTTTGACAATTCCGATTGCACGTTTGAGGAGAGCGTTGCACACCTGCTTGCGATCATCGCGGAGAAAACGGGGGTGAAGGGATGAAGAGCGGTCTTTACACCGTCGTTCATTTTCTCTTTGCCTGGTTGGTGCGCCTGTGCTCCCATTTGCGCGTTGTCAACCGCAAAAACGAGCCGAAACGAAGCGAGGGACCCTATATTGTCGTTTGCAATCACCTGACATGGAAGGACCCGATCTGGCTGTGCGCCGCAACACGCTACCAGCAGCCGCATTTTATGGCAAAAAAAGAGCTGTTCCGGCCGCCGCTCGGACCTATGATCCGCGCGCTGGGCGCCTATCCCGTTGACCGGGGCGGCGCTGACGTGGGAGCGATCCGCAAAACAATTAAGATGCTGGAGGACGGATATTGCATCGGTATGTTCCCGCAGGGGCATCGGAACCCCGGTGTGGATCCGCGGACAACCAAAATCCGCCCCGGCGTTGCGATGATTGCCGCCCATGCCGGAGTGAAAATTCTGCCGGTATACATAAAAACCAAGGATAATCGCCCGCGTGCCTTCCGGAAAAAGGAGATCATCATCGGAAAACCTTTTACGCTGGAGGAGTTGGGATTTGATCCGCATGCGGCAGGGGAATATAACCGCGTTGCGGGATTGGTGTTTGAACGTATTTGCGCGTTGGGAGACGAAATATGTCCGTAACCGTTGCCAAGGGCGCCGGATTCTGCTTTGGCGTCAGGCGGGCGACGGAAGCGGTGGAGGCAGCAATTGCGAACCGCGTGCAGGGAGAAGTTATTGTCACATTGGGACGGCTGATACATAACAATGACTATCTTTCGGGACTGGAGGCGACGGGCGTGCGCACGGTGAGCGAGGAGGATATTCCGGAGCTCTGCCGTTTTGCCGACGCGGCGCATCCGGTGCGCCTGTTCGTCCGTGCGCACGGTATGACGGCGGCAACCGAGCGCATGCTGTTGCGCTGCGCAGAGGAGAATCCCTATTTTCATTTTACGGATTGTACCTGCCCATATGTTTCCAAAATACACCGAATTGTGGTCGAACAGACCAATGCGGATCACCCGCTTTTCATTCTCGGTAGTGCAAATCACCCGGAAGTACAGGGAATTGTCAGCCGTGCCAAGGGGCAGTTTTGGGTATTTGACAGTGTAAATGCGCTTTCAGCGCTTTTTGATGTTGAAATCAAGAAACAAACGACGTCAAAAGTGCCAATTGTGGTCGCTCAAACCACGCAAAAATTGGAAGAGTGGACGAAAACAAAAAAATTTCTCAAAAACCACTATACAAACGCAATTATTTTTGATACAATATGTAGTGTTACGGATTCGCGCCAACGTGAGGCCGCCATTCTTTCGCAAGCAAGTGATTTCATGATTGTCATCGGCGGGAGGGATAGTTCCAATTCTGCCAAACTGTACTCTGTATGTCAGTCGTATTGCGCCGATACTGTGTGGATAGAAAATGCTGCCCAACTGAGGATCCCGGTTCCGTTTGCCCACCAGCGAGTGGGGATCACAGCCGGTGCATCGACGCCGCGTTGTATTATAGAGGAGGTTAAAGAAACCATGAGCGAAATTATGGAAAACGACAACTTTGAAGCGATGCTCGAAAAGTCACTCAAAACTTTAAATACAGGAGATACAGTCACCGGTTATGTAACCGCGATCAGTGCTGGCGAAATCCAGCTTGATCTTGGCGCAAAGGTCACGGGTAGAATTGAATTCGACCAGATTACCGATGACCCTTCTGCGAAGCTGAGCGATATGTTCAAGATCGGTGACCCTGTCGAGGCATTTGTCATTCGCGTCAGTGATCTTGACGGCATGGCAACCCTGTCCAAGAAGCGTGTGGACTCGGACAAGAACTGGAAAAACGTTGAGGCTGCAAAGGAAAGCGGCGAGGTCCTGGAAGGCAGAGTCGTGGAAGCGGTCAAGAGCGGTGTGATCGTCAGTGTCGGCGGCGTTCGTGTATTTGTACACGAATCCCAGACCGGTGCACCGAAGGACACCGATCTGCACACTCTTGTCGGTAAGACGGTTCGCCTGAAGATCACCGACATCCGTGACGGCAAGAAAGCAAGAGGATCCGTTCGTCAGGTTCTGCGCGATGAGCGCCGTGCCCTGGAGGATGCATTCTGGGCAAACATTGAAGAAGGAAAGTACTACACCGGCGTTGTCAAGAGCATGACCAGTTACGGTGCTTTCGTAGACCTCGGCGGTGTCGACGGCATGGTTCATGCAAGCGAGCTGTCCTGGAAGCACATCAAGTCTCCTGCGGAGATTCTCTCCATCGGCGACGAGATCACGGTGTTTGTCAAGAGCTTTGATAAGGAAAAGAAGCGCATTTCCCTTGGTTACAAGACCGAGGAGACCAATCCGTGGTATATCTTCACGCATACATATGCAGTCGGCGATGTTGCGCCCGTCAAGATTGTCAGCATGATGCCTTTTGGTGCATTTGCTGAGATCATCGAGGGTGTGGACGGTCTGATTCATATTTCCGAGATCGCGGATCACCGGATTGCAAAGCCGGCTGACGTTCTGGAAATCGGACAGGTTGTTGATGCAAAGATTCTGGATATCGATTCCGAAAAACAGAAGGTTGCTCTTTCCATCCGTGCACTTTTGGAAGATGCAAAGGCACAGGAAGAGGCTGCTGAAGCGGAAGCTGCAGACGAGTCTGCCGAATAATCTGATCTGATGCCTACCGGTTTTGACGGTACGTGGATGCACGTCGCCTGATTTCCGGGTGCGAATTTCGCACGGCATTTTCATTCAATCAAAAAGCGGGCTGGCACTGTCGGACATGAAAGGCAGTGACAGCCCGTTTGTGATAGGCAAAAACAACGGAGGGGGAAAGATTGTATGGGGGAATGGATACGGGCAACGACACTGCCGATGGAGCCGCCGATAGCTTACGGTGCCTTTCATATTGCCTTCTTTCTGTGTGGACTGCTCGTCGTTGTCCCGACGGCGATTTTCCTTTCCTGCCGGGTTCGCGAGAGGCAGGGGGACCGGATTTTGTTTGCAGTGGGGATTTTTTTGGCACTGAGTGAAGTGTATAAGCAGTTCTTTTATACTTTTTACTACGGGAACGGCAGTTATCAGTGGCACATGTTTCCGTTTCAACTGTGCAGCACGCCGATGTATCTTTGCCTGTTGTTGCCGTTTGTGCGTAAAAACAAAATCCGGAGGAGTATCAACGGATTTCTTGCCTCCTTCGGACTGATGGGCGGTTTTGTGTCCTACCTGTCCCCGGAAAGTATGTGCCGTAATACATGGAACATGACCCTGCATTCTTTTCTTTGGCATATGCTGCTGATTTTTATCGGACTTTACGCGGGATTTCGGATGGTGCGCACAAGAGAATTGACTTTGCGCGGATACGTACCGGTTGCGGGTGTGTATTGCGGGTTGGGAGTGATCGCATTCGGAATCAATTGTCTGTCATATGATGCGGTTGGATTCGACGGTACCCTGACCAATATGTTTTATGTCGGACCGCATGACTCCCCGTTGATTATTTGCCGTGATATCTGTGCACGTGCCGGTTGGGGAGTCAATACCGTTGTCTATATGCTCTCGCTGATCACTTGCGCATTCCTGTTTTATTTGGCATTTTTCCTGCTTTCGTGTGTTCTGAAAAAGCGGGCGTGTGAGGCTTGAGGGCAATGACAAGGAGTCATGCAACAGAGAAGACCGCTACGGGGGAATCCATAGCGGTCTTTTGCTGCCCTTTATTTTTGCCTTTTGTCGCACTTGACGGCAATTTTGGTTCCGACAAACTGAAACAGTTGTACCAACAGAATCAAAATTACAACGGCAAACAGCATTACCAAATATTTGTAACGGTAATAGCCGTAATTGATTGCGATTTTTCCCAGTCCGCCACCGCCGACGATACCGCTCATGGCGGTGTATCCGAGAATGGTCGTGATAGCGATGGTGAAGTTGGATACCAGTGAGGGGAAGCACTCCGGCAGCATGACCTTGACAATGATTTGCAATGGGGAGGCTCCCATGCTTTGCGCCGCTTCAATGATGTTGGGATTCAACTCACGCAGACTTCCCTCGACCAGGCGCGCCACAAAGGGAAATGCGGCGATCACAAGCGGAACGACGGAAGCGGTGGTCCCTACAATGGTCCCTACAATCAGACGGGTCAGCGGGAAAACAAGGATCATCAGAATCAGGAAGGGAACCGAGCGCAGAATGTTGATCAGCAGGTTCAGAAAGGAAAGAAGCCAGCGCGGCAGGGGCAATACGCCGCCTTTTTCACCGACGACCAGGAGCACGCCGAGCGGCAGACCGATCAGAACGGCAAAAAATGTGGAGAGCACTGTGACGTAAACCGTTTCCCAAAGTGCCATCGGCATTTCATGCAGCAGAATGTCCAGCGCTTCCTTCAGCGTTTCCTCGGAAAACCAATCAGTCATTTCGGATCACCTCCTCAGTGGTTATGGCAGGATTGCCGTGCAGATAAGTCAGTGCCCGATGAACGGTGTTGTCGTCATCCGCAAGACCGATCAGCATATTGCCGTATACCTTATCTCCGATACAGCGGGTGGAAGAGGACAGAATATTGGCGGCAATGCGCTCGTCAATTGCCATCTGTGTAATGACGGGCGACCCGGTTGCGAGAACGCCGTTGAACACTACGCGGAAAATGCGTTCTCCTTCGATGACCGGTAACACTTCTTTGTCGGTTCCCGGGAAGACCAGACGTTTGGCGGCATCCGAGGACGGATGTGAGAACACCGCAGCCACCTCTCCTTCTTCCGCGACCGTTCCGTTGTCCAGAATGGCAACGCGGTTGCAGATTTCTTCCACAACGCTCATCTGATGTGTGATGATAATCACGGTGATGCCAAGGCGACGGTTGATATCACGGATCAATTCCAGAATTGCGTGTGTGGTTTTAGGGTCCAATGCACTGGTTGCCTCATCGCAGAGCAGAACGCGCGGATTGGTCGCAAGGGCACGTGCGATGGCAATGCGCTGCTGCTGTCCGCCGGAGAGCGTTGCGGGATATGCCTTTTCCTTGTCGGGCAATCCGACAATTTCCAAAAGCTCGCGTGCCCTCGCTTTTGCCTCTTCGCCGCGGATACCTGCAAGCGAAAGCGGAAAACAGATGTTTTCCAGACAGTTGCGTTGCATCAAAAGATTGAATCCCTGGAAAATCATGGTGATATTCCGGCGCGAATTGCGCAGTTCGCGCGGGGAAAGATCGTTCATGACCACACCGTCGATAACGACCTGACCCTGTGTCGGGCGCTCCAAAAGGTTGATGCAACGGACGAGCGTGCTTTTCCCGGCACCGCTCATTCCGATAATTCCGTAAATATCCCCGTCGTTGACACTCAGATTGATGTCCTTGAGCGCCTCCACCGCATTCTGGGTTCCCTCAAATGTCTTATAGAGGTGTTTGATTTCAATCATGTTTTTCTCCCGTAACACAAAGCGGGAGCTGTTGTTTTATGCAACAGCCCACGCGCTTCGCGATTTGTATCTCTCATTTTTTCAGTGCATCCAGGGATGTCTGCTTACCGCCATACAGTCCCATCGGCTCGACATGAACAGCGAGAACCGAAACAATGTGGGTTCCTTTGTTCTGATTGAAGTCGTCCAGATACGGTTTGTGCTGGAAGTAATTTGCATCCACTTCGCCGCTCTCTACCACTTCGTTGGGAACTACATAATCGGTATATTCCACGATCTTCAGGGTGATGTCCTTTTTCTTGAGAATCTCCGCTGCGACCTTGAGAATTTCTGCATGCGGGGTGGGGGATGCGGCAACGGAAACGGTCGTTCCTTTCAGTGCTTCGTAATCCACGGAAGAATCAAAGCCGTCGCCGGGGTTGTCCACAACGCTGATCACACCGCCGTCGTAGTTGCTCTTGATATAATCGGCAACCTTCTGGGAGGAAAGTGCGGCAACCAGTGCTTTGATCTTATCGCTGCCCTCGTTACCGGATTTGACCGCAAGAATGTTTGCATAAGCGGAGGAGGAACCCTCGATCAGCAGGGAATCCTTGGTGGGGTTCAGCTTTGCGGAAATCGCGTAGTTGGAGTTGATGACCGCATAATCCACATCTTTCAGTGCGTTGGGAAGCTGTGCGGCTTCTATTTCGCGGAAGGTGATGTTGTAAGGATTTTCCGTAATGTCACGGACCGTAGCGGTGATGCCGGCGCCCTCTTTGAGTTTGATATATCCCTTGTCCTGCAACAGCAGCAATGCGCGTGCCTCGTTGGTCGTATCATTCGGGACGGCAATGACAATCCCTTTCTGACCGCATGAAGCAAACAGCGCTCCGGTCGCGCCGATTGCCAGCAGAAGGGCAAGCACAAATGTCGAAATACGTAAACTTTTTTTCATGGTGTGACTCCTTTGTGGTGTGTTTTCGTTACAAGCCATATTATACACGCGGGAGCGCCGTTTGTCAAATACGGGAAAGATATACGGAAATATAGACGTATTCTATACCTGATAGCGGTGCTATATATCCGGCTTAACCTGGTTCAGATATTTGCGGATTTCCTCGATGTAGAGTTGCCCCAGTTGACTCAGTGTGTCCGACTTTCTCACAATATATCCGATTTCCATCAGATCGCCGGCACACGGATCGTCTTCTGCAAAGGGAACCGCCACGTAGTCGTCGCCGTTCAGTTCCTCTACAATGATGCCCGAACAGATGGTGTACCCCTGCAGACCGACCATGAGATTGCAGATGGTCGCGCGGTCGCATGCCTTAATGATGCGGGGATAATCGTAAGTGCTGAGCATCTCCTCCGCAAAGTAAAACGAGCTGTTCCCGCCCTGCTCGAAAGAGAGGCACGGGTAGTCCGCCAGATCGGAAAAATGCACACTTTCAAGACCGGCAAGCGGGTGATCCTTGCAGACGTAGATGTAGGCGCGGATATCAATCAGTTTGTGAAATACCAGATTGCTGGCGCGCAGAAGCTTACCGATGGCAGCACGGTTGAAATTGCTCAGATACAGGATGCCGATTTCACTGCGCAGGGTGGCAACATCGTCAATGACGTCTTTGGTTTTGGTTTCCCGGATTGCAAATTCGTATTGCAGGGTATCAAACTGTTTGACCGTTTCAATGAATGCCTTGACGGCAAAGGAATAGTGTTGCGCTGAAACGCAGAATTTCTTTTTAAGATTTCCCGCGCGCCCGTATTTTTCTTCCAGCGCTTCGTACTGACTGTACACCTGCTTGGCGTAAAGCAGGAATTCGGCGCCGTCATTGGTGATTGTGACTCCTCTGCCTGTCCGGTTGAAAATGGTGATGCCAACCTCTTTTTCAAGTTCTTTGATTGCGCTGGTCAGAGATGGCTGTGCCACATAGAGCACCTCTGCCGCGCGGCTGAGTGATCCGGTTTCCGAAATAACAATGGCATAATGCAGCTGTTGCAGGGTCATAACGCGCCTCCTTCTTTGCTTTCTTCCCTTATTATACTCTGTTTTTGCCGGATTGTCAACGGATTGTTTGCAAAAGCGGTAAGGGTGTGCTATACTGTTAACAGAGTTAAGGCATTACCGCGCAATTTCGATGGTGCAATTTGTGCAGCGCAATTTGCGCTACGTGGATTGCGCGGTAATGCCTTAAAAGGGAGAAATATGCGATGGAGTTTGAAGAGCGCGCAACCTGTTGGGGGTGCGGAAGGGATTATTTGCGTGTGGCGACGGAAAAGTGGCTGTGCCTGGATATGCTGTGTGAGGGATCAGCCGCACGCTCGAAGGACGATGATTCCATGGGGGACATCTGCCCATACTGCAACTATGATCACGGCGGTGGCGGAGTTCTGGCGTATCTGAACCGCCCGCTGCCGGAAGAGGATCGCAAACAGTTGCCAAAGGAGCACGACGGTACTGCCGTGTGACATGCGGGTGTTTCTGCTTGCCTTTTTGATTCGTGTCCACACTTTCCGGCGGCCGATTGGCAGAATTGCCAAAAAATCGGTTGCCGGATTTGTTTAGCGTGTACATTGACAAGATTCCGGCTGACCTGTATAATAAATCTGTCTATTTTCCCTTTGATAGAGGGATTTTTGAGGAGGAATGCAGCTGTGAGTAAAGAAAAATTAAAAATCGGTGTTTTTGGCGGCGCACGTGGGATTGTGATGATCAATGCGCTTTTACACCATCCGGAAGCGGAATTGGTGGCAGTTTGCGATAAGTACGAGCCGATTCTGGAGCAGGCAAGACAGACTGCGGGACAGTTTGGTGTGAAGGTGGCGCTTTACAAAGATTTTGACTCCTTCCTTTCCCATGACATGGATGCTGTCGTGCTTGCCAATTACGCAACCGAACATGCGCCCTTTGCGATCCGGTGCCTCAATGCCGGTATGCATGTCATGAGCGAGGTATTGCCCTGTGAAAATATGGCGCAGGCGGTGGAGTTGATTGAAGCGGTGGAGCGTACGGGACTGGTATATGCCTATGCAGAGAATTATTGCTACTCCAATGATACCTTTGAGATGTGGCGGCGGTACCGTGAAGGAGATATCGGGGATGTGCAGTATGCAGAGTGCAATTACATTCATGACTGTACAACCGGTTGGGCAGATATTACCTACGGTGAGCGCGATCACTGGCGCAATCATCTGCATCCCAACTTCTATTGCACCCATTCGCTGGGACCGATCTTTGCCACGACCGGTCACAGACCTGTCCAGGTTGTCGGTTTTGAAAATCCGCCCATTCCGGAATTCTATGACCTGGGGCATGTCGGCGGTCATGCGAGCGGCATTGAAATGGTCACGCTGGATAACGGGGCAATCGTCAAGAGCATCCACGGTCCGCTGCGCTGTGAGCCGCCCATTGTCAGCTATGCCGTCTTCGGCAATCGCGGTTGCATTCGCACGGCAGGAGGAAATCTGACCCTTTACCGTGAGAGCGAACCGGGAGTCGGGAGCACGGAGAACTACGCGCCGGATAAGTTTGTGGCGGTAGATACCACAAAAGCCAGCGGAATCGAGTCGCACGGCGGCAGTGATTTCTATCCGACGCACTGTTTCATTGAAAAAATTCTGGGACATCCGGACGGTCGGTGGTCGCTGGATGTATACCAGGCGGTGGATATGGGAATCTGCGGGATTCTTGCGTTCCGTTCGGTACTCAATCACAATGAGCCCGTAAAGGTTCCGAATCTGCGCAACAAAGAAGAACGTGATGCGTGGCGGAACGACCGTGCCTGCACCAACCCTGCCGTTGCGGGCGATCAGGTCATTCCTTGTTCTTCTTACGGCGAAAAGGTCGTTTCCGACGAGGTGTACGAGGCTATGCGGAAACGGTGGGGCGGGCAGTAAGCCGTTCCGTAAACCGGAAATTGTTGTTCCGAACCAAAAAGAGCGGCGCCGCAGGATTTTGTCCCGCGGCGCCGCTGACTTATCTGGAATTTTTACTTATTTGAAGAATGACTTGTCCGTGCCATAGCACCACTTGGCGGAGGTGAATTTTCCGAAAATATATTTGTCGGATGCGGCTTCACACATGACATAGAGCTTGCCGTCCACCATGACAATTTCCTCGGACATCGGTGCGATTTTCTTTTGCGCAATGAGAGAGGAGGAATCCAACGCGTACAGCGGCAGTGTGTGACCCAGAACGGTGATGTCTTCCTGCTGGCTCTTTTTGCCGTCATAAGCGGCGATATGGGAGAAAGCGGGACCGTAAGAAGTGGAGAGATATACCGTATCACCGTCCATGTACAAGCCCTGAACCAAACCCGGCAGGGAATATGCATACTCCGGAGTCGGATCAATGCCGGATTCAGCGGTGTTGTCCAGCTTGTACACCAGCGCAAGTGCTTTGTTTTCATCGCCTGCGGCAGTCTTGACGGTGTGGGAGGCGGGCGTTTCGTAGTTGCCGGCACGGTAGAACTCACCGACAATCAGCTGGTCTCCCACCACGGCGGTGAAAGCGGGGTGCAGGCAATCCTCATCGGATACCTTTGTGGAGAATCTGCCCGCGGCACGCAGCGTGTCGCCGTCCTTGGCTTTCAGAATGTCGGCGTAATTGTAGACAAACAGGCAGTCCTCATCGCCGTCGGCGACGTAGAGATACTGACCGGGGAACAGGGAAAGACCGCCGGCATGTCCGGTATATGCCTCTCCTTTATCATCCTGGAGAAGAATGGTTTTCAGGTGCTTTCCGCTCTCGCGGTCAACCAGGTAAACAGGGGAATTTTCACCGGACTTCATGTAGCCGGTGACAAGGAACCATTGATTGTCCGCATCGTATTCAATGCCCTGTGCGATAAAACCGCTGTTGGTGCCGGGAATTGTAAAGCCCTTTTCGCTTGCTTTGTAATAATCGGCAACCGGCAGGCGGAAATACATGCGCACCGCGAGCAGGAAAACGGCAACGACAGCGATCAGAATGATCAGAATCAGTAAGATTCGACGAATCGGTTTTTTCATTTTTGTATAAACTCCTTTGTATATCCGAACTTACACGCTTGCGGGTTCCGGAGCGAGACGGTAGGAGCGGGCGTGGTATTCGGTAACGTTCAGAATGGTTTCACCGTCAATCTGCAGAGCGGTGGGGTGCGAGAAGCGAACCGTAATGTCTTTGCCGGTCAGCACTTCGCACATTTTTGATTTCTTGGTGTGTTCACCCTTGAAAATGTTGGGGAAGTTCATCAATGTCGGCAGCTTGCCCGAGCCGTGCCAGACCAAAAGGGACAATGTGCCGTCCGGATTGTTACGGGTCTGTCCGGGGGTTGCAATCATGCCGCCGCCGTAAAAACGTCCGTGCATAGTAGGAGCGAGCCAAACCTTTTTGTAGCTCTTGGTCACGCCGTCCACGGTGACGGTTGCGTCTGCGGGCTTGAAGTGGAACAAAAGCCCCTTGATGGCAATTCCCGTATAGTTGACGGGCTTGTCGGAGGTTGCCTTCTGCTTGTCCCCGACCTCACAGCAGTATCCGTCAATGCCGTAGCCCACGCCGTTCAGGAAGCGGTAGGTCTTGCCGTTGACTTCCACGGTGGGGAGATTTTGCAAATACGGATTGATCACAATGGGATGGTCCGCATCGGCTGCCACATCGTGCATAAAATCGTTGCCGCCGCCGCCATGCCAGTATGTAATTTCATTCTGTATTTGGATTCCGGCTGTTTCATTGATGAAGCGGTTGAGCGTACCGTCTCCGCCGACAATCATCAGCCGTTCGTCCTTGGCAAGAGTGTTTGCGAAAAACGCGGGGTAGGATACGGTTGTCATATCATAAAATACACATTCCTCCGAGGGATAGAATGCGCGGATCTCCGCTTCCTTTTCCGCCGTCCAGCCCTGTCCGGCGTGAGGATTGTAGAGCACTCTGATCATAGTCAATTCTCCTTTTTCTGTTTCCGTACCTGCCCGGAAGCGGCAGATGTACGGATCATTCATAACATTATAGCATATTGTCACATTTGACGGTACAGGCAAAAGCGTGATTTTGTCTGAAAAGGAGGTTTTTTGTATGCAAAAACGTTGCAAACGGGAATTTTGAAGGGTCAAAAAAATTTTTCAACTTTTTTCGCAAAACCTATTGCAATTCCGAAAAAGATGTGGTATAATATCGGAGTCCTAAGCAATGAGGCCCCTTAGTCAAACGGTCAAGACGTCGCCCTCTCACGGCGAAGATATGGGTTCGATTCCCGTAGGGGTCATTGGAAAAGGCATCGCAACAGCGATGCCTTTTGATTTTCTCATAAAAGTTAGGGTATCTCGATGGAAAAATGAGCATATCTGAAAAAATCTGATATTCAGAGGTTTCAGATATGTTCATTTTTTTGTATCACTGAATCAATCCGGTTTCATATTTGTCCTTCCCCGTCAAACACATTTTCAATAAACCATTTTAATCCGCACACTTTGACGCCGGGGATCAAAGCATCGTTGTCATAGAGTACCGTAAGGGCTGCTCCGTCCACTTTGCTGACCGAAATCGGAGCAGGATTCAGAATCACATATTTTTGATTTTCATCGACGGATGCGGTCAGATCAAATTTGTACTTTCGAAGCGTAAATACGCGATCATAAGCAGAAGCCCCCGGTCTCGGGCTTCTGGGTGCACTCACAACGACAGCGCGCCTTTCGACAATCAATTCCAACAATTTATGATTGAGGTTAAAATGATACCGCACCCGGCGAAACGGCGTTGTGATAACAGAGACATCTATTGTTTTCATTTGCCACTGCAGAGAAATATCCACTTTGCCATCACGCTTGAAAATCGATATCAATGGATTACGACGGTATTGCATACGTCCGTTATGCTTTTTGACCTGTTTTTTTATTTTCCGCAGAAGAGTCAACCTCTTAATCATCAAATAGAGGTCATTCAAAAGTACAATGAGAGCAATCAATAAAAGTATCCATAAAATCAACATGTGTTTCAACCCGGTATAATGAAATCATTCTTGGCAGAAGATTCAATTACACGATCCTTTCAAGGAAGTAATGATGCTCTATACACGCAACGACGGCGTACACCATAAAGAAAAAATTCAATTTTCATTGCCCGTATCCCGTATCTGAGGAAAATACGCTTCGTATCTTTTTTGCAGAGCCAAAAACTTATCCTTAAACTGCGCAAATTCCGGCGTGGTCAATATATTTTGCAATAGCTTTTTGCATATTTGCTCAGTCGGAATGGAGTTGCGCAGCGTTGTAGCGTACAGAATTGCGGATTTGTTTTCTTTTGCGGATTCTGTCATGTGCTTTTCCATCGCAGCAAGAATGCGGTTCATATATGTCTCTGCCATCTCCGTTTGCCCGAGTTGAACGTATATCTTTGCGATCTGGGCATAGTCGTAAAGAAGCGGCGGATCGTAAATACCTGCGTATTTACCGTCTAATACGGTTTCAAGCAGCTCTGCCGCCTTCTGATAATAAAAAAGCTTTTCTTGCGGTTGCATATCCGGCAAGATCAACTGCCGGACAGAGCACTCTGCAAGATCGACTGTATCAATAATATTTTTCAGAATTTGGGATCTGTATTCCTCGCCTTCCATTACGAATTTTGCATATACCTCACGGCTGTGGCGCAATGAGGGCAACTTTTTGTAATAATATTTTCCTTTTTCCCTGATCGCAGAATCTTTTGATTCCGAACAAATCTGAAGCATAATTCGGTATATCTCGTTGCGTTTATCGTCATCGGTACAACACTTCTCGGCGTGCTCTGCCAGCGAAATTATTTGTTCCACATGTTCTTTATCATATAGCTTTTTGCGATACACGTGTAACATGACATCGGCATAGTTGCCATAATGGTCAGGATTCAACTCAATTTCACGAATCCAGGCGTCATATACACCTTCCCAATCCTTTTTTTCATGAAGAGCACGGATCTTTTTACCGAATTCTTTCCTATGTTCGATGCTCCAAACCAATTCCATATCAAATAGAGAATCTATAGAGCATTTGAAAAGCAATGCGATTTTGGGCAAAAGCGTAATGTAAGGGGATAGGAGCCCACGTTCCCATTTGGATACCGTCTGCGAGGAAACGCCGAGATATTCTGCGACAGTTTCCTGTGTCATACCGTGAGCTATTCGCATTTCTTTTAATTTGTTTTTGAGTTCCATGATACCTTACACCTAATTATTCTTCATCCAGTGGTTGTACTTCTTCCTGCGATAAAATAAAAGAAAAAGCATATATGTCAGACAATCAAGCAGGGCACTTAACAGATAACCGGCAAAAGGGATATTGATCAACGCATCAAACAGGCACATTGGAGCAAAGAAGAAGGTTGGGAAGGAAATTGTTTTCTTTTTGAACACTAAAAGATCAAATGTATTAAGAAAAAAGCAACTGAAAACGATGGAGGCAATGCAGAGAAATGTTCGGAAGTCACGCTTCAGAATCAACCTCAAATCTTCTGTAAAAGAATGGTGCGTTCCATCTTTGTAATCGGAAATGACCTCATCCTCGCCGATTCCTTTTCTGATTTTTGATATACACAGCAGAAAAAAGCCAAATGCAACCGTTGTCATCCATGCGATGATCAGCAACCGCAAGGCGGGGACGTTAAGCCCGCTTAATAGAGCTCCCCAAATTGCATGCAGAGCAAGGTATGAGACCAATGTGACGACCGAGGCGAGCGTGATGTTCCATAATGTTCGTTTCATAATCTTCTCCATATGTCTTTATTGGGCTCTATTATATCATAAATTCTGCCGGTTGTAAATGGACAATAAGGCTCACGGTTATGTCTGTTTTGTATCAATGAATGCTCAGAAACCCGTAACAGGAGCCGGACGGACAGAATCCATTCTCTTTGGTTATCACAGGCAATAAAAAACAAATATTTTACGTCGTCCGGGCGGCATGGTATAATAATAAAGAACGGGTGCGCACCGCTCCGGTATGGGGAATGCAGGCACATCTCGTATTGATCG
>ERZ1106976.1191-NODE-1191-length-27079-cov-8.432652_pt1 | contig 27079 bp, 22 predicted proteins | sample MGYA00403687_ERZ1106976 | MGnify/ENA primary metagenome ERZ1106976 (study PRJEB35170, sample SAMEA104062446) | human gut metagenome | biome: human gut; feature: human-associated habitat; material: faeces | place: Denmark | collected 2013-02-22 ... | reverse complement strand
TTTCAACCCATTGTTGAAAATGCGATTAAGCATAGTGTGGAATTTCATATGGAAACAGTAGAAATTAAACTTACAGCTAAAAAAGAAAATGGAATCATATCCTTTTGTTTTAGTAATAATTATGCAGAATTAAAACCAGTAGAACTGGAAAATTTGAAAAGAAAATTTACAGAAGATTATCGACCGAATGAAACTGAAGTGAAATCATTAGGAATAGGACTATATAATGTTTACCGAAGATTAAAATTAATGTATGGCAGTAATGCGGAGCTACAGGTACATTATGAAAATCATATGTTTATGTTGGTAATTAATATAAAAACAGAGGCGAAAGGCAGGAAAGAGACATGAGATTATTATATGTAGAAGATGAACGACTAATCCGAGAAAGTGTGGCCAAACAGATACAGAAAATGTTTCCACTGGAAGTATTTACAGCTTGTCATGGAGAAGAGGGGTTAGAACTTTTTAAAAAATATAAACCGGAAATTGTTTTAACAGATATTCGAATGCCTGTATGCGATGGATTAGAAATGACTCGTCAGATACGGGAATTGTCTCAGGATACGATAATTGTCATAGTTACCGCTTATGCAGATTTTGAATATGCCAGAACTGCACTTCAGTATCAGGTACATGATTTTTTAATTAAACCCATTACAATAAAATCAGTACAGGAAACGGTTTGTGAATTGATAGAAATGGTTAAAGTCAAAAATATGGATCGTGATAATAAGTTACAGATACAAATTTCTGATATGCTTCATGGGTTGATTTCGTCAGAATCTTTATTTTGGAAAAAACAGGTCATTTTATCTGGATGTAGGATCCAGGAATATCAGAAAATAGGAGGGTTTACGCCATCTGATTCAGGTCTTATTTTGTACGCAGTAAAAAATATCATAGAAGAATTGTTGGAAGTGAAGCAGCAGAAAATTCAGTATTGCCTGATCAGTGAATCATATAACATGTTCTATCTGATTTTTTATACAGAATATTTTCATTCTACAATGCAGACACAACAAATAGAATATCAGATAAAAAAATTATGTGAAGAAATGGTGGATGTACTGGAAAATAATTTATTCCTTCCTATTGCTCATATTGAGACTGGATTTTTCGATGGAAGAGATTTATATTCCAAATATCTGGAAGTGGAACAGTGCATGGAAAATGACAGAACAAATCAACATATGATCATACAGATGAAAGATGCAAAACTGGAAGAGGAAAGAATAATTTATGCATTATGGAAAGACAAAAAATTTGATCAAGTTGCTGAAAAACTGGTGTTATATTTCAATAAAACAAACAGCATTCAGGAAAGACAAAATCTTATGATTCGACTTTCGTATTATCTTTATATAGCCATGAATGAAGAAAAAGGCGAAAAACAACTGATCTTTAAAGAATTTTACGATTCATTTCCAAAAATAAAACGGGAATTTTCTGAAATGGAAATTGCTGTAAGAACAACCGAAACATTAAAAAAGCTTACAGAAAAAATGGAAAAAATGGAGAAGAAAATACTACATCCTGTTATTTACAATATCCAAAAAGATATTCGTGATAATTATTCAGAAGTAAAACTTTTGAAAGATTATGCAAAGAAATATAATATTAATGCTACATATTTGAGTGAATTATTCGTGAAAGAATGTGGGAAAACTTTTTCAGATATAGTCACGGATATTAAAATGGATAAAGCAAAGAATATGTTGAATGAACCAGATGCACGTGTATACGAAGTAGCAGTGAAGTTAGGGTATCATGATGGACGTTATTTCAGTCAGTTATTTAAACGATGTACAGGTATGACGCCAAAAGAGTTCCAAAAAAGATGCGATAAATACGAATAAAGAAAACAAAATCTGAAATCTGCGATATATAACCAAGATAAACAGGGTGATAGAATATGATTACAAACAAGAAAAATAAAAAAATTGTAATAACCATTCTTTTGACGATAGTTTTAGGAAGTGCATTTTCACTGTTGGGGAATAATAAAACGCTTGCAAAAGAAAAAGAACTTCTGGATGTGCTAATCTGGGGAGAAAAAACAGATCTGTTTGACCATATATTTCAGAAGTTTGAGGCAAAATATCCGTCTATAAAGATGCAAGTGTCTTTTGTTTCAGAAAGCTATTATGAAGATTTTATGCGGGAGCAGATCAGCAGTGAGAAAAAAATAGCAGATGTAATATTTATGAAACCGAAGTATGACACGTTTTTATCACTGGAAACCAGAGGACGTCTGACTGATTTGACAGGAGAAACATATCTTGATAATTATCAGTCAGAAAACCTAAAAATTTATGAAGTGAATAAATGTCAGTATGCAATTCCTTTTATATCAAATAAACTGGTTGCCTGCTATAATCTTTCAGTTTTGGAAAAACTGAATTATGAAATTCCGAAAAATGCGCAAGACTTGGAAAAGATTTTCAGAGAGGCATTAAGAAGAGGAATCACGCCAATTATTTTTGGAGGTGAAGATGAAAAAGGCTTTTATGAAATGTACATACAATGGTTGATGTTGGTACTGAGGAATTTTAATCAGACAAGCTCTTTTGCAAATGACCTTCAGAATGGAAAAGTCAGGGCAGATGATCCGGTTTTGTTGGAATACATGGAATTAATTTATAATTTGAGCCAAAAAGGTTATTTTTCGAATAAAAATTTGCTGCTTAATACAGCAGAGGCTATGGATGCTTTTGAGTCAGATAAAGCGGTTGTGATAATGAGTGATATATGGTCATTGTATCAGCAATTGGGAGATGATTTCGAAAAAAAATATATGCCGGGTTCTTTGGTTGTCGAGGAAGGTGAGGCAAATGAAATCAATTCCCTAAGCTTTATTCTTGGAATCGATTCAAAATCAGATGCAAAAGAAAATGCAAATCTTTTTTTAGAATTTTTATCAACAGATGTAAACGAAGATGATATAGAATTACCAGAAGGAATGCATTTGCTTAACACGGAAACAGATGAAAATTCATTATATAAAAAAGAGTATGATTATGAAGTGTATATGGATAAATGTGCCTGGTGGATCAAAGAACCTTTCAAGGATATGACAGCCAGACTGCTCTCAGATCAGAAAATTGAGGATGTAATTGCAAGCACAGAAGAACTGTTTGAGAGTCTAACGATACCGACATATATATATGTACCATAAATAAAAATAATAGGGAGGTCGAAAAATGGGTAGAAAAACAGCAATTATTACAGGTGCCAACAGAGGGGTTGGTAGAGGAGTTGCTAATGTATTTGCAGAAAAAGGATATGATCTTTTTCTCGCATACAATGGTGAGACAGAAAAGGCAAAAGAAGTGCAGCAATATGTAACTGAAAAATATGGTGTTCGATGTGAATTATTTGATTGCGATTTAAGTAAAGTGGAGGATATTTATAAGCTGGTTGATACAGCAATTGGCATTTATGGAAAAATTGATGTACTTATGAGCAATGCAGGAGTAGGATACGAAAAATATCTGCGTTATGCAAAAGTAGAGGAAATTGACCATGTGTATATGGTGAATTACAGAGCAGGCATTCTTTTGGCAACTTTGGTTGGGCAGCATATGATCGATAATAAAATCAAAGGCAGTATGGTTTTTACTGCATCTATCAAATCTATACAGCCGACCCCTATCGATTGTATTTATGGTGGTATGAAAGCCGGCTTGAAACGTTCTGTACAATCTATTGCCAGAGAGTTTGGTCCATTTGGAATCAGAGCAAATACTGTATCACCAGGCTGTATCGCTATCAATCCAAAGGGATATGAAGATAAGACTTATGAAGGGGATGCAGATCGTATTCCGATTGGAAGAACAGGAACAGGCGAAGATATAGGATACATGGCAGCGTTTCTTTGTTCTGAAGAGGCAGGATTTATTACCGGTGCGGATTTCATAGTTGATGGTGGACAGGCATGCGGAGTAAATTCTATGGATGCGACAGAAGATTACGACGGTATTCATGGAAGAGGAACTTATATTGTAAAGTAGGAGATTAGGATGAGAACGGTTCTGTATACAGGAATTCATCAGAAAAATAATGGAATTATTGCATGGGAATATAATTGGGGCTGTGAAATAAGTCCCTAAAAGAAATAGGACCATTCGTTCATGCGAAAGGTCCTATTTTTGTGGTAAAATTAACTTGCGATGAAAACTTTACACAATAATTATTGTAATTCAAAACAAGGATATTTACCACTGTTTCTTTCAGATTGTTTGGATCTGCTGGATCCTGTTTTAACATTTGACAGATTGATGGGAGGAATCGATTTAAACAAGTATCTGACGGATATTCCGGAGTACACAACCGGACGACTCAGATATAATCCAGTCAACATGTTAAAAACAGTACTTTTCGGATTTATGACTAGCGGCTACTGCTCTCTGAGAGAACTGGAAGACAACTGCAAAGTTAATATCAGGTTCATGTATCTCATGGATCACCAGACTCCGTCATACAGAACCTTTGGATATTTCATCAATGAAATACTTCAAGATAAGATTGAAAACATTTTTAACGACATCAATCATGCTATTTTTAACGATGAGCATGTAGATCTGCAACATCTCTACATCGACGGCTCCAAGTTTGAAGCAAACGCAAACAAGTATACCTGGGTATGGAAGAAGGCTACCGAAAAGTTCCGTTACAAGCTTTACGAAAAAATCACTGCGGAGATTGAGGAGATTAATGCAGAAATCGCATGGAGCGGGGTGCAGATCACAACAAATCCGGAGTATGTACCGGATTATCTGAATGAAATCGTTGAGCAGCTAGTACTTTTATGGAAACTGGATACAAGTACATTTGTTTACGGAAGTGGAAAGCGAAAATCCAAAGAACAGCGTCATTATGAACACTTGACCACTTTCTGTCAGAAACTTCAGGAATACATACAAAAAATTGAAATCCGTGGTCCTAATCGAAACAGTTACTCTAAAACAGATAACTCAGCTACCTTTATGCGTATCAAAACGGATTACATGGGCAATAATCAGCTTCTGCCAGCATATAATGTACAGATTGGTGTAGCAGATGAATATATTGCAGTTGTTGACGTGAACCATTATCGTTCGGATATGGATTGTTTCGTTCCTTTGATGGAGCACTTCAAACAAACTTATGGATTCTATCCCAAATATCCTGTGGCAGATGCTGGATATGGCTCATACAACAATTATATTTTCTGTGAACAGAACGGAATTGAAAAGTATATGAAATTTCCAATGTTTAAAAAGGAAACTAAGGATGAGAAATATCATGAAGATCCATTTCGTGCAGTTAACTTCAGAATTGATGAGCAAGGTGTCATGAGATGTCCTAACGATAAAGCATTCCATTTTTTATACAGAAAAAATGTGAGGGGAAATCAATACGGACGTAAGGAAGAATTGTATGAATGCGAAGACTGTAGTGGATGTCCATATGCAGAGAAATGTAAGAAGACAGATAAGAATCGAACCGTTCGAATCAATCAGGAATTAACTTCCATGCATCAGGAAGTAATCGAAAACCTAGAAAGTATCCACGGTGCGTTATTACGAATGAACCGTTCGATACAAGCAGAAGGCACTTTCGGAATTATGAAAAACGACCGTTGGTACAAGAGAATTGTCCGAAGAGGTATTCATTCAGTCAAACTGGAAGTTTTACTTGTGGCGATAGGCCACAATCTATATAAATATCAGAAAAAAAGATGAGAAACAGAACTGCCGCATAGATTCAAAAAAAGAATTTCTATGGGGTAGGGGAAGTGCGCTTTCTTTGCGCATGATTTCAGTCATTTATACACAGTAAGCACAAAAACAATACTCTGCTACTTATTTTAAGCCGCATACCTCTTCAGCTCTTTCGCTACTTCATCCATATTTTTTTCTCCGTAAATAGTCAGCTTTGCCTTTTTACGAACTGCCATGCCAAGCACTCCTAAAATAGATTTCGCATCTACCATACAGTGTCCATAAGATAAATCTGCCTCGTACGGTACTTTCGACACAGTGGAAACAAAATTGATAGCATCTTCTGGTGTATTTAAATAAATGTTCATGTTTTTCATAGCACATCACTCCTTGCTTTTTCTTACTCTTATTTCCTTGTATTTCTTTTCTCTTTTTTAATATGCAATCATCGGAATTGAATCTGCTTTTTCTTCGCATGGCTCCTTCTGTCCGTCTGCGACTTCGTAGATTTCGCTGCTGCATAGCTTAATCTGTTCCATCATATCCGGGTATGGCTGTGAGCAGATGTCAAACAGGCCGATGTTATAGTTTTCTCCGTCAAAACGTCCCAGCACAAACTGATCATAGCACTGAAAATAATGACAGCCGACACCGTTTGGATGAGCCGCAGCTTTTTCACAGTAATGGCGGTAGGCAATTCCACGATCTCTCTGTGAAAGTACGCCTTCCAGACCAGTTGCCGGAAGTCCTGCGTCGAGCGCTCCAAAATGGAACTCTCCGATCATCACCGGCAGATCCACACCAAGGTCTACAATGTTCTGAATCGCGCTCGTCGGGTCAACCGCGTAGCAATTGATCGAAAAGACATCGAAATTCTCCCATCCTTCTACGAGATCCGGATCAGAAATCCAGGCCCAGCGCATACCGAGGATCATATGGTTTTGATCGACTGCTCTGCAGGCACGGGCCGGAATTTCCACATAGCGCCGCAGCATGTCTCTTGAAAATGCCCGCATATCTTCTTTTGCCGCATCAGACCGTTTGGAAATCTCTTTCTGCGGGCGGTACAGATCGGCGAAGCTTACAAAATCGGTGTTCCATGCCTTGTTTAAAGCATCGATGGACTGGTATTTTTCTTCCATCCGCGCAATCAGCTTTTCTTTGCAGCTGGTGCGCGCCGGATTGTACAGAGTCTCATCTGCCAGTACCAGATTGTCAACGAATGCCCAGCTCGGCTCATTCCGCAGGAAATAACCGATCATCCACGGATCGTTGGCACGCGGTGCTAATTCCTGTGCATTTTTCTTTGCCGTCTCTTCGTATTCCTCATTGAACACATCCGGGAAATCACGGAAAATGTTCTGCTTTGTTGTTGGAAATTCCGGAAGTGATGTTACATAAGGAATTTCCGTTGTTCCGAACAGCTCATCGCTACTCCAGTTGCCAAGGGTATTCATTCCGTGGGCTTTCAGCTGTCCAACAATCATTGGTCGCCAGTTTTCTTTCCATTTTTCTCCCCAGACGCGGTACAGATTTGCTTTAGAATACGAAAAGCTCTTAAAATTCCGTCTTCTTCCGGGGATCACATGCTGGGATTGAAAAAACACTCCGTAGTCACTATCGTCTTCGGACGGCAGCCAGTCGAGATTTTTTTCCAGACCATCGATCCGACAGTCAATTTCAGGGCCGACACAGTCCGGACCAATGCTTAAGAATGCATAGCCAAGCGGATCAACCAGCCACCACTTGCCGTTGTCTTCTTTGATCCTTGAAAAGAAACCGGTTCCCTCCGTCAGTTTTTTGCGCGTCCAACCACCGTATTTTGACCAGTCCGCAAACGGGAACGGTTTTCCCTGTTCCGCAAGCTGGCAATTCATTTTCTCTTTTAATTCCTCTTCCGAATGAATTTTTTCTTTCCATTCTTTCCGCTTGTTCTGTCCGAAGGCATCTACCAGCTTTTCATCCGTCAGATTCACCTCCGGCGCTTCTTTTACGAAGTCCAGATCTGTCAACACAATCTTCTGATTATGAAACGCCTGCAAAGAAGAAAGTTCTACTCTGGTGATCTCTTCCTGCGCAATTCTTCGTCCGTGACACACAATTTTTAAATCGCCCGCCAGGTTTTCCGGGAACAGAACGTTGCCTTCAAACCATGTACGGTCAATGCACATCTGTGTTTCCAACTTCGGCAGAATACCAAATCGGATGTTCATGACCGGCTCCGCCGGATCCTCTCCGTAAATGAGAAGATTCATGGAAACACTATGTTCCTCCAGTACTTTTACTTTAAATATAAAATATCGTTCTTTTCTGGAAAGGAACTCCGGGATCAAAATGCCGGCTCCCTCTTTGTCCAGCTCCAGCAGCGCACCTCTGTCGTTTGTCTCCAGAATTTTTGCGCCGTTTGTCAGTCTGTCTTTCCCAATACAAAAACTCATTTTTCCGTCCCTCTCTTTCCGGTTAATTTTCTATATCTGAATCACTTTTCACGCAGCCAGGCAGCAAGTGTTTTACTACTGCCTGAACTGTCATCGCTACATTGTTTTACCTTCATTTTAGAACCCGCGTACTTTTTTTCTACACCGAAATTTTAAGATTCTGTCCACTCTTTTAAGGTATTTAAAATTTTTCTCACATCTCCCATGTTACTGCTGCATTGCGGTCGCAGACAAGATTTTCTCCTTCTACTTTCAGTTCCGCCACCTGTACAACCGCTTTATTTCGATCGCGCTCCGTAAAACGTGCTTTCTCTTCGTCTGTAAAGTCGCCTTCATTTTCACCGGCATACGGATGACAGAAATAAAAGATAAACGCTCTTCCATCCTTCACGAGAACATCCGCGTGATGTCCCATTCCGGTGTCCATCGCTCTTGTGCCGGATTCCCGTAAAATATCCTCACACCGTGTCCAGTGCGTATAATCTTCCGATGTATAAACTGCAAGCCCGTTCCAGAAATCCGAAATCATCCAGATTTTTCCGCCGAGTTCAAACACATTCGGTCCTTCCTGACCGCAGTCCGCAACCTCTTCTCCAACTGCATCCCAATGATACAAATCGTAGCTGACTGCTGCGTATGTCCTGCTTTCCTTGTCCTCGTCCTTGTACCACATCTTGTATGTATGCGGTGCAATTTCATAAACGCAGGCATCAATCACGCGCTCGGAATCGAGATCAACCCGTCCTTCAAATCTCCAGTCCCAGAGGTTTGTCGAAGTATAATGCAGCATCCATCTCGGATACTCCCAATCGTTTGGAATGCCGGTGATGTAGGAGACATACATGTGATACAAACCCTCTGCCTCGATGATCTCCGGTGCCCAGAACGTATTGTGTCCCGGCTCAATATCAAGTCCCTCAAGTGTTCCGCGGTACAGCCATTTTGTGCCATCCCGGCTTGTTGCAACGCCAAGGGCTGTTCCATGCACCCAGGACACACCGATCGGAACATCCGTGGCACGGCGCTGGGTGTAAAGCAGGTACCACTGTTCTTCTTTTTCATTCCAGATGACCGTCGGATCGGTTGGGCAGTCGTAAATCGGATCCCGGAATAACGGGGATGGTAATGTGACTTTTTGTTTCTGCTCTGCTTTTATGTTCATTGTTTTGTTTCTCCCTTTCACGTTCAAAATTCCTTCTGATTTATGGATTTCCGGAAAACTGTCATCCAAACTCTTCTGTTTGTTTCTATTTTAAAAGTTTCACTCTCTTTTGGGTATGGAATATTTTCATCTGTTTTTGTCAATTTTTCAGCACCTATGGCAACGTTCCGCAAGTTCGCGTGCAGGCACGGACTTCGAATCGCTGACCGCCGAAAAAAAGAATCCCGCTGGCATACCACAGATACAGCGGCAACCAAGCGGGCTTTTCAAATGATCACAGACCAGTCGATCAGCCTTTTACGCTTCCGACCATCACACCTTTTTCGAAGAATTTCTGTGCAAACGGATACACAATAATCAGTGGCAATGCTGACAGAACCATGCAGGCAAGCTCAATGGTTTTGTAGTTTGCCGCAGAATTTGACATGGTTGTCAGGACACTCGATGCGCCGGCACTCATGGTCTCCCCAAGAGATGCTGCAGAAGCACTTGCCTTGGTAATCGAGAGCATATAATACGACAGTGTCTGAATATCTGCAGACTTTGTATAATACAACGTCTGGGTATAATCGTTCCATGTTCCGACTGCGGTAAAAATACCCAGTGCAGAAATAACCGGTTTGGACAATGGAAGAACCATTTTAAAGAAAATGGTATATTCTCCTGCTCCGTCAATTTTTGCCGATTCAATCGCACGGTAGGCATATCCTTCCCGATTTACATCCGATGAAATCAGGGTTTCGCTGCAGTTGCGGAAAAAACCGAATAATGCAGCTCTTTCATGTCTGGATTTCATCCCCTTCCTCTGACGGTCAGAAATCCTCCGGCAGAAAACGCATTCCGTGGTAAACGATTGGATTGGTAGAAATTCCATGCGCCCATGCAACCTGTCTTTCCTGTATTCCTACAGATATTTTCCTAAATCAGTTTCCTCACAATATTCCATCACCAGTTCCCCGTTTTCCACCTTCAGTGGATATGCCACATACCCCGATTCGAAGTAATTTTCCGCATTCCAGCGGTCTCCGATGTAGAGGAGCTGTCCGTTTAAGTTCAGCAGAAATGCTGCCTGGCTCTGGTAGGTAGTTTCGTCGCCAATTTTTTTCAACATGCCCCAGTCGCCTTCCATACTGTCTGCTACGGCGTATTTTCCCTGGTTCGGCGCCCAGCCGGTGCAGAAGGAGGTGATCATGTAGTATTTTTCTTCGCTTTTGATGACTGACGGTGCCTCGCGGTATTCGCCCTGCCATAGACGGTGGACGAGTTTTTCGACGTTTAAATAGTCCTCACTTAGGCGGTATACGTGGAGATCCGCGTTATCGCGTGCTGCGGAAATGAAGTACGCGGTGCCGTCCTCTTCCTGGAACAGTGTGCAGTCTCGCGACATATAGCCATATGGATTGAAGTGACCATGGTATACAAAATCTCCGTCCGGTGTGTCGCACTCTGCGATTCCGATGGCAGCGTCTGTGTAATCTTTTCCGTTTTCAAAATGTACCCATAATACAAATTTCTCCATCTTTTTGTTGTAGAGCACCTTCGGCCGCTCCAGATTTACTTTTCCGCCAGTCTCGCTTATAAGCTGCAGTTTCGTTCGCACGCGGTACGGCTCCATTTTCGATTCCGTCGTCAGAATGTGGTTCCGAAATTCCCAGTTCCGCAGGTCTTTCGAACGGTAGCAGCTCACATAATAATTCTCTCTCCGGTCCTCACCGTACCAGTAAAAATAGCCGCCGTATGAAAGCATCCATCCTCCGTGCGCGTGAATCGGGTTTCCATCAATATCATTCCATAAGGTTCCGTTTTTAAACATCTTATCTCTCCTTTTCTTTTGCATCTGTAAACTGGATATTTCTGCAGTTTTTCATACAAATCGTACCGTGAATTTTTCCGCCGCGAAAAACGAAATTCGATATTTCAGGTCCCACCGTTTCGAATTCGGTCAGCTCAACGGCATTGCAGGGAACCATATTTCTCTCCGTCGTACGGTAAAAAAATAAAGATATTTTTTCTTTCATTCTGTTATCCTCTGTGCGTCCGCCGGTACTCATTCGGCGTCACGCCATATTTTTCTTTAAAAATTTTTGAAAAATACTGGCTCTTCTGATATCCTACGCTTTCCATGATTTCATGTACCCATCGATCTGTTCCGCTGAGCAGTTCTGCCGCTTTTTCCATCTTCACATCCGTAATATACGCGGAAAGATTTTTCCCTGTCTCTTCTTTAAATGTTTTTGACAGATACGCCGGATGCAGATGCGCCACTTCTCCTAAAATTTCCAGTGAGAGATCTTCGCCCACATGCTCTGCGATATACTTTTTCACGGCCGAAATACCGTCGTCTGGAAAACTTTCTTCTTTTTCGAAAAATTTTTCCATCACATGTTCCAGTGATATCTGGAAATCCTTTTTCAGGATAGGCTTTACGAGGTATTCTGTCACTCCATAGCGGAGCGCCTGCTGAGCATATTCAAATTCACTGTAGCCGGACAGAATAATTGTTTTCGTCGGATAATTTTTCTCGTCAATATACTTCACCAGATCCAGCCCTGACACGCGCGGCATGCGGATATCTGTCACCAGAAGTTCCGGCTTTTTCTGCTCAATCAGATCGCGCGCAATAGAGCCGCCCGACGCCGTCAGTACTTCTTCGAAGCCATAGCTTTTCCAGTCCACCAGTTTTTTGAGATACTCGGTCATATAGGACTCATCGTCCACCAACAATACTTTCATAGGTAATTCCCCCATCTTTTTCTCTGTGCTCCGGAACCTTTTGTTTTTTTCTCCGCAAAAACTCCAGATTCTCACAGCCTCTTTACAGTCTTTCTTTCCCGTCAATCACAAAGAAAACGCACAATCCCTTCCAAATACTTCCTCCAAACTGCAGGCTGCTCTGTTCCCCATAATAATTGACAAGCCGCTGATTTACATTCCAGAGGCCGACACCCTCTTTTTCATCGCGGTTTTTCCTTGCCAGCCGTTCTTTCAGTGCCGCAATCTGTTCCTCTGTCAGTCCATTCCCGTCGTCTGATATTTCGAAACAAATTTCGTCTTTTACTTTTTGATACACCTTTACATAAATATGCTTTGCATTTTCCCGCTCCTCGATCGCATGCTCAATTGCATTTTCGATGATCGGCTGCAGAATCAGCGGTGGAATTTTACATGCAGCAAGTTCTGGATCGGATTCTATTTCATACTCGATGTTTTTTCGCATCGCCATGATTTCCAGATACGACCGCGCATAGTCAATTTCCTCCTGAATCGTCGTAATTGACTTTTTCCGTGTACAATAACGGTAATACTGCGACAGATGCACTGCCATCTCTGTCACGGCATCGGGATTGTCCGCCGCGGTGACAATGAAGGAAAGGCTGTTGTACAGAAAATGCGGGTTGATCTGAAGCTGCAACTGCCGCATTTCTGCTTCGTTTCGAAGTTCCTGTTCTTTTACCGTTGCCTCCAGCAATTCATGCGTGCGGCGCACCATATGGTTAAATTGACGAAATACATAGGCGAATTCATTTTTCGGCATTTTGTAAATCTGCACGGTCAAATCTCCCACTTCCACCTGTTTCAGTTTTTCAGTCAGCAGATTCATCTGCATCAAAATATTTTTTACAAACAGAGAAATGTAAATCATTCCAAAAATCAGAATTGCCCCGAGCATAATGCCTGAGATCGTCATAATATTCCGCACCTGCCGCATCATCTGCCTTGTCGGATAATAGGAAACCAGCTGCATTCCATTTTTTGTTTCATCTGAACGCACAATCTGATATTTCTGTTTTCCCACACGCACCTCGCAGACTTTTTCATTACTCTGTCGTATGATTCCTGCAATATTCTGCTCCACAGATTTCTGCGAAAGCACATTGATTTCTCCACCAAACATTAAAATACTGCCTCCCTGGTCCATTCCCGCAGCCATCTCCTTGATTTCATACAGAAAATCCTGATCCATTCGGAGCACCAGCCAGACCTCCTGATCTTCTCCCATCCATTCCACAGTTCGTCTTCGCATATAAAAAATTTCCTGTTTATTGGCTGATTTCCACTGACTTTCCTTATTGTTTTCCCAGAAAGAATCCTCAAAATATCCCTGCCGCAGCGTGCTGATCTCCCGCCCGGATTTCGGCCAGTACAGCGTCATACCACTCATTCCGACCGTTCTTCCCTGACGTTCCTGAAAAAAGCTTTTCATTTTATTAATTTGCTGTACATATTCATAAACATCGTTGTTTTCAATTGCCGCATAGAGATTCTGCATATTTTCTCCATATAAAATACCATCTGCTTCAATTTCAATCTCTTTCCCCTTTTGTTCCAGAAGCGTTGCTGCATATTTTGTCTGAAGCTGTGCCGTCTGAATCAAAGATGCTTTCAAATTTGCCGTGCTCTGCCAGGACAGAAGCAGAAAGCTGGCAAGAATGATCAACAGAAAAACGGTAAAAATTCCAAAAATTGAACGTACTCTTTTCATATGCTTCCCCTCTCATTTTCTGCCCCTATTTTATCAGATTTTTCTGCTGACGCAAACCATTGTGAGATGCAAAGGCAGGGAATCGCCATGTTTTGACAACTCCCTGCTTTTTATTTTTGACTTTTCGGATCTTTTCGATCAGGCAGCTCTTATTTTACCGACTGATACCACTCATTAACCTCTTTTGTGATATCATCGCCGCCCTGTGCTTTCCAGTCTTCTACAAACTGATCAAATGCAGACGGATCTTCTTTTCCATAGATAATGTTTGTGTAAACCTGTTTCTCCATGGTCTGGAGCTGCTCCCATTTTTTCTTCATAGTATCGGTCGGAGCCGCATTGAACAGACTGGTCAGAAGTTCATCCTGATGCTCTGCTGCAATAACATAACCTTCTGCCATCGCCGGTGCGCTCTCAAAATACGATAATGCCGTTCTCTCAGCACCTGTTGTCGGTTCTTCCCCTGCCTGAAGCTTCAGATACATTTCTACGCTTTCAACAGGTGAATTTTTCAGTACAGTAGATTTTCCAGGCATAAATGGATCTGTCACCGGCGGATCAAATTTGGTTGTATCATACACAACTTCACCGTCTACAATATCGTAATCATAACCTTCCAGATAGCCATTCACAAAATCTCCTGTGCCGAATACAGCGTCATACAACCAATCATAATAAGTAAAGAAGGCTTCCATGTTGTTAAAATTTTTGTTGAACATCAGCCAGCCATCGTTGATCTGTCCCATCTGATAAGTCGGCTCACCATTCTCCTGCAGAATATTCGGATATCCTTTTACAACCGCATTTGGATCAGCAGAAGTAACATCTGCAACAGAGTTAATTGTCCACGGTCTTCCAACAAAGATACCTGCTTTTCCTTCGGTAAACTGTGTCATGGCATCCCACGCACCCGTTGCTGCAGCTTCCTGGAAAATCCAGCCATTTTTATGCCATTCGGCCATACGGGTCAGTGCTTCTTTATTTTCCTCGTTGATGGAGCCATACTGCAAATTTCCATCTTCATCTTCCTGCCATACGCCCGGAATGAATTTCCCGGAATACGCAGAGAACACGTTGACCGGATCAGAAACCCATCCGGTATTGTAAATATCATTTCCGGAATAGGTGAATCCATACGTATCATCTTTGCCGTTTCCATCTGGGTCGTCTTCTGTAAACGCCTTGATGACAGCTTCAAACTCGTCCAGATTGGTCGGTGCCTGAAGCCCCAGATTGTCCAGCCAGTCCTGACGGATGACCATGATTTCTTCTGCATCCATGCACGGTGTGCAGGCAATTCCATACGTTTTTCCATCCTTCATAACCGGATAGAAGGTTTCCGGATATTTATCATAGATCTCTTTCAGACGATCCGGCATATATTTTTCGATATCGTCATCAATTGCTTTGACCTGTCCGGATTCAATCATATCGGAAATCATCTGTGTTCCATAAACAGGAAATATATCGGGAAGTTTTTCAGAACCTGTCAGTGCCAGACGCAGCTTGGTGTCATAGTTGCTGGCATCTCCGCCGAGAAGCGTTGTTTCCATCTTTAATCCCAGTTTTTCCTCGGTCAGACGCGTCATCGGGTTATTGTTGATGTCCTCTCCATCACCATATCTTCCTGTGTTCTCGTCCAGCTGTTTTGCAATGGTAATTGTCAGTGTCGGCTCGTACTTTCCATCTGCATTTTTCGTTGCGGTTTCCTGCTGCGCAGATCCACCATCCTTGCCGCACCCACTCATCAACATCATTGCTGCCATTGCCGCTGATAAGATTACTGTACTCTGTTTTCTTTTCATGCCTCTTTTCCTCCATCATTTATTTTATAATGTTACAGCACGTTTTTCAAACCGGATTTTTTCAGAAAAATCTCTCTCATAAAATTATTCTTTGACTGCTCCCATAACGATACCTTTTACGAAGTATTTCTGCAGGAACGGGTAAACCAGAAGAATCGGAAGCGCTCCGATAAATACCTGTGCCGCTTTAATGGTACGTTCCGACATAGCCAGCGCAGATGCCGGATCCAGCGACAGATCCTGATTGTTTCCCTGCACAACGATCACCTGCAGGAAGGATGCCAGCGGATAGTTTTTCGTATCGGACATGTAAAGGATTCCGGTGAACCACTCGTTCCAGTAACCAACCATGATGAACAGTGCTACGGTTGCGAGACCTGCTTTGGAGAGCGGAAGGTAAATCTTTCGAAGTACGGTAAAGAAGCTCGCTCCGTCGATCAGTGCCGCCTCTTCGAGGGATTTCGGAATCGACTTGAAGAAGTTCATGATCAGAATCAGGTTGTAGCATCCGAACGCTCCCGGAAGAATGTAAACCAGGAAGTTGTTTTTCAGTCCTAAAGAAACATTGACCATGTAGCTTGGGATCAAACCGCCGCCGAACAGCATCGTGAATACGAAGAACCACATGAGCGGTGTTCTGCCGCGGAATTCTTTGGAAAGTGCATAGCCTGCTGTCGTGATGACGAACATGCTGAGCAGTGTTCCAAATGAGGTTCGGAGGAATGCAATGATCATGGACCGGATGAAGTTATTGTTGTTAAAAGTTTTTACATAGGCCAGCGGTGTGAAATCGATGGGCCAGAAGGTAACGGCTCCGCTGTTTGCAGCACTCTTTCCGCTGAAAGAGATTGCCAGCAGGTTCCAGAGCGGAAGGATGCAAAGCAGTGCCATGGTTACCAGAAAAATCGTATTGCAGACAACGAATACTTTTCTGCTTGTCGATGTATGACGCATGTTTATGTCCTCCCTCTTAGAAAATTCGATATCCCGCTACCTTATAGGCGATGCGGTAAGAAGCAACAGTAAGCAGCAGACTGATTCCCGATTTGAACAGGCCGACGGCGGTACCAAAGCTGTACTGTCCATTGATCAGTGACTGACGGTAAACGTAGGTGTCGATGATATCACCGGTGCTGTAAGTCAGTGGGGAATACAGGTTGAAGATCTGGTCGAACCCGGCATTCAGGACGTTTCCAAGGCTTAACGTTGCCATGACGATGATCATCGGCATGATGCCCGGAAGTGTAATGTGCCATGTCTGTTTCCAGCGGTTAGCGCCGTCCATCTCGGCTGCCTCGTAGAGGCTCTGGTCAATGTTGGAGATGGCTGCCAGATAAACGATCATTCCAAATCCGAAGCCCTTCCACAGGTCGGACGCAACGACGATCTGTCGGAACATGCCCGCCTCGCCGAGGAAGAAAATCGGATCAATACCGAATTTCTGAAGTACCATGTTGACGATACCGTCGGTTCCGAGGATATCGCGGAGCATTCCGGCTACAGTAACCCAGGAAAGGAAATGCGGCAGGTAAACCAGCGTCTGGATTCCTTTTTTCAGTCCTATGTTATGTACTTCATTCAGAAGCAGTGCCATGATAATCGGAACAATCAGTCCCAGAATAATTTTGCTGACAGCGATGATCAGCGTATTGATGATCGCCTGATACGATTCTTTGAATTCGAAGATCTGTCGGAAGTTATCCATTCCTACAAACTGTGAACCGGTGATGCCAAGCCACGGCTTGTAATCCTGGAATGCCATCACCAGACCGCCCATCGGCACATAGCAAAAAATAATTGCCAGCACGAACGATGGTAAAATCAGTACATACAGCGGCCAGTTATGCTGAACTTCCTGCTTCCAGGTTCTCTTCTGCTTCAACGCCGTTCCTTTTCCTGCTTTTTTCATTACAGCTCTCCCTCTCTTTCTTTCCTATTCCGAATCAGGAGTTCCGCAAAAAACATTTCGCTGCCATATCTGATTCTCAATAGTTCCGTGAATTTGTTTCTTTTTCTTTGTGGTTTTATTATATCTCCGTCATAGTGCCGAAAAACACACCACAAAATTAAGGTTGTGACCACTGGATTAATGTGTTTTGGGATATTATTAAAAATAACGCATGAAATTTTCTACTCCAAATCGCAAAAATTTCATACGCTATTTTAAAATTTTTTCTTATTTTCAAATGTCTGTTTTCTGCTTTTTCAAATTCTTTAATCGTCGTTCTCTGTCACATACAATCCATGGTATCTTCCTTCATATGAAGCTGCGCCCAGTGCTCCGGTTCTTCCTTATCCTTGATAAAAACGCTCCTGTATTCTACCGATGGAAAATCTGTCCGCACATCCGATTCTTTCCGGCAAAGTTCTTCTTTTTCTTTTATCGGCACATCTGCTCAGTAATACCATGGGGAAACGCCTGCGAAGCGGCAGAAATCATAGATTACATAAATAGTTCCGCGCCGGTTTCTTCTTTTAAAACTGCCTTGGCCTGTAATATCTTCTGCAAATCATCCGCCAGATTCCGTGCTGCAATCTGAACCTTCAAAAAACCTCCAAACTGAATCACTCTGTATGATTTCAGTTTGAAGGTTCTGGTCATTCTTTATTCCAGGTTCATGCATAATCCCCAATCCTGGTCATTGGCATACGGATCGGCAAAATCGGTTTTCTGGCCGTTGACGGAATACGGATACACGTACGCACAGGTCGCTGTTCCATCCTCAAAGAACATGGACAGCACGCCGCGCAGGGAATGCTCACCGCGGATATTATATTCTTCGTTTCCGGTCAGGCGGGCATAGCGCTGGAAGGTCCGACCGTTTTCTGCGCTCCAGTAGTGCGGGAATGTGTCGCCGAAGACTCTGCGTTTTCCGAACCAGTAGCCGTCCCAGTGGCGGATTGCAGTTTCATGCAGATGGTAGTCCGGCTGCTGGCCGTCGAAGAGTTCGAGGACGGCGATCTGCTGCTCGGCTCCGCGCAGGTATTTTTCTTCCCCGGTCACTTCGTAAACCTGAAGAATGACTTCGGCCGCCGGCTGTACGATCGATTGCTCGTAATTTACCTCCGAAGCCGGATAAGCCGTTCCGATCTCAATCAGTTGGTCGGCATGACGTCGGAACAGATCTTTTACTGTTTTCAGATCCTCCTGTTCTCCTGCTTTTTTCAGCTCTTGACAGAGCATCACAATCGGCATTTCAATCGGATAAAAACGGAATCCATCCTGTTCATAAAATTTCTCTGTGATATGAACTGCTGTCTTCAAATCTTCTTTTTCTCCCCACAGCTTCCAGCATTCAAGAAAGAATGTCACTGCCCATGGGTAGTTGTAAAGCCGGAAATAGCTGTTGTCTTTTCCTGAGCAGTTGCAAACAAGACCTGTTGCTGCATTTACCAGCTCGCGAAGATAGAATGCATGGTACTCACGAAGGCTTTGCTCCGCTTTTTCCCGGTCTTTTAAAAGATTCTGCTGCAGTGCCCGTGCAATCAGCACACCCATACCGGTACGCTCCCGTCCGGCATTGAAATCGTTTTCCGGCGTGCAGACGAGAATTTTTTCTTCGTTATCATACGGCAGATAGGCACCCTGCAGTTCTTTGATCTTTCCATGATACTGCTGGTGATCGACGATAAACGCACACCGTTTTGCCGCCAGTGTTTCCGGCCGCTCCTGCACGAGAAGACGGCAGATGGTTTTCACCTCGTCGGCACAGATCGAAAGCACATACTCTCCTGTTTTTTCATTTTCAAACAGATATTCATAAACACCATTTTCCGTCTTTTCCAGCGATGCTCCGTTTACCGTTACCTTTTCTGCCTGAAATACCGGTTCAATGGTTACCTTACTCGTCTCTCCCGGATAAATCACATACTGCTCCGCATCCACCAGAATCACCTGGGAAAATGCTCTTAATTTCTCCCGGAAATCTTCGCGTCCCTGATGCGGAAATACTTTCCACTCCAGCGTCATCGTGTCTCCCGGCGCAAACTCCTGTGCAGACGGATGCAGCCAGAAGCAGCCTCTGTCATTGCTCTGCAGTTTCAGATCGCGCTCAATACTGTAAGCAGAAAGACTGCCTTTTGTGAGCACCATTCCCAGATGCGGAGCCGCACCACCCATGCGGAGCGCCATAATATAACTGGTATTCTCCCCACAGAAAACATGTGCATGGCACCGGTAGTCACGGCAGGTCACACTGTCCGTGTAGCGGTCCTGCAACGGAAATGAAACCCCAATACTTCCGGCATTTGTAAAATACGGATGCGCACCGTTGTAAGAAACCACAATCTTCGTTGTCAGCACATCTCCGTCTTTCTCATTCTGCACCTCCGCTGAAAACTCCGGAGGACATTTCACTTCGGCATACGGAAAATCCTCACGCAACCAGTTCATCTGTTTTGGATCTTTCGAAAATACAATTTCTTTCACGTTTCCAACTCTCATTTTTTCTTTCCCCTTTCGTTTTTTCTTTGATCCCGCTTTTTAAACTCCATGTAAAATTTATTTGCTGCTTTGATCATACTATATCTACATGCTCTTTTCTATATCTCTTTTTCCATTACCGTTCACTCCTCTTAATCTGACAATAACCCTCACAATCCTCTTTTCCAGTTTTGTTTTACAAAAGAACGGTTCCATACGCCTGCATCATTTTTCCGTTTTACTTTATTTTTTCTTTCTTGCCGATAGTATTTTTTCTCAATTTTTGTTATACTGAAAATGTATGCGTATCAAACTCCGGCATTGCTCTTTCAAGCTGCCGACACATACATAAACTTCATAAAAGGGGGTATCTTTTTCATGGATACGTATGTCATTTTAAAAGACCTGGCAATCATTATCGTATTCGCAAAATTGTTTGGTATTCTTGCCAGAAAATGCAAGGCTCCGCAGGTTGTGGGCGAGCTGATTGCCGGTATTGTCCTTGGACCCAGTGTGCTGGGACTCGTTCAGCAGTCTGACTTTCTCGCACAGATGGCGGAGATCGGTGTCATTTTGCTGATGTTCTCCGCAGGTCTTGGCACCAGCCTGAAGGATCTGCTCCGCACCGGAGTGAAATCCCTGCTGATCGCCTGTGCCGGTGTTTTTGTTCCTCTCGTTCTTGGAGCCATCTTATACATGAGCTTTTATGGCTTCTCTGCTGTCGGAACGGAAGAATTTTACCACGCTGTTTTTATCGGTGTTATTCTGACTGCAACATCGGTCAGCATCACCGTACAGGCCTTGAAAGAACTCGGCAAGCTGAAAACAGAGGTTGGAACAACCATCTTAAATGCGGCCATCATCGACGATGTCATTGGTATCATTGTGCTGACTGTTGTCATCGGTTTTAAAGATCCGACATCCAATCCGCTGAAAGTAGCAGCCTCCACCATTCTGTTTTTTGCCCTTGCGATTGTGCTCGGTTTTCTCTGCTTTAAGCTGTTCAACCGCATGAACTCCGTATTTCCGCACACCCGCCGTCTCCCGATTCTGGGTCTTGCGCTCTGCTTCGGACTGTCCTACATTTCCGAAAAATATTTCGGCATCGCCGATATTACCGGTGCATACGTTGCGGGCGTTATCCTGTGTTCCCTCGATTCTTCCGATTACATCGAAGAAAAAATGGATATCAGCTCCTATATGATTTTCGGACCGATTTTCTTTGCAAGTATCGGACTCAAAACAACGCTCAGCGGCATGAACGAGAAATTCGTACTCTTTGCCATCTGTTTCGTCATCGTCGGCCTTGCCGCAAAAATTATCGGCTGTGGCCTGATGTCAAAGGGATGCGGCTTTACCTGGGGCGACAGCCTGAAAATCGGTGTCGGTATGATGACCCGCGGTGAAGTCTGTCTGATCGTCGCGCAAAAGGGTCTGAATGCAGGCTTTTTATCCGGCGATTTCTTCAGTGCCGTGATTCTGCTGATTCTCTTCTCGAGTATTGCAACACCGATTATGCTGAAAATCTTATACGAGAAAATGCCGACGGCAAAAGATTCTGCAAAGGCATCCTGACTTTCCTTTTACCAAAACAGGGCGCTGTGCCATTTCCTGCACAGCGCCCTGTTTTTTTCATATCAACCGGTAAGTTCTGATTTTTTCTACCACAGAATCTTCTCTGCCTCAGCTCCATCCGCAAACGGTCCCGGCATTGCTGCCACGCCGCGGTGCTCGCCGAGATAGTCCTGATCGAAGATAATCGTGCTTCCGTCCGGATCTTCGAATCTCTGCTCCGGCTCGAAGGCGTATCCTAAAATATCACTGTTGATAATTCCCGTCCGGAAATCCTTCAGGAACTCATACACGTTCGTCTTGATGGAATAGTGGCCGTCTTTTTCCACAAGTTCCACCTTAACCTGGTTCTCGTTATCCATAAGATTCTCTTTTTCATTCACACACGCCTTTGCTCCGTTAAAGTAAGCGTTTCCGTTTACCCAAACCGGCAGATGGCACTTGTTGTGATACGGCTCCAGCTTGCTCATGTCGGCCGGTTTATCCAGCTCAAAGTGGCTGATCCACTCGTCATAGGTCGGATACTCGTCGAACACATGCGTTCCGACCTCCTGGTTATCCTCCATCTTGAAGCCCATGTCCTCAACCGTTTCTGTTTCCTCAACCGGGTAATTCTGGATAAAGATGTTGTTGTAGAACCGGTCATCGCCATGCAGGAATGTCATGAATCCGGCAACCTCGGTACGGTGACGGATGTGATACGGCGTGTAACGGTCTCCTGTTCCGCCGCCAACTGCAGTTAATGAGCCAAGCATCAGATTGTGTACGCAGGCAATACCATCGGTCGCCATACGAACGCTGACCGGTGAGAGCATAATGTTGTTATCGATCAGGGTCGGACCATGGCCAACCTCGATGAAAATATCCTGACTCATCATTGCGCCCTCTGCCTTTGGTGTTCCCTCCGGCGGGCAGTTGTCGTGCAGCAGGTTCTGGGTCAGGCGTGTTCCCTGTGCCTCCCAGTCGCACCAGATGCCCATCGTGCAATGATGAATATGATTTCTTCTCATCACAACATCGATCGCTGCATGCATCTTGATACCGGAAATCTCGGCTCCGCCAAGCTGCTGCATATTGTTGATGTTGTGAATGTGGTTGTCCTCAATGATACTGAACACACCGCCCATCCGTCCGACAATACCGGTCTGCTCACAGTGATGGATGTGGCAGCGGCGGATGATATGGCTTCCGATGTTCTCCTTCGTCCAGCCGTGATACTGGCCGCGGCACACAGCATCACGCTCCATCTGGGTCGGGCTTTTTACGTGTTTTCTGGTAAAGTAATGGTCGTTCTCCGGATCGTAATATTTTCCGAGCGAAATACCGCAGCACTTGCTGTTGCTGACCTCACAGTCCTCAATAATCCATCCCTTCGACCAGTGCGGACCGATCATACCGTCCTGATAAGCAGCCGGCGGCGCCCATGTCGTTGCCGCCTTGCTGACATCAAATCCACTGAACGTAATGTAATTTACGCCTGTTTTCGACGGCATAAAGCAGTTCCGGCGCACGTTGATTTCTACTTTTTCCTCCGTCGGGTTTTTACCCTGGAAGTTTGCGTAGATGACCGTCTGATTTTTCTCTTTGTCCTGCTCGGTATACCATTTGTAAACCGACCACTCCGGCTCCCAGGACGGCGCATAAACCTCGCCCTTGATACACTCCTCGAGTGTCTCTGCCTCGTATAACTGGCGGTCATTCAGATAAACCGCGCCGGTATGGCGTACCACCGGTGCAAAATACCAGTCACCGCCGACCATTGTCGTGTATGGGTTATAATTGCCAAACACTCCGTTGTCTACACGGCATACCCACACATTATCTTTGTAATGCTCCCAGTCATTCATCGTTTCCGCACCGGTGATCTTTGCGCCGAGCGGCTTCTCACTCTTATAGACGATTCTCGCATCCTCGGTTCCGCCGTTGACCGGATCAACATATTCATGGTAAATACCAGGTGCAACCAGAACTTCATCTCCTGCCTTTGCAATTTTTGCCGCATCGTTGATGAACTTGAACGGCATCTCTTTTGTTCCGTTTCCATTCTTCGGAGCGGAATTATTGACATAGTAAATCATTTCTCTATACTCCTTTTTGTTATAGTAAAACCCGAAAACACTGCAAAAAAGGCTGTGACGCAGTCATTCACTCTCTGCGGCGCTGAATTTTTTACGCTATTTTTTTGCGGGTCTATAGAATTTCTTTACGATAATGCTTCTTCCGCAGCCTCTTTTGATGCAAACGGGCCCGGCAGCGGATGAATGCCCTGACGGTTTCCGAAGTAGTCATATCGGAACACGATCGGCGTTCCATCCGGATTCTCATATTTCTGTTCCGGCTCAAATGCCATGCCAAGCGTCTCCGTTGAGATCACTGCACAGGCATTCTGCGGCAGATAATCGTAAACATTGGTCTCCAGTTTCCACTTTCCGTTCTCTTCTTTTACACCGATGGTGATTTCATGCTCGGTATCCACTACAGCGTCCTGTTCCTGCTCCGCCGGCTTCGCCCCATTGAAGTAAACGTTGCCGCCAAGCCATACCGGCAGCTTCTCGTAATACAGATCCGGTGACTTTCCGGAGCCCATTCCGCAGTAGCCCTCAAATCTTGCCACGTACTCCTCCAATGTCGGATATCCGCTGTACGGCACGGTTCCTGCTGTCAGATTTCCGTCATCCCATTCATTATCCCCAGTCAGTTTACGGATTTCTTCCATTCCCGCACGAACCGGCTTCTGGATGAAGATATTATTGTAGAACCGGCAGTCACCGTGAAGAACTGTCATAAATCCGTTGATCTCCGTGCGATGCGGCACATGGTACGGTGTGTAGCGCGGCGACGGCAGCTTGTCGGAGCCATTGTTGACACCTCGGCCGACAGCAGTAAACGATCCCGCGATCAGGTTATGTACTACCGCAACCCCCTGCGTTGCCAGCTTCATCGCGCGGTCCGAAAGCAGTACGTTATTGTCCACCAGTGTCGGTCCGTGGGAAATTTCAATAAAGATATCCTCGCCGATACCGTCCATACCTTCTGGATTTGCATTTTCCTCGTTCGGCAGCGTATTGTCATGGAACAGGTTCTGCGTAACACGTGTGCCCTGTGCCTGCCAGTCAAGCCAGAGGCCTCTCGTACAGTGATGGAAATGGTTTCTTCGAATGATCACATCGATTGCTGCATGCATCTTGATGCCGCCGATCTCCGCACCCGCAAGGTTCTGTTTATTATTGATATGGTGAATGTGGTTATCCTCAATAATCGAGAACACACCACCTAAGTGGCCTACAATACCCGTCTGTCCACAGTCGTGGATGTTGCACCGGCGGATGATGTGGCTTCCGATGTTTTCCTTCGTCCATCCCTCTCGCTGCGCCTGGCAGATACAGTCACGCTCCGTCTGTGTACCATCTTTGAATTTCCATTTGAGCCATTTATTGTCATTGTTCGGCTGTCTGTATTTTCCAAGTGAAATGCCCGAGCACTTCGAATCTGAAATCTCACAATCCTCGATGATCCATCCCTTTGACCAGTGCGGGCCGACCATTCCTTCCTGATATGCCGTCGGCGGAGCCCACTGAGTTGCCGCCTGTTTTACAACAAAGCCGGCCAGAGTGATGTAACCGATGCCCTCCTTCGACGGATAAAAGCAATTCTCGCGCACATTAATTTCCACCGTTTCCTCATTCGGGTTTTTCCCCTGGAAATTCACATAGAAAACGGTCTCATTCTTCTCTTCGTCCTGCTCCACATACCAGGTGTAAACCGTGAATGCCTGATCCCAGGATTTTTTATAGATCTCCGGCTTTTTCACCTGATCCAGACTTGTCACCTCATACATAGATTTTCCATTCAGATACACTTCTCCGGTGTGTGCCGTGTAGGATGCGATAAACCAGTCACCGCTGACCAGTGTCGTATATGGATTGTAATCCCCAAACAATCCGTTCGAAACGCGCGCTGTCCACACATCACCTTCCAAATGCTCCCAGTTATCCACAATTTCCGCACCGGTAATCACAGCTTTTCCCGGTTCCACAGAACGATACACAATTCTTGCATCCTCACATCCCGCATTCGCCGGATCTACATATTCCCGATATACGCCAGGCGCTACAAGCACCTCGTCGCCGGGCCTTGCAATTTTTGCCGCCTCGGAAATCGTCTGAAATGGATATTCCTTCTGCCCATTTCCGCTTCGCACAGCATTTCCATCTACATAAATCTGCATTTTTCGCTTACCTCTCACTTCTTCACTTTTCATAAACTTTTATTGTGAATTTTCGCCAAAATCACATCACTCTTTTTCCGATTTCTGCCGTTCTTCACAATTTTCATATCTTAACCATAATACAGATCCTCGTAAAACACTACTTATATATTGCCGATCATTGCCCAGATGTTTCGATTTTTTCTATATTTTTTCTCTCTTCTGTTGTATAATACCGTTTATCAGATACGGAGGATTCTTTTGCCATGAAAAACGATTCGACTTCTTTTTTCGAAAACAATCATTTTGCTAACAGCTATGTTTACGATATCTCTATTTCGCATGTCCCCGCCTATTTCGGTCTGCACTGGCATCACTATATTGAAATTGTGCTTGCACAGGATGACGGCATTATCTATGAAGTAAATGGAGAAACCTTTCCGCTAAAGCCCGGTGATCTTCTTTTTATCTGGCCCGGCGAGCTGCACGCTGTTTCCACAACCAACAGAGAACATCGCCTGATCATGCTTCAGCTCGATGCAGATTTTCTGGAAAAACGCGTGGATTTCCAGTCTGTTGCTTATCTTTTTTATCAGATCCGTCTTCTGAATCAGAACAACTTCCCGGAAATCGAAAAACTCCGCGGATTTCTGACAGAGCTGCGCAGGCTCTCCCTCTCCGGTATCAGTTTTTCCGAGCTGCGCGGATGCGTTCTGCTGTATCAGTTTTTTATTCTGCTCGGCGAAAATCTCTCCGTGCCGACCGAAACTGCCGCACCGCAAAAAACAGGCCATTCCGCACAGGTACACCGCCAGATGATTGCTGCATGTACCTGGATCTCGAGTCACTGCACCGAACCGGTTTCCCTGGAAGAAGCATCAAAGGTCGCCGGATTCTCCCGCTGCCATTTTTCCAAGCTGTTCCGCGCATACACCGGCCTCTCCTTCACGGATTTCGTCACCAGGGAACGGCTCCATATCGCCGAAAACCTGTTAAAAAAACCGGATCTCACGATCACCGAAGTGTCGCTCGAATCCGGTTTTAACAGTATTTCTACGTTTAACAGAGTCTTTTTGAAATCAAAAAATGTAAGCCCTACCGACTTCCGTCAGATGTACCTGCAATCCTATCAGAAATAGGCTATGAATTCGGCATGGCCTCCGGTCTTTCGCAGGTGGATGGAACCTTCTCAAATGCACCCGTTTCCGCACTCTTCATAATCTGATCGATCGTATCGAGTACGTGATATGCCATTTTGGCATTCGCACGGTTTGGTCTGCCCTC
>ERZ1106976.1182-NODE-1182-length-27247-cov-8.380222_pt1 | contig 27247 bp, 24 predicted proteins | sample MGYA00403687_ERZ1106976 | MGnify/ENA primary metagenome ERZ1106976 (study PRJEB35170, sample SAMEA104062446) | human gut metagenome | biome: human gut; feature: human-associated habitat; material: faeces | place: Denmark | collected 2013-02-22 ... | reverse complement strand
GGAGCCTCATGAAGAACGCCTATAACCTGGACATTTTGCCGGAGCTGAAGGAGGCCCTGGGGAACCTGGGCTTCCAGGCCGGGGACCTTTTCGAGCTGGAGCCGGACGCGGGCCTGGGCAACGGCGGTCTGGGCCGTCTGGCCGCCTGCTACCTGGACTCCATGACCACCCTGGACATCCCCGCCACGGGCTACTCCATCTGCTATGAGCTGGGCATCTTCCGCCAGCGCATCGTGGACGGGCAGCAGGTCGAGCTGCCGGACAACTGGAAGGACATCGGCGGCGCGTGGCTGATGCCCAAGCCGCAGGAGACGGAGGAGGTGCTCTTCGGCGGCACGGTCCGCAAGTTCTGGGACAACGGACGGCTGCACGTCGTGCCCGAGGGCGCGACGAAGGTGCTCGCTGTGCCCTGCGACATGGAGATCACGGGCTACGGCACCGAGCACGTCAACCTCCTGCGCCTGTGGGACGCGAAGTCCCCGACGCCGGTGGATATGAGCCTGTTCTCGCAGGGCGAATACCTGCGCGCGAGCGAGCAGGAGGCGATGGCGGAGACCATCGCCAAGATCCTCTATCCCGAGGACAACCACTATGAGGGCAAGTCGCTGCGTCTCAAGCAGCAGTATTTCTTCGTCTCCGCCACGATGCAGTCCATCATGCGCAAGCACATCGAGGTCTACGGCACGGCGGCGAACTTCCACGAGAAGAACGTCATCCAGATCAACGACACGCACCCTGCGCTGGTCATTCCCGAGCTGATGCGTATTCTGATGGACGATGCGGGCTTCGACTGGGATACCGCGTGGAACATCACGAAAAATTCCGTCGCCTACACGAACCACACCGTGCTCGCTGAGGCGCTCGAGCGCTGGCCGCAGCAGCTCATGGAGACGCTGCTCCCGCGCGTGTGGGAGATCATCACCGAGATCGCGCACCGCTATCAGAAGCAGATCGAGAACTTCTACCACGACCCCGCCAAGACCGCGGAGCTGGCCATCGTTTGGGACGGGCAGGTGCGCATGGCGAACCTGTGCATCGCGGGCGGCATGGCGGTCAACGGCGTTTCCGCGCTGCACTCCGACATCCTGCGCCACGACGTATTCCGCTGGCAGTACCAGATGGAGCCGGAGAAGTTCAAGAACGTCACCAATGGCATCGACCACCGCCGCTGGCTCGCGCAGATCAACCCGCGGCTCGACGGCCTGATTGCCGACCTCTGCGGCGGGCGCGGCTATCTGCTCCATCCCGAGGAGCTCAAGAAGCTCGAGGCCTTCGCCGGCGATGGCGCGGTGCTCGCGCGGCTCGACGAGATCAAGCGCGCCAACAAGCTCGACTTTGCCGCCTACGTCAAAAAGACGCAGGGCGTGACGCTCAACACAGATGCGATCTTCGACGTGCAGGTCAAGCGCCTGCATGAGTACAAGCGTCAGCTGCTCAACGCCATGCACATCATTTATCTGTACCAGAAATTGCAGGACGATCCGAGCATGGAGCTGCAGCCGCGGACCTTCCTCTTCGGCGCGAAGGCCGCACCGGGCTACGCGGTCGCCAAGCGCATCATCCACCTCATCAACTCGCTGGCGAACCAGATCAACAGCGATCCGCTGTGCAGGGGACGCCTGCAGGTTGTCTTTCTGGAGAATTACCGCGTGTCCCTCGCCGAGCATCTGATGCCCGCGAGCGAGGTCAGCCAGCAGATCTCCACCGCCGGCAAGGAGGCCAGCGGCACGGGCAACATGAAGTTCATGATGAACGGTGCGCTGACCGTCGGCACGCTCGACGGCGCGAACGTCGAGATGCACGAGGTGCTTGGCGACGAGAATATGTTCCTCTTCGGCCTGCACGCGGACGAGGTCGCGCGCTTGAAGGCGCAGGGCTACGCGCCCCAGCGGCTCTGCGAGCGCGACGACGCGCTCAAGCGCGTAGTCGATCAGCTCCGCACGGGCTTCTCCGACGGTGTGAGCTACGACGATCTCGCCCAGCGCCTGCTCCAGCGCGACGAATATATGCTCCTGCAGGACTTCGCCTCCTACTGCGCCGCCGAGCAGCGCATGGCGAAGACCTACGCCGACCGCGCGGCGTGGGACCGCATGTCGCTTCTCAACATCGCGCGCAGCGGTATCTTCGCCGCCGACCGCGCGGTCGCGCAGTACGCGGACAACATCTGGCACGTCCCGCACAAGTAAGCAAAGCGGAGGAAAGAGACGGCGGCGCCGTCTCTTTTCCGCGCTATTGACAGGCATGATATAATTTCTCTGACTGAAAATCACGAGAACAGAGGAAAACGCTATGGAATTCACACAGGGCGTGCGCTTTGACAGCCTTGGCCTGCTGCCGGAAATGACGCGCGCATTGGAAAAGAAAAACATCGAATGGTCCACCCCCGTGCAGGCGGGCTGCATCCCGCCGATGCGTGAGTGGAAGGACGTGATCGCCAAGGCCCCCACCGGCACGGGCAAGACCTTTGCCTTCGGCATTCCCATCATCGAGCACATTGACCCCGAAAGCGAGGAGGTGCAGGCGGTCATCATGGCGCCCACGCGCGAGCTTGCCATGCAGATCACGGCGGAGCTGCGCGACCTGGCCGTTTTTATGAGCGGCATCCGCGTGGTGTGCCTCTACGGCGGTGCGCCCATTGGCAAGCAGATCGACGCGCTGAAGAAAAAGCCGCAGATCGTTGTGGCGACCCCGGGCCGCCTGTCCGACCACATGAAGCGCCGCACCGTGCGGCTCGACCGGGTGCAGACCGTTGTGCTCGACGAGGCCGACCGAATGCTCGACATGGGCTTCATCCACGACGTGACCCGTATTTTGGACAAGATCCCATCCCGCCGCAACCTCGGTATGTTCTCCGCGACCATCTCGCGCGAGGTCATGGACATCAGCTGGGTCTACCAGCGCGACCCCGAGGAGATCACTGTCCGTGCGGACGAGCAGAATAAGCCCGACATCCTCCAGTATGCCGTCACGGTCGAGCAGACCGACAAGGTCGCGGCGATGGCGCGCATCATCCGGCAGGAGAAGCTGGAGCGCGTGATGGTGTTCTGCAACACCAAGGGCATGGTCGAGCGCCTGACGAAGTACCTTGAGATGGAGGGACTGGACGCCGCCTGCATCCACGGCGACATCCCGCAGAAAAAGCGTGAGCAGGTCATGGCGCGCTTCCGCCGCGGCGAGCTGCCTGTGTTCGTCGCCACCGACGTCGCCGCCCGCGGCATCGACGTGGACGACGTGGACGCGGTGTTCAACTACGACGTGCCGCAGGAGAACGAATATTACGTCCACCGCATCGGACGCACGGGCCGCGCGAAGCGTCACGGCGTCGCTTACACGCTCGTGGCGGACTACCCGAGCAAGATGCGGCTCGACGCCATCGCCAAGTTCACCGGAAACGATGTCAAGCCCGCCCACTTCGAGGGTGATACGCTGGTCGTGGACGCCAAATAATAACAATTTGTAACTTTTTGCCCCGCTCGTCTTTACAAGCGGGGCAAATTTTTATATAATCATTTAGATGTTTGCCTGTGCGGCGCGCTACGCGCCGCGTTTTACGATAGAGAAAGAGGAGACGCTCCCGATGAAAATGCTGCGAAGATCCGTCTGTCTGCTGCTCTGTGCGGCGCTGTTTTTGACCCTGCTCGCCGGCTGCGGCAAGCAGGAGGAGCCCGCGGAGGACTTTGTGGTGAGCGCCGCGGTCTGCGGTCCGCTGGAGACGCTTGACCCGACCATGAACACCGACGTGGGGGCGGAGAGCCTGCTCTCCACGCTCTTTGAGGGCCTGATGCGGATGCGCGACGACGGCGTCGGCAAGGCGGTCGCCGTGGCGGGCATCGCCAAGGAATACATCGAGGAAAAGAATTACGACGACACCGTGACCTATACGTTCACGCTGCGCTCCGCGGCCCGCTGGTCGGACGGCGAGCGCGTGACGGCGGAGGACTTCGTTTACGCCTGGCAGCGCCTGGTCGATCCCGCGACGGCGTCGCCCAACGCCTCGCTTCTGAGCATGGTCGCGGGCTATGACGAGGTGCGCGAGAGCGGCGACGTGTCGCTGCTCGGCGTGAAGGCCAAGGGCGAGAGCACCTTCCTCGTGACGCTCAGCAGGCCCTGCGCTTACTTCATCACCAGCGTCTGCACGTCGCCGGCGACGGCCCCGCTGCGCCGTGATCTGGTGGAGGGGAATGCGAGTTGGGCGGTGACCGCCGACATCGTGACGAACGGCCCCTATACCGTGGGCACATGGGTAAAGGCCGCGCAGCTTCAGACGAAGAGAAACGGCGAATACTACGAGAGCAAGCTCGTCGTGCCGGACAGCATTTGCTTCCGCTTCGAGACGGACGCGCAGACGAACTACGATCAGCTGCTTGCCGGCGAGCTGGACTACACCGCGAAGCTGCCCTACGCGGCCATCGAGCAGCTGGCGGAGGATGAGACGTGGCAGCCCGCTCCGCTGGCGGAGACGGTCTGTGTGCTCTACAACCATCTGACCGACACCTTCTCCGACGCGCAGTTGCGCCGTGCCTTTGACCTTGCCATCGACCGCGCGGCGCTCGCCGAACAGCTCGGCGTGACGGCGACGGCGGCGACCGGCTGTGTGCCCGACGGCATCAGCGACGCGCCCGAGGGCGGGGAGGACTTCCGCACGGCGGGCGGTGAGCTCTGTGCGGCGGACGCCGAGGGCTATGCCGAGCGCAGCGCCGAGGCGGCGCGGTTGATGACCTCTGCCGGACACTATCAGGGCGCGGGCCTGCCGACGCTCCGCTTCCTCTTTGTGGAGGGGGAGCAGACGCGCGCGGTGGCGCTGAGTCTGTTCAATATGTGGAGGACCGCCACGGGCGTGGCGGTCGAGCTGGTGGGCGTGAGCGCTGAGGAGTTTGACGCGGCGCTCGCCGCCGGTGATTTTGACCTCGCGCTTACCACGCTCACGGCTCGCTGCGACGATCCGATGGAGTACCTGCTGCCGTTCCGCGGCACGTCGGAGAGCAACGTCTGCGGCTACCGCAACGACACCTTTGACCTGCTCGTCGGCGTGGCGGAATCGACCGGCGACCTGACCGCCCGCGCGGCCTTCCTGCACGACGCAGAAGCGATGCTGCTCGAGGACAGCGCTGTTTCGCCGCTTTGCTTCTCCGGTACAGCCTACCTCCTGCGCGAGGGCCTCACCGGCGTGAGCCACGACTGCTTCGGCCACAGCTACTTCACCGCAGTCTCCCGCGCGGAGACGAGCCCGGCTGCATAATAGACACAACAAAAAACCGGCGTCCGCTTGAAACGGACGCCGGTTTTCTGCACTGTTTAGAGACCCTGCAGCAGAATGATGACGATCAGGATCGGCAGCACCCACTGGAAGTAGGGCTTGAGCCAGCGGGCGAACCTGAGGCCCGTGCCCTTGTTGGCCTCGGCAAGATACTTGTCGAAGCCCCAGCCCCACTTCGTCACGCAGAAGAGGAGGTAGACGAGCGAGCCGATGGGCAGCAGGAGGTTGCTCACGAGGAAGTCCTCGCTGTCGAGCACGTCCTTGCCGAGGATGGGACGGAAGTCGCTCCAGATGTTGTAGCCGAACACGCAGGGCAGACTGAGAGCGGCGATCAGGATGCCGTTGATGAGCACGGCCTTCCTGCGGCTGATCCCGAAGGTGTCCATGCAGATGGCGAGGATGTTTTCAAACACCGCCAGCACGGTGGAGAAGCTCGCGAAGATCATGAACAGGAAGAACAGCGCGCCCCAGAAGCGCCCACCTGCCATGTTGATGAAGACCGGCGGCAGCGTCTGGAAAATCAGGGAGGGGCCGTTGTCCGGCGTCACGCCGAAGGTGAAGCAGGCGGGGAAGATGATGGTGCCCGCCATCAGCGCCACGAAGGTGTCGAGCGCGCAGATGCGCACGGCTTCGCCGGGCAGGGTGTGCTCGTCGCTCATGTAGCTGCCGAAGATCTCCATGGCGGCGATGCCGAGCGAGAGCGTGAAGAACGCCTGGTTCATCGCGTCGGTGACAAGGCTGCCGAAGCCGTTTTCGCGGATGGAATCCATCGAGGGGACCAGATAGAACTTCATGCCCTCCGCCGCGCCGGAGAGCGTCAGGCTGTGAACGGCGAGCACAAGAATGAGCACCAGCAGGCAGAGCATCATGACTTTCGTCACGCGCTCAAGGCCCTTTTGCAGGCCGAAGGAGCAGACCAGAAAGCCCGCGACGACCACGACCTCGGCCCAGAGCGCCATTTCGCCGGGGGAGGAGAGCATCGCGCCGAAGGCGCTCGCGACCTCGTCCGTGCTCATGCCGGAATGGAACGCGCCGGTGAGGAACTTGCCAAAGTAGCTGACCATCCAGCCGGAGACGGTGGTGTAGTACATCATCAGCAGGTAGCAGCCGAGCAGGCAGAACCAGCCGTGGATGTGCCATTTCTGGCCGGGCTTTTCCAGCGTCTTATAGGAGAGCACGGCGCTCCTGCGGCTCGCGCGGCCGACCGCCAGTTCCATCGTCAGCACGGGCACGCCCATCACGAGCAGGCAGAGCAGGTAGAAGAGAACGAAGTAGCCGCCGCCGTTCTTGCCGGCGATGTAAGGGAAGCGCCACACGTTGCCGATGCCGATGGCGCAGCCCGCGCTCACCAGCAGGAAGCCCAGACGGGAGCGGAAGGATTCGCGTTTCATGCTTTCTGAACACCTCATTTGTTGATAAACTTGACCGCCGCCAAGGCGGCAGTTCGACTATTCTACCGCAAAGAGCCGCCCTTTGCAAGGGCGGCTCTCGAAAAAAATGCACAAAATTGCCGTTTGGCCGTTCATCCGAATTTCGCGCGGAAGCGCCCCTGCGCGGCACGGCCCGCGTCGGTCAGGCCGTCACGGTCGCCGAGCAGATAGGCGACGATGCGCGAGAACATATCGAGGTCGTAGCTGTCAGTGAGCGAGGCGCGGTAGGCGCTCAGCCTTTCGAGCGCGCGGTCCTGCTCGGCAGCGTCGTATTGACCCAGCCAGTTGAGGAAGCCAATGCCGCTGCTCATCGCCTCTTTCAGCCTGCCGCCGTCCAGAGCGTCGGGGCGGAGGACATTGTTTTTCGCCAGCAGCGCGGTCAGATCGGCATAATAAGCGGGGCTGCCCGTGCTGCAATCGCCGCTCATGCTGCCCTCTAATATGCGCCGCGTGCCGCCGTCCATGAGGCAGACGATATAGGGACCGTCCAGGACCGTGTCGCCGTCCAGAATGGCCCAGCCGTCCTCGTCCACCTCAGTGCCGCCCGCGAGCAGGATTTTTTCCGGCTTTTGCGCGTGGTAATGCTGGCTGAAGCTGTAAACCTCCAGCGTCAGACCCTCATAGCGGGTCTCCGCACCGAGGAAGGAGACGTCTGTGTACCAGTCGTCGTACTGCGCGGCGCTGCCCGCAAGGGTGTCGTACCGCTGCCGAACAAGCTGCTTTGCCCGTGCAGCGACCTCAGCGGGAACACTCGGGTCAGCAAGCGTCGCGTCGGCGACGTGGTCGGTGTGGCTGCGGTCTGGCTTGTAGAGCAGCAGGCTTTCACCGTCGAAGTAGAGATAGCGCGTGAAGTTGACCCCATCGCCGGGAGCGTCGCCCGCAGACAAGCCGCAGAAGAGGACCGAACGGCTGTCGGGAGCGGCGGATGTGTAGTCCCACCAGTTCAGCTCCGGCCACGCGGCGGTGATGACAGACTTGAGGTCGACGCCGTAGAGCTGACCGCCGCGCTTGTAGTAGATCGCGGGGAAATCGGAGCTGTTGACGATCTCACACACGCCGTCGCCGTCCATGTCCATCTGCGTGAGCCAGTCAAGGGCATCGGAGGGGATGCGGCGGTCGGCAATGCGCTGCGCCTTCCCTACAAGGGGAATGGTCATCCACGGCTCCCGCGCGGGCAGGATGTCCGTGAGCGGCGTCGGCGCGGCGGTCTCAAAGTCCGGCAAAGGCGCGGGCGAGGCTTCCAGACTGTCGATGCACGCCATCAGCGCGGGACTGTCGATCCAGAGCGTCGGGCGGTCGCTGGGATAGCTGGAGGAGAGCGCCGGCTCGAAGGCGGGAGAGAGGAGGCGCACGCAGTCGAAGCCACAGAGGAAGGTGTATTGTGTGCCGTCCCGCAGATTCACCGTGAGCGTGTAGTACGTGCTGTCGCCGTAGCCGCGCTGCGTGTAAAGCTCCGCTTCGGTGAGGGCGTTGAGGGCGGGCACGAGCTGCGCCGAGAGCGCGGTCAGCTCCGCATCGACGAGGAAGCGCGAGCCGCTGCCGCTCTGAAATCGCAGGTTGAGAATGTCCTCTGCGCGCAGAGCTTGCGCCCAGTGCAGGAAGCTGTCGACGGCGTCACGCTGTGCCGCTGTCAGACCGTCAAGAAGTGCGGGGCGGAGCAATCGGTACAGAGCTTGTGTCAGTTCCGCGTTGTCCACGACGGCGACGGCCTTCATGTAGGAAAATGGCTCTCCCTCGGTTTCGTACTCCGCGGGTGCGTCCAGCGCAACTTGCCCATTCTCGCTCAGCGAAAAGCCATAATAGCCGGTATAATCATCGTTGAAGGAGAGCGTATAACGTACTTCTCCATCGCGGGCTGCGAATGGAGTAAGCTCCTCCGCACGGACGCTGCGGAGAATGCCCTCGAGTGCTTCGATCTGCGCGGATGTATCATCGGAGGGCTCCTCCAGAAGGAAGCGGGCTGCGCCGGTCTCGGCGTCCCATGCGCCGCAGCCTGTTATTTTGCTGCCGTCAAGCTCCGCCGCCCAGTCGAGAAATTCGAGACAGGCCTGCGCGTCCTCGGTCGTGAAGCCCGCGTCGTACCATTCCTGCGTGACCTCGGGCGTCGTATCCGGCGCGCCGGTGAAACTCACCGCGCACACGAGCGCCGCGAGCGCGACGACGGCGAACACCGCCGCGGCCTTGGCCTGCCGGTTCTCCGCGATGCGTGTGATGCGCTCCTTGAGGCCCCTTTTGCCGCTGGTCATGGTCGTCGCGCCGAGCAGCGGGTTCTGCGGCTTGTCGCACACGGGCACGAGCGTGAGCAGGGCTTTTCCGTAGGCGGTGCGCTCGTCCGCGCCGAGCGCGCGGAGCGTCCCCTCGTCGCAGGCGAGCTCGCAGTCCTCGCGCGAGAGCACCGCCGCGAGCCACACGAGCGGGTCGAACCAGTAGACGGTCAGGCACACGCCGCGCAGCAGCGACCACAGCGGGTCAAGGTGCCGCGCGTGCGTCTGCTCGTGCGCGAGCACGAAGCGCAGGGCGTCGGGGCTTTGCAGCGCCTTTTCGTTCAGGTAAACGGCGGGGCGCAGCACACCGAACAGGCACGGTGAGGGCAGCGCGGACACGAGATAGACCGGATAGCGGCAGCCCTCGACGCGGTAAGGCGTGCGCGCCTTGCGCAGCGCGCGGGCGAAGCGCAGGTTGGTGAAAAGGAACCACGCGCCCACGCCGGCCATTCCGGCGTACCAGACGTAGGTGAGCGCCTCGGACAACGTGACGGTCCGGTAGGTCGGCGTCACAGTGTAGTATTCGTCGGCGGGGGCGCTCTGCGCTGCGTCGGACGGCGGAGACAGAGGCTCACCCTGCGACTCCTTGCCGGGCAAAAGCTGTGCGGGGCGCCGCTCCGTGCCGTCCTGAACGTACAGCACGGGGGTATCCAGCCGCTCCTCCACAACGGCCTGCACCGGCTCGGCGGCGGAGAGCACATTGTGCGCCAGCGTGCCGACGTTCACCGGCACGAGCAGCCGCACGAGCACCAGAAGCCAGAGCGCGTACTGCATCCGGCGCGAGACGGTGCGGCGGAACAGCTGCCGCAGCGCCAGCAGCGCAAGGATCAAAACAGAGGAAGTCAAAAGGATCTCTTTCATTTCGTGTTCCCTCCCGCTTGCTCCAAAATGGCGGTCAGCTCGTCGATGTCTTCCTGTGTGAGCGCGCGGCCCTCGACCATGGCGCTCATCATCAGGCCCAGGCTGCCGCCGTAGACCTTACCGAGAAAGCTCTCGGTCTCGGTGCGGGCGGCGTCGCTCTGCGCGACGGCGGGATAGAACTGCTTGGCGCGCCCGCCGGCCTCGTGGCGCACCGCGCCCTTGGCCTCCAGCCGTGTGAGCATGGTGATGACGGTGTGCTTCTCCCAGCCGGTCTCGGCGGAAAGCGCGGCGGTGAGCTGCGTGATGGTCTGCGGGGACTGCTCCCAGAGACGGTGCATCAGCTTCCACTCCGCGTCGGTCAGATTGCAGGACACGGGACATTCCTCCTTTCGGTATACAGCTATATACCTGCCTGAACCCAGCATAGCAGAAAGGTATACAATTGTCAACCAAAATTTGCGGAGAAAAGCCGCACCCGTGGGAGCGGCTTTGGCACAGATTTATTTTTTCCGCCACACGGACGGCAGGAACAGCACGAGCAGAGGCATGATCTCCAGTCGCCCGAGGAGCATCGTAAACGAGAGCACGAGCTTTGAGAGCGGCGAGAGAAAGCCAAAGTTGCACGTCGGGCCGACAAGGCCGAGGCCGGGGCCGACGTTGCTGATGCAGGTCAGGGATGCCGTGAAAGCGGAGGTGAAATCCAGCTCGTCGAGCGAGACGATCAGCGCGGAGAAAAAGAGGATGATCATATAGGCAAAGAAGAAGAGGGAAACGGAGGAGATGGTATCCTCCTCCACGCGCTGCCCGTCGAGCGTGATGGGGCGCACCTCGCGCGTGTGCAGGATGCGGCGCAGGTCGCGCTTGAGCCCCTTGAAGAGCAGCACGATGCGCGAGACCTTGATGCCGCCGGCGGTCGAGCCGGCGCAGCCACCGGCGAACATCACAACGAGCAGCACAAGACGGCTGAACTGCGGCCAGAGGTCGAAATCCTCTGTGCAGTAGCCGGTGGTGGAAATGAGCGTTGTGACCTGAAAGGCCGCGTGCTCGATGGCGGAGCCGACGGAACGGCCCGTTTTGAGAACAAGATCGAGCGCGATGAGCGCGGACGAGCCGAACACGATGCCGGAGTAGACGCGCAGCTCGTCGCTGCGCAGAACCTCCCGCCAGCGCCGTGTACCGGCCAGAAACAGAAGCGTGAAATTGACCGACGAGACGAACATGAAGACCACGATGATCCAGTTGACCGCCGAGGACTGGTAGTAGGCGATGCTTTCGTTGCGGACGGAGAAGCCGCCGGTCGAGATGGTCGTGAGCGCGGTGGTCACCGCGTCGAACCACGGCATCCGCGCCGCGCGGAGCGCGAGCGTTTCCGCCGCCGTGAGGAGAATGTAGATGCTGTAAAGCATTTTGGCCGTGTCGTTCGTGCGCGGCAGCAGCTTGGAGGAGATGGGGCCGGGGCTTTCGGCCTTCATCAGGTTGACGCTGCCCTCGCCGAGCTTCGGCATCAGCGCGAGCAGCAGGACGAGAACGCCCATGCCGCCGAGCCATTGCGTCAGCGCGCGCCAGAGCTGGATGCCGCGCGGCAGCGAGGCCGGCGCGCCGAAGATGGAGGCGCCCGTCGTCGTGAAGCCGGAAACGGTCTCAAACAGCGCGTCCACATAGCCGCAGCAGCCGCTGAGCGCATAGGGCAGCGCGCCGAAGGCGGACAGCACGATCCAGCCGAGCGCCACGGCGACATAGCCGTCGCGGTTCTGCAGGCGTGATTTGGCCGTATGCAGCCGGCTCAGCGGCAGACCGACCGCGAGGCAGAGCAGCGCCGTGACGCCGAAGACGGCGGTATTTTCCCGGCAGACGAGCGCGATGACGAAGGGAATGAGCAGGGACACGCCCTCGATGCCCAGAATGATGCCGAGAATTTTGAAAATGAGCTTTTTGTTCATGTCGCGCCTTCCTCCGTGCAGCGGCTCAACGGACCAGAATGTCGTTGAGGTCCTTGAGGAACAGGGATTTTGCCACCACGATCACGCGGTCGCCCTCCGAGATGATGGAGTGGCCGCCGGGAATGAGGAGCTTGCCGCCGTGGACGATGGCGGCGACCAGCAGCCCCGGCTTGAAGTTCAGGTCCTTGAGGGGCGTATTGAGGAAGTGCGTCGCGCCGGTCGCGGTGAATTCCACCGCCTCCATTGCGCCGCCGAGGATCTTATGCAGGCTCTCCACGGCGCTGCCCTGCGAGTTGGCGAGGCCGCGGACGTAGCTGGAGATCTGGCTGGCCGTCACGTCCTTGGGGGAGATGACGGTGTCGATGCCAAGGTCGTGCACCAGCGCGGTGTAGTTCGGGCGCGACATCTTCGGCAGGACCTTGGCAACGCCGGAGTCCTTCGCGGTGAGCGCCATGAGCAGATTCTCCTCGTCGCGCCCTGTGAGGGAGACGAAGGCGTCCGCGTCGAAGATGCCCTCGGATTCGAGCAGGTCATGGTCCGTGCCGTCGCCGTGGAGGATGGTCGCCTTCGGCAGCTTCTCGGCGATCGCCATGCACTTTTCCTCGTTCTGCTCAACGATGGTGATGTGCATCCCCATGCCGTCGAGCGCCCAGGCGAGGTAGAGCGCGATGCGCCCGCCGCCGATTACGCTCAGCTGGCGGATGGGCGAGGTGTCGCGGCCCATGCTGCGCAGCACGCGGGCGGTCTCGGTCGGCGTGCCGATGGCGTAAACGCGGTCGCCGGCCTGCGGGACAAAGTGGCCGTTCGGCACCAGCACCTCGCCGCCGCGCTTGGCCGCGCACAGCAGCAGCGCGTTGGGATGGAGCTTGTTGTATTCGATCAGGCTCTTGCCGGCCATGCCGTCCTGCTCGGTGATCTGGAAGCCGATGAGCTCCACGGTGCCGCGGGCGAAGCTCTCCACGCTGAACGCGGCGGGCACGCGCAGGATGCGCGCGATCTCCTGCGCGGCGGCGTATTCAGGGTTGATGATCATGTCCAGACCGATCTCGCGGCGCAGGATCGGCGCGTCGCGGAAGTATTCGGGATTGCGCACACGGGCGACCGTGTGCTTGGCACCCAGCTTTTTCGCCATCAGCGAGCAGACGAGGTTCACCTCGTCGTCCGCCGTGGCGGCGATGACCAGGTCGGCGTCGCGCACACCGGCGCGCAGCAGCACGCTCGCGCACGCACCGTTGCCCTCGACGCACATGGCGTCGAGCGTGGCGTCGGCGTGCTCGATCACGGCGGCGCTCTCGTCCACCAAAATCAGGTCGTGCTCCTCGCCGACCATCTGCTGGGCAATGGCGTAGCCGACCTTGCCCAGACCGACAATGATGATCTTCATGCTTTGTTCTCCGTTCTGCCGCGCACCGCGCGGCGCGTAATAGCCTTGGTATCCGCGCGCCTCATCCGCGCGCAGTCTTCATTTCCATCAGAACGCTGTTGAATTCCGCGCCCATGATCATCATGGTCGCCGAGAGATACAGCCACAGCAGCAGCACGATGATGGCGCCGATGGAGCCGTAGATGACGGAATAGTTCGCCGCGTTTTCCACATAAAGCGAGAAAAGCAGCGAGAGGACCATCCAGGCCGTGAGCGAAAAGAGCACGCCGGGCCAGACGTAGTGAACGCTCCGCGTCTCCTGCGCGAGGCCGTAGAGCACGGCGAGCGCGAGAAAGACGATGCAGCCGAGGAACACGAAGCGCAGCGTCGACCACAGCTCGATGAAGCCGTCGGTCAGGATGGCGCTGAAATGGAAGTAGTCCGCGCAGAGGTTCAGCACGCTGCGGCCCACCGTCACGAGCACCAGCGAGAGCAGGATCGTGAGGATCAGGCAGATGGTGTAAAGGAACACCTTGGCCTGATGGCGGAGGAACTGCGTGGGACGCCCCATGCCGTAGGCCTTGCGCACGCTCAGCAGCAGCGCGTTGGCCGCGCGCATTGGGAACCAGATGGAAAAGATCAGGCTGAAGGTCATCAGCGTCCGGCTCGATACGCGCGAAACGTAGCGCAGGTACTGGATCAGCAGATCCAGCACCTCGGCGGGGATGATGGTGCCGAGCTGGCGCAGGAAGCCCTCAATGTCCACGGCGAAGAAGCCGACGAGGTTGCTCAGGAAGATGAGCAGCGGGAACATCGCAAAGAGCAGGTAATACGTCAGCGCTGCGCTGTCGCGGGCCACGCGGTGGTCGAAGTAGCGGCGCACGAACAGCGCCGTGCCGCGAAAAAACCGATTGTGCATCACGCGCTCGAGCAAATCCCGCTCACCTCCGCCCTGTTTATTCTTCACGAAGCCCTATAAAAACAACAATACTATAGCACAGCAAGCCCGAAAAGGAAAGAGAAAGATTTCCGCGCCGCCGCGGCGGGGAAAACGGGCCGAAAAAATCGGGAAAATGCTTGACAAAGAAAGAAAATGCGCATACTATGATAAGGTAAATAAATATTCGTCCGGTAGGTAAGGCTACCATCAGGATATGGACTGCTGCCGCAGAGTCGTGGAGACACGATGCGAGGGTTTGAACAGTTGGCATCGAAACCAAGGTGCCATCTAATGCAGTTTCACCGCCTGGTGATGCTAAAGCTTGAACGGTAGGGAAGATCGCAAAGCGCGATTTTTATCATTGTCGCTCCCGCAGCCTTGGTACCGGAGGAAGGCCTGCGGGCTTTTTTTATCCCCTGGCCCGCGCCGGTCAGTTTTGGAGAAAGGAGGAACAGCGCATGATCGATTTTGAAGAACGCCGCGACGAGCTGCTGGAGGAAATAGAGGAGATGACCCGCCGAAAGCAGTATAAGGCGCTGCGCGACATTTTAGTCGAGCTGGAGCCCGCCGATATCGCAGACCTGTTCGACGATCTGCCCGAGGAGATGCTGCCGCTGCTGTTCCGCCTGCTGCCCAAGGAGCCGGCGGCGGAGCTGTTCGTCGAGCTGGAGCCGGATGTGCAGGAAATGCTCATCCGCGGCTTTTCCAACACCGAGCTGAAAGAGGTGCTCGACGAGCTGTATCTCGACGACGCCGTCGATATCGTCGAGGAGATGCCCGCGGGCGTGGTCAAGCGCATTCTGAAGCACGCCGACCCCGACACCCGCAAGAGCATCAATGAAATTCTCAAATATCCTGAGGATACCGCCGGCGCGCTGATGACGACGGAGTTCGTCGACCTCAAGCGAGACATGACGGTGGAGGACGCCCTCAAGCGCATCCGCCGCACCGGCACGGACAAGGAGACCATCAACGTCTGCTATGTGGTGGATCCCGCGCGCAAGCTGCTCGGCATCGTTTCCCTGCGCACGATCCTCCTCTCCGACGAGGACGATATCATCGAGGATATCATGGAGACGCATGTCATCTCCGTCGGCACCCTCGAGGATAAGGAGGACGTCGCCCAGACCTTCTCGAAGTACGACTTCATCGCTCTGCCGGTCGTCGATAAGGAAGACCGTCTCGTCGGCATCATCACCGTTGACGACGCCATGGACGTCATGGAGGCGGAGGCCACCGAGGATATCGAAAAGATGGCGGCCATGCTGCCGACCGACAAACCCTATCTCAAAACGAGCGTGTTCGAGACCTTCAAGTCCCGTATCCCGTGGCTCCTCCTGCTGATGGTCTCGGCGACCTTCACCGGCCAGATCATCGCGAAATTCGAGGACGCCCTCGGCGCCTGCGCTATCCTGACCGCCTATATCCCCATGCTGATGGATACCGGCGGAAACTGCGGCTCGCAGGCGAGCGTCACGGTCATCCGCGGCATTTCGCTCGATGAAATCGAGTTTTCCGACCTCCTCCGCGTCATCTGGAAGGAGATCCGCGTGGCGGTGCTCTGCGCCGCGGTGCTTAGCGCGGCGAACTTTGTCAAGCTGCTGCTGGTGGATAAGATGATTTTCGGCAATCCCATCACGATGACGGTGGCGGCGGTCATCTGCCTGACGCTGATCGTCACGGTGTTTGCCGCCAAGCTCGTCGGCTGCACGCTGCCGCTGCTGGCCAAGAAGATCGGCTTCGACCCCGCGGTCATGGCCTCGCCGTTCATCACCACGGTGGTGGACGCGATCTCGCTGGCCATCTACTTCCGCTTCGCCGCGCTCCTGCTGGGTATCTGAGTTTTCCGGCCTTGCCACCGAATTTCCCCTTTCCAAGCGCGGCGGGGCGTGGTATTCTGTTCCTATGAAAAGCACCGTAGGGTAAGCATACCCGATTTTCAAGGAGGTATTTTTGTGGAAGAAAAGCTGCGCGAATACGCGCATCTGATCGTTTCCGTCGGACTGAACCTGCAAAAGGGGCAGACGCTCATTCTTTCGTCCCCCGTGGAGTGCGCGCCGTTTGCGCGGCTGTGCGCGTCGGCGGCCTATGACCTCGGCGCGGGCGAGGTCGTGCTGAACTGGACGGACGACTATATCACCCGCGAGCGCTTCCTGCGTGCGCAGGACGCCGCCTTTGAAACGCCGCGCACGTGGCGCAGGGCGTTCTTTACCGACTACGCCAACGAGGGCGCGGCCTATCTGCGCATCGACGCGGAGGACCCCGAAACGCTGCTGGGCGTATCGCCCGCGCGGCTCGTCGCCGCGCAGCGCACCTCGTCCGCCGAGCGCGAGACCTTTGACCGGCTCCAGATGGCGAACGGCTTTCCGTGGTGCGTCGCGGGCGCGCCCATCGCCGCGTGGGCGAGGAAGGTCTTCCCCGACCGGAGCGAGGGCGACGCGGTCGCCGCGCTCTGGGACGCGATCCTGAAAACCGTGCGTGTCACCGGCGACGGAAACGCCGAGGCGCGCTGGCGTGAGCACATCGCGCTGCTGACCGCGCGCAAGGAAAAGCTCAACGCGCTGCGCTTTAAGAGCCTGCACTACACCAATTCCCTCGGCACCGACCTCACCATCGCGCTGCCGGACGATCACCTCTGGGCGGCGGGAAACTCCGAAACGCCCGCGGGCGTCGGCTTCGTCGCCAATCTGCCCACCGAGGAGATCTTCACCGCGCCGCTCAGGACCGGCGTCAACGGCACGGTCTGCGCGGCGCTGCCGCTGGTGAACAACGGCAGCATCATCGAAGACATCCGCTTCACCGTGAGGGAGGGCCGCATCGTCGAGGCTAAGGCCTCGCGCGGCGAGGACGTGCTCAATGCCGCCATCTCGGTGGACGACGGCGCACGCTATTTCGGCGAGGTCGCGCTGGTGCCCTACGACAGTCCTATCCGCAGCAGCGGCCTGCTGTTCTACAACACGCTCTACGACGAGAATGCCTCCTGCCACCTCGCCTTCGGCGAGGCGTACCCCGAGTGTATCGCCGGCGGTGAGCGGATGACGCGCGAGGAGCTGAATGCCCACGGGCTGAACCACTCGCTCACGCACGTCGATTTCATGGTCGGCACCGCCGACCTCTCCATCACCGGCACGACGCACGACGGCCGCGAGCTGCCGGTGTTCCGCAGCGGAAATTTTGCCCTGTAAGGGCGCAGATACAGAGAAAAACGGAGGAGAACACGATGAATTTCAAGCCCATTGAAACGGACGAGAACGTCCTTGTCATGCCCGGCGCGGTGGTCTGCGGCGATGTGACCGTCGGCGAGGGCACCGCCTTCTGGTTCAACAGCGTCTGCCGCGCGGAGCTGCAGCCCATCAAGATCGGCAAGCGCTGCAACATTCAGGACTGCGCGGTGATCCACAACCTCTGCACCCTCGGCGACGATGTATCCGTCGGCCACGGCGCCATCGTCCACGGCGCGACGGTCGGCGACCGCGTGATCGTCGGCATGGGCGCCATCGTGCTCGACGGCGCAAAGATCGGCGACGACTGCATCATTGCCGCCGGCGCGGTCGTGACCGGCAAGATGGACGCGCCCGCGGGCAGCCTGCTCGTCGGCTCTCCCGCCGTGGTCGCAAAGCCCCTGAACGACAAGCAGAAGGCGTCCTGCCTGGAAAACAGCGAGCTTTACTACCGCAAGAGCGTGGAGTACCGCGCGTTCCTTGCTCAGCAGGGCAAATAAGCGCGGACGGAGAGGAGAAACGCCATGAAAATTCTGGTCATCAACGGCGCGAACATGAACCTGCTCGGCAAGCGTGAGCCGGATATCTACGGCCGCGAGGACTACGCCGCCCTCTGCGCCCGCATCTACGCCCACGCCCAAAGCCGCGGCATCGCGGTCGAGTGCTTCCAGTCCAACCACGAGGGCGCGATCATCGACGCCATTCAGGAGGCGGACGGGATGTTCGACGGCATCGTCATCAACCCCGGCGCTTATGCGCACTACAGCTACGCCATCCGCGATGCCATCAAGGCCATCACCATTCCGGTGGTGGAGGTCCACATCTCCGACATTGAAAAGCGCGAGGAGTTCCGCCATCTCTCCGTCACCGCGCCGGTCTGCATCGCACAGATCCGCGGCCACGGCTTCGAGAGCTACACCATGGGCATCGACCTGCTCGCGGGCGCAAAGCAGTAAAAGCAAGATCAGAGGAGCCGTTCTCCGCCGGGGGACGGCTCCCTTTCTGCAAAGCGGTATTTAGAAATTTTTCTAAATACCGCTTGACATTCCGGCGGGATGGTGCTACTCTCTATTTAGAAATTTTTCTAAATACCATGAAAGGGGTGAGCGGCGTGGGCCTGAGTGAAACCATGAAGGCGCTGGGCGATCCCGTGCGGCGCGAGATACTGAATCTGCTCAAGGGCGGACGCATGACCGCGGGCGACATCGCGAGCCGCTTTGACATGACGGCGGCGACGGTCTCATACCACCTCGCCCAGCTCAAGAAGGCGGGACTCATTTTTGAGAGCCGCGAGAAGAACTTTATCTACTACAGCCTCAACGCCTCCGTTTTGGAGGAGGTGCTGCTGTGGTTACAGGATTTGAAAGGGGAGAAGGAACCGTGAAGGCAAACAAAAAAGAGCTGCTGCTGACCTCGGCGGTCTGCCTGCTGCCGCTGCTGGCGGGCGTCATTCTCTACCCGCGCCTGCCGGAGACGATGGCGACGCATTGGGGCTTCGACGGAACGGCAAACGGCTGGTCGTCGCGTGCCGCCACGGTGTTCGGCCTGCCGTTGTTGATTTTGGCGCTGCATCTCGTCTGCTCCTACGCCGAGAGCCGCGACACAAAGCGAAAGAATGTAAATCCGGTGCTGCGGACGGTGATGCTGTGGTTCTGCCCGGCAGTCTCGCTGCTCGGCGGAGCGCTCACACTCGGCACGGGACTGGGCTATGAGATGCACGTCGGCACCGTGGCGCCGGTGTTCGTGGGACTGCTGTTTCTCATCCTCGGCAACTACCTGCCGAAGCTCCGGCGGAACCGCACCATGGGCATCAAGCTGCCGTGGACGCTTGCGAGCGAGGAGAACTGGACCCGCACGCACCGCGTCGCGGGCTTTACCTGGGTCGCCGCGGGACTGCTGATGCTGCTGTCTGCGCTGCTGCGCCTGCACGGGCCGACGGTGACCGTTGTTCTTCTTGCGCTGGCGGTGGGCATTCCGGTGCTGTACTCCTATCTCTACTACCGCCGCCATGAGAAGGGGGGAGCGCAATGACCGTTCCGACCTCGTCGCTCATCGCCATGGGCGCGGCCGCGGCATTCTGCGCTCTGCTGCCCATCGGCATTCTGATTTGGTGGCGCAGGACCGAGCGTACCCGCCTGCTGCCCGCGCTCTGGGGTGCGCTGACCTTTCTTCTCTTCGCACGGGGTCTGGAGATGGGACTGCACTACCTCTGCATCCTCTCCGACAATGCCGTTTCCCGCGCGATCCTGAGCAGCCCGTGGCTCTATATGCTCTACGGCGCGCTGACGGCGGGCGTTTTCGAGGAGTGCGGCCGCTTTTGTATGTATAAGACCGTCATGCGCCGTTATGACGGGCGCGCCGCCGCCGTCACGGCGGGCATCGGCCACGGCGGCATCGAGGCGATGACCGTTTCCGCTGCGTCGATGGCGCTCTATCTTGTCTTTGCCCTCTGTTGGAACGCGGGCGATACGGACGCGCTTTTGAAGCTCGCCGGCAGCGCGGAGACGGTGCAGACCGTCGCCGCTTCCCTCGGCAAATACACCGTCGGCTACTGCCTGCTCGCCTGTCTCGAGCGCGTGAGCGCGATGCTGCTGCACATCTCGCTCTCCGTTTTTGTGTTTGCTGCGGCGCGGAGCCGCGCAAAGCGCGGCTATCTCGCCTTCGCCATCGGCCTGCACGCGATTTTTGATATGCCCGCCGCGCTCTACCAGTTCGGCTATGTCAAGCAGCTTTTCCCGGTCGAGCTGTGGCTTGCCGTCTGTGCGCTCTATGCGCTGCGCAGCGCCCGCAAATGCTATCTTGAGGAATGTGACGCATAAACCTAAAGGAGGAAATCTGTATGGAACTAATCAAATTAGGCCGCTACCGCCACTTCAAGGGCAACGAATACGAGGTCGTCGGCCTTGCGAAGCACAGCGAAACCTTGGAGGATATGGTCGTCTATCGCGCGCTCTACGGGGAGTTCGGCTTGTGGGTGCGCCCCGCCGCCATGTGGAACGAGATCGTCGAGTGCGACGGCAAGACCTACCGCCGATTCACCTATCTCGGGGAATGACGGACTATACGCTCGTCCGTTCACGGCGGCGGACGCTCTCGATGGAGCTGAAGCGCGACGGCACGGTGGTCGTCCACGCGCCGCTGAGGCTCGGCGTGGAGAAGATCGACGCGTTTGTCACCGCGCATGAGGCGTGGCTCGCCCGCGCACGCACCCGTCAGGCGGAACGCCTTGCCGCACATCCCGAGCCGACAGAGGCCGAGCGCGAAGCGCTCCTTGCGCGCGCGAGGTCCGAGCTGCCGCAGCGCGTGGCGCATTGGAGCCGCGTGACCGGCCTTGTGCCGACCGGCGTGAAGATCACCGGCGCGAAAATGCGCTTTGGGAGCTGTAACAGCCGGAACAGCCTTTGCTTCTCGTGGCGGCTCATGCAGTACCCCGACGAGGCCATTGACCTCGTGGTGGTGCATGAGCTCTGCCACATCGCGCATCACGACCACGGCGCGGGCTTCTACGCCCTGCTCGGCAGCATCCTGCCGGATCACCGCGAGCGCATGAAGCTGCTGAAAGAATAAAGAGGTTGGAAAGCCGCTTGGCTTTCCAACCTCTTTTTGATCGTGTGCGGAGGCTCAGTCCTCTTCGATGAGCCGCAGGCCCGCCGTGGCGGAGACGGGCAGGGTGAAGCAGATGGACTTCGCCTTGCTCGCCATGCCCGCGTCGCGCATGATGGCGGACATGATGTCGTTGCGCTTGTCGCGGTGGACGACGATGTAGATCATTTCCTTTTCGGCGGCAAGGGAAATGCCGAGGAATTTTTCCGCGCCCTCCATGCCGGTGCCCTTGGCGTGGATGACCGTGCCGCCCGCCGCGCCCGCGCCGCGGGCCGCGTCCATGATCAGATCGCTGTAGCCGTGGTTGGCGATGACGACCAGAAGCTCGTATTTCGTGTCCTTCATGGTGGATTCCTCCCCCTTTTGGTAGTTTTGGTGCTCGGTCAGGAATTGCAGCTCGCGCCGCCCGCCGATGGAGCTGAGCGGGACCGTAAAGGCGATGCCCATGCCGGGCACGTCGATCTGCAGCTCGCGCCGCAGGCCGCGGCGCAACTCCTCCCATTTCTCGTCGGTGACGAAGCTCGCGAACACGCATTTGTCGCTGCGCTCGAGACCGAGGTAATTGAGCGTTTCGTTGCTCGCCGTGCCGAGGGCGAGCGAGATGAACTGCACCGGCACCTGCCGCTCGCGATAGAACGAGAGGAAGGCGGTGAGCTTGCTGCGCTCGGTGATGGTGACCATCAGATTCAATTCACTCATGCGCTGCCCTCCTTACAGGTCGATGATGGCAAGGTCATCCAAGGCGAACGCATCGCCGGAGACCGTGGGGGCGGGAGCCACTGCACCGTGCTTTGTGCGCAGACGGTAAATGAGACCCAAGCCCTGAATGGTGATGAGCGGCGTCATGGCGACCATGGCGACCACGCCGAAGGCGTCGGTGACGATATTGCCGCCGACCGCCGAGCACGCGCCCATCGCAAAGGGCAGCAGGAAGGTCGTCGCCATGGGACCCGAGGCCACGCCGCCGGAGTCGAACGCGATGGCGGTGAAGAGCTTCGGCACGAAGAACGAGAGCGCGATGGCGACGGCGTAGCCCGGCACAAGCAGGTAGAAGATGGAAATGCCGGTCAGCACACGGATCATCGCAAGACCGACCGAGACGGCTACGCCGATGGAGAGCGAATGCTTCATCGCGCTGCCGGGGATCGCGCCGTCGGTCAGCTCCTCGACCTGCCGCATGAGAACGTAGACCGCCGGCTCGGCCATGACGATGAAGTAGCCGATAAGCATACCGATGGGAATGATGATCCAGTTGCAGGAAAGTCCCGCGATGACGCTGCCGAGGTAGTTGCCCGCGGGCATGAAGCCGACGTTCACGCCGGTGAGGAAAATGACGAGCCCGAAGTATGTATACGCAAGGCCCACGCCGATGCGGATGAGCTGCTTGCGCTCGAGATGCAGGGAGACAAGATCGAACACCGCGAAGAACGCCGCGATGGGGAGAAGCGAGACGGCGATCTCCTTGAAATACGTCGGGAAGGCGACGAAGAAGAGCTGCCAGAGCGCGGCGCTGTCGCCGATCTCGGGGATGACGACGGCGGTGTAGCTGCCGCCGTCCGGCCGGAAGATGAGACTCAGAATGAGCACCGCGAGGATGGGGCCGATGGAGCAGAGCGCGACAAGACCGAAGCTGTCGTTCGCGCTGTGCCTATCGCTTCGGATGGCGGAAACGCCGACGCCCATCGCCATGATGAACGGCACGGTCATCGGGCCGGTCGTCACGCCGCCGGAGTCGAACGCTACGGCAAGGAAATCCTTGGGCACGAACATGGCGAGAACAAAGACCACGATGTAGAAGCCCACCAGCATCGTGTTGAGCGGGACGGAGAGCAGCATACGCAGCATGGCGAAGCAGAGAAACAATCCCACGCCGACCGCCACGGTGACGATGAGGACCATGTTCGGCACGGCCTGCACCTGATTGGCGAGCACCTGCAGGTCCGGCTCGGAAATGGTGATGAGAAAGCCCAGCAGAAAGCCGAGCGTCAGCATGATGCCGACCCTGCGCGTCTTGGTGATGCACGCGCCCACGCGCTCGCCCATCGGCGACATGGCCAGCTCCGCGCCGAGGGAGAAGAACATCATGCCCACCACCAGCAGCACCGCGCCGAAGAGGAACGCCATCAGCACGCTCGTCGGGAGCGGGGCGATGGTGAAGCTCAGGATCAGCACGATGGCGAGGATGGGCAGCACCGCGGCAAGCGATTCCTGTAATTTTTCGTTGAGTTTGCTGCGATACAAGGCAAAAGCTCCTTTCCGGATATGATCTTATCATACCGTAGTATAGCATGGAAAAGTGTTACAATTGTGTTAAGATTGGCCGCTTTGGGCATTTCGCCGCGGCTGCATAAAACGCCCGCCTTCGCGCGAAGGGCGCTGAAACGTAAATTTCTCTTGTTATTCTCCCCGGTATCGTATATAATACCATTGATTACGCAATGACGGAAATGATTTTCCAAACGCAGCTTTGCAGAAAGGATGCGCGAATATGATAGAACTGAAAAACGAAAAGGGCAGCGTCTTCGTGAGCGACACCGCGCTCTCGAGCATCACCGGCGCGGCGGCGACGAGCTGCTTCGGCGTGAAGGGCATGGCCTACCGCTCCATGACGGACGGCATCGTCCACCTGCTGCGCCGCGAGGCGATGAGCAAGGGCGTCCACATCACGCAGCACGACGACCATGAGATCTCCATCGAGCTGCACATCGTCGTCGAGCACGGCGTGAACATTTCGGCGGTCTGCCAGGCCATCATCGGTCAGGTGCGTTACCTTGTCACCGAGAATACCGGCGCGGTCGTGCGCGGCGTGAATGTCTGCGTCGACAGCATGACCATGTAAACAAGAGGAGGAACCTTTCCTATGCACGATACCATTACCGGGCCTGTTTTCCAGGAGATGCTGATCTTCGGCGCGGCCTCGATCGCCAAGGAAAAACAGAGCATCAACGATCTCAACGTTTTCCCCGTGCCGGACGGCGACACGGGCACCAATATGAGCCTGACCATGCACGCCGCAGCGCAGGAGCTGCAAAAGCGCAGCCCCGCGACCGTGGATCTTGCCTCGTCCATCACCGCCAGCGCTCTGCTGCGCGGCGCGCGCGGCAACTCCGGCGTCATTCTCTCGCTGCTCTTCCGCGGAATGTCCAAGAGCCTCAAGGGCTGCGTCACCGCGGACGGCTGCGCCTTTGCTGCCGCTATGCAGGAGGGCGTGAGCGCTGCCTACAACGCGGTGATGAAGCCTGCCGAGGGCACGATCCTCACCGTCTCCCGCCTCGCCGCAGACCGCGCGATGGCGGCCAGCGCCGAGAAAAACAGCGTGGAGTACGTCATTGAGCAGGCCATCTCGCAGGGCGAGGAGACGCTGCGCCAGACCGTGGACATGAATCCCGTGCTCAAGAAGGCCGGCGTTGTGGACGCGGGCGGCAAGGGCTTCCTTGTGATCCTGAAGGGAATGCTCGCGGCGCTGCGCGGCGAGACCATGCCCACGCTCGAGCCCGAGCACGCCGCGCGCGACAAGGCGGACTTCGCCTCCGTCGGCGACGAGGACATCACCTTTGCCTTCGACACCGTGTTCATCGTCCGCCGCATCGACGACCGCTCCATCGAGCCGTTCCGCGAGTTTTTGAACGGCATCGGCGACAGCCTTGTGATCGGCGAGGACGATGAGGCGTTCAAGGTCCACGTTCACACCGACACCCCGGGCGTCGCGCTCACCGAGGCGCAGAGATACGGCACGCTCGAGCTTGCCAAGATCGAGAATATGCGCACGCAGGCCGAGGACCTTGCCGCGGGCCGCAAGGCGCAGAGCACCGACGATCTGGAGGAGGACGGCCACGACCATGCCGCTCCCGCACCGCAACCGCAGGAGCTCAAGCCCTTTGGCTTCCTCGCCGTGTGCGCGGGCGACGGCCTCGCCGCCGTGTTCGCCGACCTCGGCGCGGACGGCATCGTGAACGGCGGACAGACCATGAACCCCTCCACCGAGAGCATTCTGACCGAGGTCGAGAGGATCGCGGCGGAGACGGTCTTTGTGCTGCCGAACAACAAGAACATCGTCATGGCCGCGCAGCAGTGCGCGGGCCTGAGTGAAAAGAAGGTCATCGTCATTCCGACCGCGACCGTGCCGCAGGGCATCAGCGCGATGATGGCGGTCGATCCCGACGAGACGGACGCCGCGGCCATCGAGCAGGCGATGAACGCCGCTGCTTCTGCGGTCACCACGGCGCAGATCACCTACGCCGCGCGCAACAGCGAGTTTGACGGCTTCGCCATCCGCGAGGGCGACTACCTCGCGCTGCTCGAGGGCAAGCTCTTTGACACGGACACCAGCATCGGCGCGGTGCTCGAAAAGCTCGCCGCCGAGGCGGACAGCCGCGGCGCGGAGTTCGTCAACCTCTTCTACGGCTCCGACGTGAGCGAGGAGGACGCACGGAAGGCCGGCGAGCAGTTCGGCCGGCTCTGCCCGGGCGCGGAGATCAATGTGGTCAGCGGCGGTCAGCCGGTGTACTACTATATCATTTCGATGGAATAAGCACAAAAAGGAACAGGAGGGAAAGGCCGCGGCCTTTCCCTCCTTTGCTACATCACGCCCGAAAGCAGGCACAGCATGGCGTTCGCGTGGCGGTATTCGTCCTGCGAAAACGCCAGCAGGAGCTGCTGTAAGCAGGGGTCGAGCGTTTCCTGCGAGGCGCGGCGATAGTTGAAGCCGCCGCAGACCTCCTCGTGATACCGCTCCCGCAGTGCGGCGCAGTAGCCGTCGCAGCGCAGCGGAGGATAGCAGATCGCGGGGCAATAGCGCTCGCCCGTGATGAGATAGACCGCGGCGAGAAGACGCCGGGCATGCCGTCCCTCGTCCGACGCGATGGCGCGGAACACCTGCCGCGCCTCCGCCGTCGGCGCGCGCCGCGCGAGGAAAAGATAGGTCCTCCGGTCGGCGAGCTCCTCACGGATGAAGCCCTGCAGCACCTCCAGCGACTCCAGCGCCGCCGTGCCCATGCAGCAGGGGTCCGTCTGCGCGCCCGGGAGCGTCAGCTCGGCGTTCCGCTCGGCGGCGCTCAGACCGTCGCCGGGCGTGTCGGCAGCCATCGCCGCCGCGGCACGGACGTCGGGATAGGGGTCCAGCGTCGGATCCACCCGCTGCCAGACGCGCGCACAGCGCCGGTAATCGTATGCGGCGTTCTGCGCCGCGGACAGCTCGTTTTCCATAGATCGGTCCCTCCTCGTTTTTCTTCCCTATCCTATGCGGGGCGGGCTCGTCACTTTTCATTGATTTTTTTTGCAAAAGCTGGTAAACTATATAGCGTTTTGATATTCCGGGTGATTTTTTGCGGAGAAAGCGGCAAAATGTGACATTTGCAACTTTCTGTTTCTCCGGAAAGCGGTATACTTCAGATAAACTCCAGGGCAAGCAGGAGGAACTTTCATGTTAGAGCTCAAGAACATATGCTACACCGTCTCCACGCCGGAGACCGGTGAGCAGACCATTTTGAAGGACATCAGCGTCACTATTCCCGACGGCAAGCTCATCGTCTTTACCGGGCCCAACGGCGGCGGCAAAACGACGCTCGCCAAGGTCATCATGGGCCTCGTCACGCCGACGAGCGGTCAGATCCTCTGGAACGGCGAGGACATCACCGCACTCGACATCACGGCGCGCGCGAAGCGCGGCATCAGCTACGGCTTCCAGCAGCCCCCGCGCTTCAAGGGCATCACCGTGCGCGACCTGCTGACCATCGCCAGCGGCGACAGCAAGCTCAGCAAGGATAAGTGCTGCCGCTACCTCACGCAGGTCGGCCTGTGCGCGAACGACTATCTCGACCGCGAGGTGGACGTTTCCCTCTCGGGCGGCGAGGTCAAGCGCATCGAGATCGCGACGATTCTTGCCAAAAACGCCAGCCTCATGCTCTTCGACGAACCCGAAGCGGGCATAGACCTATGGAGCTTCAACAACCTTATAGCGGCGTTCGGGCGGCTGTTTAAAAAAGCGGACGGTAACGTTATAATAATATCTCATCAGGAGCGTATTTTAAGCGTTGCCGACAGAATTATAGTTTTAAAGGACGGCGAAGTTTCCGCCGACGGTAAAAAAGAAGACGTTTTGCCGAAAATTTTGTCCGCCACGGCTTGCGCGGCGTTAAACAAAGGGGAATAAGGAGCGGCTGACATGAATTTAGATTCCATACAAAAAAACCTGCTTAAAACGGTTGCGGATATAGATAAGGTGCCCGAAGGCGCGTACAACGTAAGGTTAAACGGCAAACTTGCGGGGCGCAACGTGACCGCTAATATAGATATCGTCACCAAACCTAGCCAGGACTATATCTTCAAATGAATCTAAAGATAATCCTGACTCTATTAATTCACATAAA
>ERZ1106976.1162-NODE-1162-length-27506-cov-7.149138_pt1 | contig 27506 bp, 36 predicted proteins | sample MGYA00403687_ERZ1106976 | MGnify/ENA primary metagenome ERZ1106976 (study PRJEB35170, sample SAMEA104062446) | human gut metagenome | biome: human gut; feature: human-associated habitat; material: faeces | place: Denmark | collected 2013-02-22 ... | reverse complement strand
GATCTGGTCAACCTCGCTGGTGTGCGCGCCGGTCAGACCGAGCACGTGGCGGGCGTATTCCACCACGGCCATCTGCATGCCCAGACAAATGCCCAAAAACGGCACGCCGTGCTCGCGGGCATACTGCACGGCGGCAATCTTGCCCTCCAGCCCGCGCTCGCCGAAGCCGCCCGGCACGAGCACGCCGCCGCAGCCCGCCAGCTTCTCCGCCGCGTTCTCCGGCGTCACGCTCTCGGCCGCCACCCATTCCACGCGCACCTTCGCATGGTGGGCGATGCCGCCGTGGGTCAGCGCCTCGACGATAGAGAGATACGCATCCGGCAGCTCAACATATTTGCCGACAATCGCAATGCGGACGTCCTTCTCCGGGGTCAGCAGTCGCTCAACCATGCCGCGCCATTCGGTCAGGTCGGCCTCCGGCGCGGGGATACCCAGCAGGCGGCAGACGCGCTCGTCCATGCCCTCCTCGTGAATCATCAGCGGCACTTCGTAAATGCTGCGCGCGTTGAGATTTTCGAACACGCAGTCCGCCGGAATGTTGCAGAACAGGCCGATCTTCGCGCGCACATCGCGCGTCAGCGCCTTTTCGCTGCGGCAGACGATGATATCCGGCTGAATCCCCAGTCCGGTCAGCTCCTTGACGGAGTGCTGGGTCGGCTTGGTCTTCAATTCGCCCGCCGCGGAGATATACGGCACAAGCGTCACGTGGATATACAGCACGTTCTCGCGGCCGACCTCGTTTTTCAGTTGGCGCGCCGCTTCGAGGAACGGCAGAGATTCGATGTCGCCGACCGTGCCGCCGATCTCGGTGATGACCACATCCGGAGCATCCTCCCGGAGGGAGACCGCCAGCATGCGGCGCTTGATCTCGTCGGTGATATGCGGAATGACCTGAATCGTCGCGCCCAGATATTCGCCCTTGCGCTCGCGGGTGATGACGGTATCGTACACGCGGCCGCTGGTGACGTTGGCCGCCTGCGTCAGATTTTCGTCGATGAAGCGCTCGTAATGCCCCAAATCGAGATCCGTCTCCGCGCCGTCGTCGGTGACAAAGACCTCGCCGTGCTGATACGGGCTCATCGTGCCGGGATCGACGTTGATATAGGGATCAAACTTCTGCATGGAAACCCTGAGCCCGCGGCTCTTGAGCAGCCGCCCCAGCGAAGCCGCCGTGATACCCTTGCCCAGCGAGGAGACGACGCCGCCCGTCACAAAAATAAACTTGGTGTGCATCCTATACCTTCCTTCCGTCCGCGCGAACGCGATCATCAAAAAACTACCGACCTATTATAATCACCATGCGCCCGGATTTCAAGAAAAATTTGGGAGAAAAACCACATTTCCTTCAATTTGTTCTATTTGAACATCTTTCCAATTTGTTGTAATATCTTTCTTCCATACACTATATTCTGTAACTGATTCTAAATTTGTATAATATTTCTTTGTTAAATTACATAATGGAATATATAATTGATTTGTATAATCTACTACCATTCTTGCTGTACTATATTTTCCACCTGTTGACATGATTGAGTTCTTCATGTATTGCATCCATTTTTTAGATATTCCATTTTCATCTTTTGCATAATATGCTGGTATTATCTTATTTTCTAATGTATAATACATGCTTTGGCTATCTGCAATATCTTGTTCTTCATATGATGGATATTCTGCATTTGTTCCAATTGTCCAACCATTTTTTTGGTTATACCCTTCTGCCCACCAACCATCTAAAACGCTAAAGTTTACAACTCCATTTACAGATGCTTTTTGTCCACTTGTTCCAGATGCTTCCATTGGTCTTCTTGGATTATTTAGCCAAACATCTACACCACTTACTAAATATCTTGAGATTTCTATACTATAATTTTCTAATATAAATATTTTTCCTTTGAATTGTGGCATCATTGATACTTCATGTATTTGTTTTATTAAATCAGCACCATATCTATCTGCTGGATGTGCTTTTCCTGCAAATACTAATACTACTGGTTTATCTGTATTATTTAATATTTGTGTTATTCTTTCTAAATCTTTAAATATTAATGTTGCTCTTTTATATGTTGCAAATCTTCTTGCAAAACCTATCATTAATGTGTCTGGATGTAAGTTTGCCAATGCTTCTCCTATTGCATCATAACTAACACCTTCTCTTCTTAATCTATTTATTAGATTTTGTTTTATTACATTAATTAATTTTTGTTTTCTTTCCATATGAACTTCCCATAATTTGTCATCTGGAATTGTGTCTATTTTTTTCCATACATCATCTTCATGTATATTGTCTTGCCAATATGGTATTAAATATTTGTTATATAAGTCTTTTAATTTTGGTGCTAACCATGTGCATGTATGAATTCCGTTTGTTACATATGTTATAGGAGATTCATTTGGTGCTATATGTGGCCATACTTCTGAGAATAGTTCTCTTGATACCTCACCATGTAATTTACTTACACCATTTTTCTTTCCTGCTATTTTTAATGCTAGTATTCCCATATTAAATCCTTGCTCAAGATTATCACATGGTTTCATTCCTAGTTTTAGGAATTCTTCTCTTGTTAATCCTAAACGTGGCCAGAAATCTTTAAAATATTTTTCTACTAATTCTATTGGGAATATATCATTTCCTGCTGGAACTGGTGTATGTGTTGTAAATACTGTTTTTGATGATGCTATATCTCTTGCTATATCAAATGATACTTGTTTATCTCTTATTGTATTTTTTATTAATTCTAAGTTTAAGAATGCTGAATGTCCTTCATTCATATGGTATACAGTTGGTGTTAATCCTAATTTTTTTAATGTGTTAACTCCTCCCATTCCAAGTATGATTTCTTGACGGATTCTCATTTCTTGGTCTCCACCATATAATTTTGCTGTTGTTCCTCTGTCTTCTTCTGCATTTATATCTATGTCTGAATCTAATAAATATAATTTTATTCTTCCTACATTAATTTGCCATACTTTTAAATATATTCTTCTTGCTGGAAATTTTACATATGTTATAAAATCTTTTCCATCTTGATCTTTAACAGGATGTATTGGTAAATCTGCTAAATTTAAGTCTTTATATTCTGGATGTTGTATTCCATCTTTGTCTATTCTTTGATGGAAATATCCATTTTTGTACATTAAACCAACTGCTACTAATGGAATACCTAAGTCACTTGCTGATTTTAAATGATCTCCTGATAATATTCCTAATCCTCCTGAATATATTGCTATTGTTTGATCTAATCCATATTCTGCTGAGAAATATGCAATTAAATCATTTTTGTTTTCTGGATATTTTTGTGCAAACCATGTATTTCTACTTGCCATATATGAATCAAAATTCTCAACTATTTTGTCATAATCTTTTACAAATTGTGCATTGTTTTCTGCTTCTTCTAATTTTTCTTGTGATATATGTTTTAAAAATTTAACTGGATTTTTATCACATTTTTCCCACAAGTCTCCGTCCATTGTTTTTAATAATCTTAAAAATTCAGTATTCCATACCCACCATAGATTATTTGCTATTTCATTTAATCTATTTATTCTTTTTGGTAGTTGTGGATTTACTGTAATCCTATTAAATATGTACATTATTTATTTCCTCCTAAGTTATTTTCTTTTCATTTTTCTTTTCGTAATCGTCTATATTATCTACTAAAAAAATTTTTTTGTCAATAATTCCTATCAAAAAAGCGAAAATTTAATTTCGCTTATTTATAATTTATCATTTTGGTATCAAATTTATTTATCATTTTTGCACAACTTACTAGTTCTTTTGACATTTTAGGATTTACATCATTTTTTGTTTTATATTTTACTTTATGTTCAAAGCTTGCCCAAAAGTCCATTGCTAATGTTCTTATTTGAATTTCACATTTTACATATATTGTTTTTTGTGTTAGTTTTACTGGTACTTCTACAATCATGTGATAACTTGAATATCCACTTTCTTTTGGATTTGTTACATAATCTTTTTCTTTTAATACATGTATGTCTGGTATTTGTTTTACTAAATCTCTAATAAAAAATATGTCATCTTTTAGTGTACATACAATTCTTATTCCTGCAATATCATTTATTTTTTCTATTAAATTTAAATATGTTTTGTCATATTTTTTCTTTTCCATTTTCTTTACAATACTTTTTGGTTCTTTTATTCTTGTGTCTATATGGTCTATCAAATCATAATTATATATTAATTTGAATTCGTCTTTTATTATATTCATTTGTAATTCTAATTGCTTTAATGCTGACTTGTAAAAAAACATTAATTTTTCAAATGGTTCTTCTTTCACATCTAATTTTTCATTTTTGTTTTCTATACATCTTTCTATTATCATTAAATCATTTTCTCTCATAAATTCCTCCATTTTAGTTATATTCATTTGTTTTGGATATATAACTTAACTTCCGTTTTCATGATATGATTTTATACATATTTTGTTGCCAAATTATTTCTTATTTGTGTTCTTGATGTGAATTAATTCTTATATTTTTATTAACTTAAAATCTAATCCGTCTGCACTTACTAATTTTAATTCTATTCCTTGTATTTTTCCTTCAACTGCATCATATATTGAATTTCCATGTAAATGTCCATAATAACATCTTTTTACATTATATTTTTTCATTAATTCTATAAATTTCATTTCTTCTTCTGATAAAATTTTGTTTTTTGTAATTGGTGGATAGTGCATAAATACTATTATTTCTTTGTTTTCTTCTGCTTTTTTTGCTCCATCTTGTAATGATAATTCTAGTCTTCCTAATTCTCTATTTATTAATTTTTCGTCTATTTCTTCATCTACTAGACTCCATCCTCTTGTACCACATAAAATTTTGTTTTCATATTCAAAACTGTTATTATATAAAAAGTCTATATTTTGAAATTTATTTTCTTTTAGGAATTTTCTCATACTTGTAACTGTTGTCCACCAATAATCATGGTTTCCTTTTAACATAATTTTCTTTCCTGGTAGACTGTTTAAATATTCAAAATCTGGTATTGTATCTTCAATATATGTTGCCCATGAAAAATCTCCTGGTAATACTACCAAATCTTCTTCTTTTACTTTTTCATTCCAATCTTTTTTTATTTTTTCTTCGTGTTTTGTCCAATTATCTCCAAATATATCCATTGGTTTTGGATTTTTGAATGATAAATGTAAATCGGCAATTACGAATATTGACATTCTTTTATTTTCCCTTCTAAAGTTTCTTCTTGAAACTGTAATTATTCACCTATTTTTAAATTTGGAACTGCATTAAGTGTATTGTCTGATATGTCTCCATGTAAATATCTATAATATCCTGCTGATCCTATCATTGCTGCATTGTCTGTACATAGTTTTAAATCTGGTTTATATATTTGTACATTTAATTTTTGACCTAATTTTTCGAATTCTTCTCTTATATGTGTATTTGCAGATACTCCTCCTGCTAATACTACTTTTTTTATTCCTGTTTGTTTTATTGCTTTTTCTATATTTTCTGTTAATACTTCTGTTACTGCTTTTTCAAAGCTCATACATAAATCTGCTTTGTTTACTTCTGGATTTTTGTGATGTAAGTTTATTACTGCTGTTTTTATTCCACTAAAACTGAAATCTAAATTTTCGAAATGCGTTTTTGGAAAATTGATTGTTGCTTTTCCTTGCTCAGCTAATTTATCAATCTTTGGTCCTCCCGGATATGTTAATCCAATTACTCTTGCAACTTTGTCAAATGCTTCTCCAATTGCATCATCTCTTGTTCTTCCCAATACTTCCATATCACAATAATCTTTTACATATACAATTTGTGTATTTCCTCCAGATGTTAACATACATAAAAATGGTGGTTCTAAGTCTGGATGTGTTATATAATTAGCTGATATATGTCCTTCTAGGTGGTTTACTCCTACAAGTGGTTTGTTTAATGCATATGCTAAACCTCTTCCATATGAAACTCCTACTAATAATGCTCCTACTAAACCTGGTCCATATGTTGGTGCTATTACATCTATATCTTCTAATTTTACATTTGCTTGTTCTAATGCTAATTTTGTTACTCTTGAAATTGCTTCTATATGATTTCTTGATGCAATTTCTGGTACAACTCCTCCAAATTGTTCATGTATTTTTATTTGTGTATCTATTACATTTGACAAAACCTCTCTGCCGTTTTTTACAACGGCTACAGAGGTTTCATCACAGCTTGATTCTATTCCTAATACTAATGTTTCTTTCAATTTAGTTCTGTCCTTTCATTTTCTATTAGTTTATCTATGCTAATCCAAATATTTTTAATGCTATTCCTAATATAGCACTTGTCATTTTACTTATTAATGGTGAAATCATATTTCCTGCAATTCCTGATATCCATATAACTAAAAATATTATATAAAATATTCTTTCATTTTCTATAAACCATGTTTTTGCTCCTCTTGGCAATATTGGAAGAAATATTTTTGATCCATCTAGTGGTGGTAATGGTATTAAATTAAATACTCCAAGTCCTATATTCATTGTTATTATATATGCAACCATTGTCATTATAACACTTCCTACAGTTGTTGTTATAAATGTTATTTTAGCAAATTTTATTATTGCACAATATATTAGTGCAAATATTAATGCTGTTATAAAATTCATTAATGGTCCTGCAAATGATACTATTGCATCTGCTTTTTCTACTGATATATTTCTATTATAATTTCTTGGGTCTATTTCTACTGGTTTTCCCCATCCAATATGTGCAAATAATAACATTGCTATTCCTAATGGATCTATATGATCAAATGGGTTTAAGCTTAATCTTCCTTGTCTTACTGGTGTGTCATCTCCTAATTTATATGCTGCAAATGCGTGTCCAAATTCATGAACTGTTATTGCTATTAATACTGCTGGAACTGATAATAATAAATCTATTATTCCGTCTGTTCCATAGCTAAATAATGATATTATTACTAATATTCCTGCTACTATATATAGTGTTTTCTTGTCTATACCGTATCCAAACATAAATCTTTCTCCTATCTTACTTTTTTACTTTATATAATATATCATATTTGATTTTAAATTTCAATTGAATTATATAAATTTACAAAAGAGACACACTTCATAGAGCGTGTCTCTGATTTACATTAATTTAATGGTTTCATTGTTGGGAATAATAATACATCTCTAATTGATGCTGAATCTGTTAATAACATAACTAATCTATCAATTCCTATTCCTAATCCTCCTGTTGGTGCCATACCGTATTCAAGAGCATTAATATAGTCTTCATCCATCATTCCTGCTTCATCATCTCCATTTTCTCTTGCTGCAATTTCATCTTTGAATCTTTCATATTGGTCTATTGGATCATTTAATTCTGAGAATGCGTTTCCATATTCTCTACCATCTATGAATATTTCAAATCTTTCTGTTAATCTTGGATCTTTTGGTGATTTTTTAGCTAATGGTGATATTTCTACTGGATAGTCATATACAAATGTTGGTTGTACAATAGTTTTTTCAACATATTCATCAAAGAATAAACTGATAATGTTTCCTCTTTTTTCTTTTCCTACTGGAATTTCAATTTTTCTTTCTTTTGCCAATGCTACAGCTTCTTCATCTGTATTTATTTCATTGAAATCTACTCCACAAGCTTCTTTTATAGCATCTATCATTGTGATTCTTTTCCATTCTCCGCCTAAGTCTATTTCTTTTCCTTGATATGTTATTTTTGTTGTTCCACATACTTTCATTGCACATTTTTTGAATATTTCTTCTGTTATATCCATCATGTCATGATAATTTTCATATGCTGAATATAATTCTATTGATGTAAATTCTGGGTTATGTCTAATGTCCATTCCTTCATTTCTGAATATTCTTCCCATTTCATATACTTTGTCATATCCACCTACAATTAATCTTTTTAAGTTTAATTCTGTTGCTATTCTTAAATACATATCTATGTCTAATGTATTATGATGTGTTATGAATGGTCTTGCTGTTGCTCCACCTGATATTGTATTTAATATTGGTGTTTCAACTTCTAGATATCCTTTTTCATCTAATATTCTTCTTATTTCTGCTATAATTTGACTTCTTTTTCTGAATGTTTCTTTTACTTCTGGATTCATTATTAAGTCAACATATCTTTGTCTATATCTTAAATCTACATCTTTTAGTCCATGGAATTTTTCTGGTAGTGGTCTTAATGATTTTGAAAGTAATACTACTTCTTTAGCATGTACAGATATTTCTTCTGTTCTTGTTTTGAATACAAATCCTGTTATTCCAATTATATCTCCGATATCAAATGTTTTAAATGCTTTATAACTTTCTTCTCCTAAATCATTTATACTTACATAACTTTGAATTTTTTCATCACTATCTAATATTGTGCAGAATGATGCTTTTCCCATTATTCTTTTTGCTATTATTCTTCCTGCTACAGATACGTCTTTTTGTTCAAATTTTTCGTAGTTTGCTTTTATTTCTCCTGCTGAGTTTGTTCTATTATATTTTGTTATTTCAAATGGGTTTTTTCCTTGTTCTTGTAATTCTTTTAATTTATCTTTTCTTATTTGTATTAAGTGGTTTTCATCTACTTCTATTTCTTGATTTTGGTTATTTTGATTTTCTTGCATTTTACCGACTTTCCTTTCTATTCACCTTATAGTTGATTTCTCAACATATCTCAATTTATTTATTACGTACATTATTATAATGTATTTTGTGCTAAAAATCAAGCTTTATAAAAAAGTTGTAGTATTACATTACTTACAACTTTTTAATGGAGCTTCCGACGGAAATCGAACCCGTGACCTCAGCCTTACCAAGGCTGCACTCTACCTACTGAGCTATGGAAGCATCTGTTATGTATTATACTATATATTTTTTTCTATATCAATATTTATGTATTATTTTATAATATAATTTGTATAAATTCCAAATAAAATTGAAAAATCTTAACTTTTTTTAATTTCATAATGAAAATAAATGATAGTTTTGTACTTTTACTATCATTTATTTTTATTTATTTAATTTCTGTACCGCCCCATTCAACAGCAACAAATCCTGTTCTTTCGGGTGTTTCTAATTGTTGTTCTTTAACATCTATTGGTGTGTCTAACCCTTTATATGTCATAAGAACTCTTATTAAAGTATCAGGTTGTGTTGAAAATTCTAATGGCATATTTTTATTAATTTCTTCTATTGTAGCAAATCTTATATAATTATATTCATTTTCTTGTAATTTTGGTGCCCAATATATTATAAATTCTTCCATTTCTCTTTCTGTAAATCCCAATATTGCAAGTTTTTCTTCTAGAAAATTAGTAATATCCGTTCCTTTTACTATAAATCCATCTTCTTGGATTTCAAAATCATATACTGCTTCACTTTCATAGTATAATGCATATAAATTTCTATTTGTTTTTAAATCTATTAAATTACTTGATGTTTCTGCAAGTATATTCCAACCTGTTATATATTGTGGATATGAACAAGTTATTTTATCTTCATACCCTAATTTTACAGATAATTCCATATCTTCTGTTGGATATAAATATATAATTGGTTTATCTACTGTTACTGTTGGGTCTTTGCTTTGCTTTTCTAAATTCATAATTTGTGAACTGTTATAACATTCTCTATATTCTATTTCTGTACCTACAGGCATATTAGTTGGAATTGCAATAAAGTATCCATTTCCGTCTTTCAACATGTCCATTTATAGATTCATCTCCATATATAATTAATTTGTCTCTTTTTTTTATGCAATCTATTAATTCCATTTCACACCCACGTAAATCCACATGACTTAATATGATATAATTACTATTTTTATTAGAATAATAATTTTCAATGTCATTTGAAGTTATAGAATTTATTGAACTTACTAGATCTAAATATTTTTCGTATGAAACTACTTCCATAATGTCATCAATTCTATTTTTTGCATAAAATTTTTCTTGATGATACTGACCGTTCCACATATTTTGGCTTAATCTTTGATAATATGTTTTTCCATTAATAGGTACTGATTTGTAATCTTTTGAATTTGTTTTATTATTAATTTGGATTAATGAAAAGCCTATAACTATAGCTATAAATATTACTAAAATTAGTAATACTATTTTAAAACTAATTTTAATTTGTTTCTTTTTCTCCATTTTTTAACCCCCCTCTTTTTTATATAACTTAATTATATTACTTTAAATAAATATTTGCAATATATGACAAATAAATGTCTCAAAACAGTTGATATCTCAACTACTTTGAAGCACATAAAATTGTAATAAATTAAACAAGTAGGCAGAGAATAGCATTCTCTACCTACTATACAAAAATACACAACATTTAAACAATGATTTAGACTTGTCTTATTTTCCACATATACAAATGCTCTTTACTTACTAAATTACCTTTTCGTAAAAAAAACTGAGATGGAAGCATTTTGGAAACAACTTCAGCCTCTTCCTCACTAAGGCAAATACGTGGATTATATCGTTTTCCATTCAAATATTCATTAACATAGCGAATAGCTTTATTTATTCTGTTTTTCATAAATAATTTACTCCATTCCGATATGAATTATAGATTATGATTTCTACTAAAAAAAACAATTCGTTGTCAATGTTGTGTATATTTGTTTTTTTATTTTGTTTGAATTCTATAAAATAATTCAAATAAAATAATATATGCTAAAAATAATATTTATTATACAATATTTTTAATTCTAAATCAAGATGATAAAAATCAAATTTCCTAATGTCGCTGCTGTTTCTCCATTGTATAAACCTTTATATCCAGAATTATGAAATTTATCAAAATTTTTAACTCCTGCATTTTTAGCTGCTTGATTAAGTGAATAATTTCCTTTTTTTGTTAAATTTCTTTGATAAAATCTTTTTCCATCTTCCGTTAATGAACTATACTCTTTTTCACTAATTTCTTGTTTTCTAGTTTGAATTGCAAAATATGTTTGTGCAAGAGCAACAATTTTTAATCTTGGATTTGCATTTTGAGTTATAAGATAGCAAGCATATTGTGTTAATTTATAATCTTTTTTTCTCTTTTGCACCAGAACGTATTTCTACCATTTTGTTGTCAATAACAAAATAGTCAACATCAGTTATTTCAGAGTTTTAGCGAGCTATTTTTGCTTTTTCAATTACTGCATCGAAATATCTCCATTTTAAATTCATTTCTTTTATTTATTATTTCTGTTGCTTCATCATTAGTAATATCTCCTAAATCCATTATAGAGCATGAAATATTTCATCATATATGTATTTTATCTCTTCTTCTTTTTCAGTAAAATTATTAATTATCTTGTTTTGATTATAATTTATAATTACATTTCCTAAATCAAAAATTATATTTTTTATCATTATCTTTTCCTTTCACAATTTATAAAACTTTATTTAATTTTATTTCAATATTTTTCTTATCTCCCTCATCTTGTGTATCTTTCAAAACAAATTTGTCATATCCTTTTTTCACTAAAATTTCATAAGCATTCCATACTTCTTGTGGAATTTCCATTTTTATTTGCCACCCTTTTTCGTAAAATAATTTCATCCTCTGAACATCTCCAACCAAAACATTAATCCATTCATTTCCATTTCTTTTATAATATTCTTCAAAATATTTTTTCATTTCTTCTACTGTCATTTTACTTTTCGCCTTTGAAAACAATTGAACCCCTGGTTGTTCATTATCTTCTGAAACATATAGATAACTCATTCTATTATACAAAATACTTTCTTTATCGTTCAAATTTATTTTTAATTCTTCCATTGCTTCTCTCTTTATTGTTTTCTCTACATCTATATTTTCACCAAATATATCTTTTTGATCAATTTCTCCACCTGTTACTTGTAACATAGTTGGATAAGAGGTATTTTCATCTAATTCTCCGACTATATAATAGCCATCTATTGTTTCTAGTAAACAACCTGCACTTAAATTCTTACATTCATATTCTTTTTGACAACCAATTTTTAATATAATTTCATTTTTTTATTTTCAATTTTATATATCATGATTTTCTCCATTTTTATTATTTATATCATAAAATCAGTATAAAAACAATTATTTCCAGAAATTAATATAAAAGAGATTGCCACTTTATGTGGCTCAATATATGTAAGATTAGTTTTATCTAGTTTTCTGATACTACCATTGATAAAAGTAGGAGTAACTTTTGAAAACTCACATATAAATTCAAGTCGTTGTTTTATACATTCCTCAAGTTCTAGTTCTTGCTTAATTATCTTTATTTCAAGCACTATCCTTTCTTTGTAGAATTAGGATGATTTTTTGCAAAAGAAAAAATCAACCATTTTACTGATTGATTTCCATATCTATCTATTCTATTAGTTCGAACAGATACGTCGTTGGAGCGGTTAAGCAACAGCTTACGAACCATAACGCTCTCTTTCTAAAAATATTATATATGAATTCTTATTAAATTTCAATGGGAGTATGGAGAATTTTGTTATTTTATAGTATAATATATTCAAAATTAAACTTGATTCTATATAAGGAGGAAGTATAATGGATATAAGATATGCGGTAAGAGTATTTGCTTTTAAAGATAACAAGGTTGCCTGTATTAAATATAAGAATATTAACAAAGATTATTTTGATATACCTGGTGGAAAGATTGAAGATGGTGAAACTGAAATACAGACTTGTATAAGAGAATTTAAAGAAGAAACCGGAATGGATATTAATGATTTAAAATGTATTGGAAATGTTGAAATTATATATCCAGGTAAAAATAAAAAATTTGTTATGAAAACATATATCGCAAATAAAGTGAATGGTAACCCATTGGATTTAGATGATAACTATGCTTATTGGTTACCTATAAATGAATTAACTAAGAATGAAAAAAGATTTGCAATAACTCATTTGTTAGATGATGATTTAATTAATTATTTTGAATCAGAGAAAATCAATATTTTATTTACTTGCGATGATAATCATAATATTACTAATATGGAAATAAAGGAGGCATAAAATGAATGCAAATTTGTGGACACAATTACTTATAGCAATAGTTCCTGCACTTATTACTGGTGTTGGAAGTTTAATAATTGCTATTAAGAAATGTAAGAATGAAATTAATACACTTGAAACTAATAATAAACACGAAATAGAAAAATTAATGAAACAACATAAAATAGATATTGAAGCATTAAATGAAAAACATAGACTTGATATAGAAACTAAAGAAAAAGAACATCAATTAAAAATTGAAGAGATAAAAGTTCAAAATGAACAAGAAATATTAAAAAGAGAGAAAGAATTATCTAATTCTGCAATGTATTCAATGATGGGAGATGCAACTAAGGATTTATTTGCAGGAATATTTAACTCACCTGAATTTAAAGAAGAAATGAGTAAAAAAATTAAAGAAGGATTTAATAAGAAATAATTATTATGGAGATACAAAATGGGATTTAATGAAAAGGAAAATTCCTTAGAATATTGGGATAATATACATAGTAAATATGAACGAAATGAAATAAAATTAGACGACTGGTTGGATAAGTTTGAAACTATAATAGATAGTTGCTCAACTCCTATTTTGGATTTAGGGTGCGGAAGTGGTAATGATACTTTGTATTTAATTAACAAAAATAAACAAGTTATATCTTGTGATCAATCTAGCAATGCAATTAATAATATTAAAAAAAACTTTCCAGAAGTGTATGATACTAAGTGTTTTAATATGCTTGATGGAATGCCATTTGATAATAATTCGTTTGAACTAATAATTGCTGATTTATGTTTGCATTATTTTAAAGAAAAAGATACATTTGAATTATTAAATGAAATAAGACGCATTCTTACTGTTGGAGGACGCTTAATTTTTCAAGTTAATTCAGTAAATGATGTAAATCACGGTGCTGGTCAAGGTAATGAAATAGAACATCATTTATATGAAACATCGGATAAAAGATTAAAAAGATTTTTTGATGAAAAAGACATTAAGTTTTTCTTTAAAGATTTTGATATCGAATATCTAAATGAAGAAATAATGACAAGATATAAATTAGAAAAAAGATTATATAGAGTTTGTGTTAGAAAAAAGTAAAGGGTATGGGAATTCCCATAGTAGAATTTATGCGGGAGTATAAATTCAGTGCTGGCTAGACACGACTTTTACTCCCATACTCTAAAAAATATAAAAAGAGGATTAAATTATTTTGATAATTTTTTCCTCTTTTTTAAAGATTATTTACACAAAAACATATTCATTTAAGACAATTTCTTCAGCCATATTCTTGTAATTATTCATTAACTTTGTCCATTCTAATGGATTTAATTCTTTATTTTTTTCAGGCAATCTTTCATCATTTTTAATATAATCATCCATTAGTATTTTGTATAAACTTTCGCAAGAATCACTGACTAAAAGAAGATGATGAGTAAGTTTATTTGTCATTAAAAGTGTTTCATAAAGTGCTTGTTTATTTTGAGCAATAAAGTGTAATCTTGATATTCCATATTTGCCAATTCTTCCACATTCTTCATCCTTTTCTAAATATAAATTTGGTATTAAATAATCTCCTTGCCTTGTATATTTTATTTCCATATTTTTATCATTCCTTTCTTAATTTTTAAACATTTATTAGTTCAGTTTTTGGTATTAGAATTAAAGTATCAACTATATTATTGCCTTCAATATAGGGACAATTTATTATTCCATCTACATAGAAATGTTCTTTCATCAAGTCAAAATAATTGTTTAATTCTTCTTCGGTATATTGATTGTTTTCCATTTTTACTAATGACATAATTGTATAATCATTTTCTAATTCTAATAATTTTTCTTTATTAATTTGTTCTTTATAGGTTATGCCAATGTTGTTATCAGCCAGTAATTCATTTAAATAATCAATATAATCTTGTGTACTTTTTGAGATAAATTCTTCTGTAAATTTGATGCTTTTTATCTCAATATTGAATTTATTATCTCTTGTTATTTCTATTGAAGATATTAATCTATTAATTAATTCTTTTTGTGCTTTTCTATTTAAACTATCAAACAAATAAGTAAAACTTAAATTGTTTTTAAAGATAAAATCTCCATTATCTTCTTCATAATCTAACTTTTTAAGAAGTTCTACTGTGTATTCTTTAAAGTCATTATCTGGATCAAGAGTAGTTTTCTTTTTAGTTAGTTTATCAATTTCTTTTTTAATAACATCATTTTTATGATTAATTGTTTCTACATCTAAAGTAGAACTTAAATATAAATCTACTAATCTTTTTTCTTGAACTTTTAACTTTTCAATGGCTTTTTCTATTTCTTTTACTTCTTTACTTTTAGTAGAACTACAAGTAATTATTTCATTAGAATTATCATACATAAATCTAGTTAATTCATTTAAAATTCTTTTTAATTTATCTTCAATTTTATCTGAATTATAATGATAACCATAGCCTTTGCAACTAGTATTTTTACATCTTAAATGGTAGTAAACTTTGGTATTACCTTTATAAGTTTTAAATGATTCACTAGCAGCAAGTATCTCATTACATATTGGACATTTTACTAATCCTGCAAATAAATGAATATGCTCTCCGTAGTTTGGATGTTTATTCTTTTCTAGATTTGCTCTTGTCGTGTTCCAAGTATTTATATCAATGATTGACTCACAATAATTTTCAACTCTTAAAACATCTTGTGGCTTTCTTTTATACTTTCCATACTCAAATACACCAATATAAATAGAATTAGTTAGTATCTTATAAACTCTATCTGATGCCCATTTTCCTCGTTTTAAATAAGCGTTATTATCTTTCATAATGGTTGCAATATTTCTAGTTGATTGTCCTTTTTTACATAGTTCAAATATCTCTTTTACAACTTGTGCTTCAATAGGTTCTACTTCTAAATGACCAGTATCTTTATTTCTAATATAGCCATAAAGTGCCTTACTAGGGTGTATTTTTTCTAAAGCCATTTCTTCCATAGCACGTTTAGTTCTCGCTCCAATCTCTTTTCTTTCTCTTTGACCAAATACTAAATTCATACCAAATATCATTTCGCCATTAGCAGTAGATACATCGTAAGGTTCAAGTATTAATTCAATCTTAACATCGTGTTCTTCACAGTAATTAAGTAGCCAAAATCCATCATAGTTGTTTCTAGTTAATCTATCTACCTTTATTGCAACTAACTTATCAATTTTCTTTGATTTAATATCTTTAAGTAGTCTTTGCATTTCAGGTCTCATTAAATCCTTTCCAGAATGCCCTGCGTCATTATAAATATCTACTATATCATAATCATTCTTTTCACAATATTCTTTAATCATTCTAAGTTGTGAATCAATAGAATAACCATTATCTCTTTGGTCATCAGTAGACACTCTTACATAAACTCCACATCTCATAATTTTCCTCCTTTCCTTAAATTTTGAGAAATACTAAATACCTCTCATATGTTTCCTCACTCAAACGCCAAAAGTAAACCCTAAATTTGAAAAAAATTTAATTTTTTTTAATATTTCTCATTAGTTTCTTCAAATAAAGTGGGTTTTACGAAGTCAAATTTAATATATTTCTCTATATGTTTCCTCACAAATAAGCAAAATGTATAGTCTAAAATTAAAATTTTTTCAAAAATTGTGCAATTTCTTTAAAATTATACTTTTTATTATGTTCTTTAATATAAAAAGGCTTATTTGATATTTCATTAACTTTGTATTCAAGTATTGTAAGAGTAGTAGGATATGTAATCTGGTATTCAGTAGGTATTACTACTTGTAAGTTGGTGTGTAAAATAGTTTTAATTTGTCCTAATTTAACCTTATATTTAAATTCTTTTAAAATGTTGGTTAAATCTTTATTAGCTTTTAAATTTGCAATTACTTTAAATTCAAGCATGAAAAAAGTCCTCCTTTCTAGAAAGAGAACTTTTAAAGTTTTATATAAAATAAAAACTAACGAACTTTTAAGTCCGTAAGTTGATTTCAAATGGAGCTTACAACGGGAATCGAACCCGTGACCTCAGCCTTACCAAGGCTGCACTCTACCAACTGAGCTATGAAAGCATTTATTATGTATTATACTATATCTTTTTTCTAATATCAATATATATTATATTATTATTTCATAAAAGCCAGTCAAAAGCTTTTGACTGACTTTTATAGTATTTCTTATATTATTGTTCAATTTGTTTTTTAAACAATGATTTAGCAATTTCACCTATACCAGATATTTCTGGTTCTTCATTATCATTACAAGCTTTTACTATTCCTATTATACTTGCAACTAAATAAAGTCCTGATACTATATAGTCAAAAAATGGAATATTAAATGGAATAAATCCATATGCAACTCTTACTATATAATATATCAATGCTATTGTTATTGATTGAGCTGCACATATTTTTGTTCTTTTTTCACTGCCTTTCATCATTAAAACAATTAATCCACCTATAAGTCCAAAAATGTAAGCCAATACTGATTTTGTTTTTTCGTTATTCATGAATTTCCCCCTATACTAATTATGGGTTGTGTCATTACAACCCATATCTTATTTTTTCTTCCATATAAATTTATACCATGAATACAAGTAAGCAATTATTGTGAATGGAAAAACCAAAATAGAATTTCTATTATATGTTATCGCCATATCAAAATTTCCATGTATTATTGATAAGAAAGCTCTTGTCATTCCACAATTAAAACATTCTTTTTTTGATATTAACTTATATATACATAGGTTTTCTAAAAAATTATTGTCTTTTATTGGTATACTATACAGAATTATTAATAACGCAACATTAACTAATAAGAAAATCTCAATTTTAGCTATTTGTGATTTTATTACCATCTTTATCTGTAAAGCTTCCTGTTATTATCATTATTAAATCAATAAGAGTCCAAATTCCACATCCACCTAATGTTATTAATTGTAAAATTCCTGTTCCAACTTTTCCTACATAGAATCTATGAACACCTATCCCTCCAAGAAATAAACATAATAATAATGTTGCTAGCCAATTTTTATCACTTTGCATAGCTTTTCCCCCCTTTCATTTGTATATAAAATACTTTTCAATTGTATATTTAGTGTCGATTTTTGTCAATAGTTTTTTCATTTATTTCACAAAAAAGGCTATGCAATTAATTAATATATTGCATAGCCTTTTCTGGATAATTACCGTCTTTGGTCTTTTTGTGCTTGTCCATACCCTAAGAAATATCCGACTGCTGCCGGAATTACCCAATTAAGTGTTTCTTCCACCCAGTTGTCGACACCAATATAGTATCTGTAAGATGCAAGAATGGCGAAAACGATTACTGTCCAGCCAATAGTGTTAACAATCTGTTTTTTAGTCATAATAGCTCTCCTTTTCATTGTTCGGAGGTTTGCACCTCCGAAATTTTTACTTTTCAAAGGTGCAACAATACTGTTACATACATTATTATACTATATTTTAAATATAATTTCAACTCCCTACTGCATTACTATAATTTAATAAATTGCAATAAAATTATAACAAATTTATAAAAAATCATATCTTTACACATAAAAACACGGCTGGTTATAAGTTGTATAACCAGTCGTGAAATGTTTAAGTTTCCTCCTTGTCATCTTTCCAAAACATAGAGCAGTCATTATCAATAGACCACTTTGCAAGTTCAGGCTCTTGTTCTTCTCTAAATTCTTCATAAGATTTGTTACTAATTTCATCAAAACTAAAAGACTTATAAATTTTAGCTTTGTAGATTTCGTGCAATTTCTCAATCGGATATTGGCGAGAACTATATGTATCAAAAGCCCAGCCGTTGTTTACATAGAGAACATGCATTGTAAAATCTTTTCCGTCATCTTCTTCATCATCATGTGGAGAAAATTTCTTTATTGCAAGAAATTCTATGCAACCTTTTTTTAATGCTTTACATATTTCAAAACAGATTGCGTAGCAATATCCTCGACACATTTGAGTTGCAATCAATGCATATAACTTTTCGTTTGCCTGATTGATAATCTTAAGATCATTTTTACAAATGGCTTTACCTTTGGTTGTGCATACTAAAAAGTAAATTCTTTCTGCCAACAATTGTGAGAATCCAAACATAGCTCTTTTAAACACCTTCATAGATACTAGTAATCCAGCCATGCATATTAGCATAAAAGCTATAATTGCTATTTGAGTAGTCATAGAAAGCTCGATATCTTCACATACATCAATTATAAACACTGGAATGTATGTGAAAATAAACGCAACTGCCCAAAACATAGCACAAATTATCTCGATTATGTGTTGCTTTGAAGTCAGTTGCAAAAGCATATCTTGTGATTCTTTGTCAAATTCCTTATAAATAGTCCTCCGCATAAAATACTTAATCATTTTTTACCAACCTTTCTGTAATAGTTTTATAGTTACATAATATAATTATAGCATGTATTCCGTATATTTTCAACTAATATGCACATTTTGTAAAAAGTGAATGATTTTGAGTCATTCACTTTTAATAACTCTTAAACATAAATCAATTCACTAAAAACAATTTCTTCTGCTTGTGCTTTAAATTTGGTATATAATAATCTCACTCTAAATGATATTCAATGCCTGTTCTTTCATCAATTTTTATTTTTGGTAATTCATTATCCATAACTTTTTCCTCCTTTTAAAATCTGGTATCATTATTTTTCTTTTTATTCTTTTTTTGCTTGTTTTCATCTGGTAAATCTTTTGCAGTTTGAATTGCATTATTAGATAGAGAAGTAGTGCCAGATACATTTTCTTTTGCAACTTTTTTTGCTAATTTACTTTTATTTTTATCATTACCCAAGTGAAAAGAATAAGCTAATTCTTGCTCCATAGAATCCCTCCTTTGAAATTTCTTCGTAGCTATTGACTTTGGCTTTGCCATAAGTTCTAACCCAGTAGACTTAAGTTAAGTACACTTTAATTTTTGTAAAAATATGTTTTTAAAGGACAGCTAAACAAATATAAAATTATAGTTCTAAATGAATAATATAAAAAATTCTGTAGAAGAAATAATTTTTAATCAATTTATTTATTGCTAAAATAAGAACTTTTATAATATTAAGAAGAAACCCCAGAGGTGTAAAACACACTCTGGGGTATTTCTAATTTACGGATAGCAAAGATTATTCAACAATAGGCAGTGAGTAATCAATATCGCTAGGAATATTATCTTCCCACACATAAGAGTTTTTCAGAATGTACTCGTTATAAGAGTTAGCAGTTCTGTTTGCTCTCATTTTTGCTTGCTCTGCCCAGCTTTGCTTTTCTTCGTTGTCGCTGTCTTTATATTGTTCATAAGTAGCAACATCGGATTTATACGATGCGATCATAGCACGTGCAGTATCTTCGACCTGCTTTTTGGTTTCATACTGATTTTCATCAGCTTTCTCTAAGCTATGAGTATAGCTGTTCCAAACACTTCTACCTCCTGGAGTAAATCCAAAAAAGATGATACCTCCAATAAGGATGACGCTGATGATTGTTACGATAATAGTTCCTACTTTACTCATGTTAATTTTCCTCCTGTACTTTTAAAATAGGGTCATCTACAATATAAGGAATGTCGGAATAAATATATGTTCCTGTCCATTCAATATATTTGCCATCTGTGGTGAAGAAAAAGATACCATTATCATTTTCTCCATAGCTACCGTCAACATCGGCAAGCCAGTTATTTTTTTTAGAAGTTTCACCAGCAGAATACTCATAATATTCACTGTCAGGTGTCAAGAAACTATTTAAAGATGAAACTTTTCCATCAATAACGTAGTTTCCAACTACACCAACACCTTCTAACATAAGAACAACATAGCCCAAAGGTTTTTCAACAGGACAAGGAAGAGACAAAGCCTTTTCCCTCTGACCATTTACCCAGTATGCTCTCCTAATTAAATTGTACCGTTCAAGAGAATAGTCGATATCTGTCGGAGTAGGTTGAGACTGTTGAAGGTCTTTAGTGATACTCTGCTGTTTTTCTACATCAGAAGTTTGTTCCTGATAGTCGCTATCACAACCTGCAAGCATACAAAGGATTATTGCTACTAGCAATAAAATAGAAACGATTTTCTTCATGTTTAATTCCTCCAATTTGTTGTATGATTTTTTATATGTAAAACTAACAGAATGTTAGTGTGCAAAAAGGAATATATAAAAAATGGCTACCGCCATACTACTTTTATTATACTAGATATTTACATAAAAGTAAATAGATATGAAAACAGCCACATAGATTATCTCCATGTGGCTGTTTCCAATTACTGCGAGATGGTTAATCGCTAATTTTAAGAACAGGTTGTTCTACTTCAAACGGAATATCAGAATACAGATATGTTCCTGTCCACTCAATGTATTTTCCGTCAGGAGTAAAGAAAAAAATACCTGCATCATTTTCTCCATAGCTACCATCTACATCAGCTAACCAATTTGCTCCAGTACTATTAGGATAAGTTGTATCTGGTGTTAAAAAACTATTAAGGGATGAAACCTTACCATCAACAACAAAATTACCTAATATTGCACCATTATCGGTTATCAAAATAACATAACCCAAAGGCTTTTCAATGGAACAAGGCAATGCCAATGCTTTCTCTCTTTGACCATTTACCCAATATGCTCTCCGAATAAGATTATATCTTTCAAGAGAATAATCAATATCGGTAGGAGTCTGTTGTGCTTCCTCGAGATTTGCAGCCACCTCAAGCTGGCGAGCTTTATCGGTATCACTACAACCAGTCAATACAGAGATTGCCAAAACCATCATCAGTAACATAGAAACAATTTTTTTCATTTTTAATTCCTCCAATTTGTTGTAAGATTTTTTTATATGTAAAACTAACAAGACGTTAGTGTGCAAAAAGGAATATATGTAAAATGGCTACTGCCATACTAAATATATTATACTATAATTTTACATAATTTTCAATTGATTTTTAAATTTTTTGACAAATAGCATGTTTGATGATATATTTGTAGTACTATTTAATTATGTAAGATTAGTTTTTTCTAATTTCCTAATGCTACCATTTATAAAAGTAGGGGTAACTTTAGAAAATTCACATATAAATTCAAGTCTCTGTTTTAGACATTCTTCAAATTGTAATTCTTGTTTAATTATTTTCAATTTTTACACCATCCTTTCATTTGGATGATTTTCATATTGTTTTTAGACAACAAAAAAATCAACCAGATTTATTTTCTGATTGATTTTTGTATCAATTCTGTTCTATTAGTTCGAACAGATACGTCATTGGTGCGGATGAAGGGACTTGAACCCCCACGTCGTTGACACTGGTTCCTAAGACCAGCGCGTCTGCCAGTTCCGCCACATCCGCATATTTACTTGACAAATGTTATTTTAGCACAATACTAATTACATTGTCAAGTATTTTACCAAAAATATTTAATTTATTTTATTCATAATTGAACATTTTTATGACTATTATTTTATAAACATAACTAAAACTCCACCCATCACACACACAATTGTTCCAAGCATTTTTAGTCCTGTTGTTGCTTCATTTTTATCCCCAAAGCTAAAATATTTTTTAGTAATTAAACGAGCATCATATATCATTATTACCCCTGCTAAAGCTATTAAAGCACCTATTAATCTTCCTATTATTTGCCACATTTTTATCTACATCCTTTTAAATTTCTATTCTTGAACTAAATTTTTCTTTTACTAATTCATTTAGTTTTATATTTTTTTCTTTTTCAAGTAATGGATCATCTTCCATAATTTCCATTGCTATTTTTTGAACCTTTTTCAAGGTTCCCATATCTTCAAATAAATTTGCTATTTTAAATTCAGGTATACCATGTTGTTCTGTTCCAAAAAAGTCTCCTGAACCTCTTAATTCCAAATCTTTTTCAGATATTATAAATCCATCATTTGTTTGGCACATTACTTTCATTCTTTCTTTTGTTGTTTTTCCATTTCCTTCAAATTTTAAAATACAATATGATTGATATTCTCCTCTTCCAACTCTTCCTCTCAATTGATGTAATTGTGCAAGTCCAAATCTTTCTGCATTTTCAACTACCATAATACTCGCATTAGGTACATTTACTCCTACTTCAATTACTGTTGTTGATATCAGTATTTGTATTTCTCCATTTTTAAATTGTTCCATTATTTCATCTTTTTCTTTTGCTTTCATTTTTCCATGTAAATATGCTACTTTGTAATTGCTAAATGTTTCGTTTTTATATTTTTCTTCTAATTCAATAACAGATTTTAAACCTAATTCTTCATTTTCTTCAACTAATGGACAAACAATATATGCTTGTCTTCCTTCATCTATTTGCTTTTTTACAAATGTATTTACTCTTTCTGTCATTTCCTTTGTAACTGCAAATGTTTCTATTTTCTTTCTATTTGGTGGAAGTTCGTCTATTATTGATATATCTAAGTCACCATATAATATTAATGCTAATGTTCTTGGAATTGGTGTTGCAGACATTGCTATTATGTCTGGATTTTGTCCTTTATTTGAAATTGTTGCACGTTGCTTTACTCCAAATCTGTGTTGTTCATCTGTAACTACTAATCCTAAATTTTTAAATATTACATTTTCCTCTAGCATTGCATGTGTTCCAATTAATATGTCAATTTTTCCATTTTGTAATCTTCCCAAAAGTTCAATTTTTTTCTTTTTGGTTATGCTTGATATTAATAATTCACACCTTATTCCAAATTGATTTAATATTGATTCAAAACTCTCTAAATGTTGACTTGCAAGTATTGCTGTTGGTGCCATTATTGCTACTTGATATCCAGATTTTACTGCTTTATATGCTGCTATCATTGCTACAATTGTTTTTCCTGAACCTACATCTCCTTGTAATAATCTGTTCATTGAATGTGGACTTTCCATATCATTATCAATTTCTTCTAATACTCTTAATTGCGCTTTTGTTAAATTAAATGGTAATTTATTTATAACATCTGACATTTTTACATTTTTATCAAATTTTATTCCATTTCTATCTTTATCATAATTGTTTTTTAATTTTAATAATGCTAATTGTGTTATTAAAAGTTCTTCAAATACAAGTCTTTCTCTTGCCTTATTAAAGTCTGAAAATTCATGTGGAAAATGTATTCTTTCTATACATGTATTTATATCTAATAAATTGTTTTCTTTTAATACATATTCTGGCAATGTTTCGTCTAATTTTCCAAGTACTTCTGTTAATCCATTTTCCATTATTTTTCTTAATGTATTTTGCTTTAGTTCATATGTTAATGGATAAATAGGTATTATTTTTCCTGTGTTTTTACTTTGATCTATTTCATCATAAACAGGTGAATTCATTTCAATTCTATTTCCTTTTTTGGCTACTTTTCCAAAAAATCTATATAATCTTCCTGGTGTAAATACACTTTTTAAATATCCTTGATTAAACCATGTTATATAACATGTTCCTGTTTGATCTTTTACTATTAGTCGACTTATTACCATCTTTCCTTTTCTATATTCTGAAATTTTTCCTGTTGGCATTGCTTCTATTAAAACTTCTTCTCCATCTTCACATTCATATATATTTTTTGGCTTGCTTCTGTCTTCATAGTCTCTTGGATAATATGTTATTAAGTCTTTTAATGTATATATTTTTAGTTTATTTAATAATACTTCTCTATTAGGACCTACTCCTTTTACATATTTTATCTCTTTATTTAAATCTACCATTTTTATGCCTTTTCTTTTTTGAGTATATTTTACTATATAGATTTTTAAATTTCAAGGTTTTACATTAGAAAAAAGGAATTCTAATAATTGAATTCCTTTTATTTTTTAGTCATGATATGTATATTTTCAACTTTTGCATTCATTTCTCTTGAAATAATATTTTGAATTTGAGCAATCTCCTCACTTTTTAAGTTATCATCTTCAACCACAACACTCACACTATCAGTATTTACAAAAATTACACAATTAGAAAATCCTTTTGTTGTTATTAAATTTTCACAAACCATTATTGCATTTTTCTCTTTATTTACATTTGTAATTTCTTGTGTTATTATAGCTTTTTGTTCTTCAGATACATTTGAATTATTAAGCATTTCTTTATATGTTTCTAATGTTTGTGAATACATTGTATCTCTTTGTAATTTTGATTCTTCATAATAATCATTAGATTTATTAGTACTTTCCGTTTTGACTATTTCAGTACTTGTTTCTGTACTTTGTGTTGATTTTGTCTCTAATGTCACATCATTACTACTAACAAATTGTGCATCTCCTAAGTTCTCATCTTCAGAATTTTCCGTTTGAGTTTCTGCTACTGTTTGGATATTATTTGATTCTGTTGATACATAATTCCAATATCCTAATCCAACCAACATTAATGCGAGTACATATATCGCTGCTGTACCTGTTTTAAATTTAATTTTTTTTAAATCCATATTATTTCTCCTCCATATAAAGAATTAAATTCTAATAATATGCCCTCTTCTAAGTTGTAATCAGTTTTCACTTAATTTTTCATCTCAAATACTTGTATTTTATGTATTGCCAGACCTGTAACCGCTTCTACTGCACAAACTATTGATGACTTTATATTTGCATTTGAAGCTCCTTGTGCTGTAATTATAGCTCCTTCAATTACTGGCATTATTACTTTTTCTGTTATTGGTTTACTAGTTCCATTTTCATCTGTATATACAATTTCTCTTTTTGTCTCAGTTTCTGTACTATTTTTAGTTCCTCCATCTCCGTCATTTTCTTCAGTTTTATTTTCTGAATTTGTTTCATTATACATTGCTACAACTTGACTACTTTCAGAATATTTTAATAAAACTTTTACTTTTCCTACTCCATTAATTGTTTCTAAAATATTTTTTAATCTCGTTTCTAAATCATCAGTATTTTCACTAGTTGATACTTGACTTTCAACATTTCCAGCTAATACTTTTCCTGTAGTATTTGTATTTTTCTTTTCATCTTTTGACCACATATTATTTATTATTAATACTGTTATAATTAATATTATTATAAATGCCACAATATTCTCTATTTTTTTCTTTTGATCTGTCTGTTCTTCTCTTTTCTTAAATAATTCTTTTAGCATAAGCATTCTCCTTTTAAAATTATTTTATAATAATTTTGATTTTATCCTCACTTATCTCATATTCTTCAATTATCTCTTGTTTAATCTTTGAAATTTTTTTCTCATCATCAACATTTTTTACTTTTACATCTATTGAATGTATTCCAGCATTCTTCTTAGTTGTATCTAATTCTGCATCTATAGTACATTTTATTATTTCTATTCCTGCGTTTTTGAATTTTGATTTTATATTATTTTCTAATTCATCTAAATATATTTTTTCTAATCTTGCATCCATTGATGATTGTTCTACTTTTGTTGATGTTGTAATATATTTATCTAAATCAATTTCACTAAATACTAGTTTTTCTTTATTTTTTATAATTGGTGATATTATATTAAATAATACATAAACACCTATTACCATTTGAACATATTTTTTATTTTTACTATTTGGTAAAATAAGTTCTAAAATTGTAGCAATTATGACTGCTAATATAACTTGTTCTGCCCATGAACTCAAAAAATTTATCATCTATACATCATCCCACTATTCGAAATTTTTATAACTAATGTTATTCCAACTATTAACATTACAGATAATGAACATAATATTCCTAATAATAGTTTAAATACTCCTCCCATTTCGTCTAATACTTTTACTATTTTATCATCTGCTATTGGTTGGACTACTGCTGATGCTAAACTATACATTATGCACATTGTTGCAATTTTTATAATAGGTGTTATACATATTCCTATTACTATAATTACTCCTATTAGTCCTATTGCATTTTTTAATATAATTCCACATCCTAATACACTATCTACAACATCACCCAAAACTTTTCCTACAACTGGTATTATCGTTGAAACTGCCGATTTTGCTGTTTTGGCAGTTATTCCATCAACACTACTACTTAGTGTTCCCTCTAATGATACAACACCAACAAATATTGTTAATACTATTCCTAATACCCATACAACACTTGATTTTAGAAATTTTGATAATTTTTCAATTTGCATTTTTTCTGAAATTTTTGAGATTATTGAAAATACTACTATTATTAAAACTATTGGAATTAATATATTTTTTATTAAATTTGCAATAAAATTTATAGCAAATAATATAATTGGTTCTAATAATGATGTTGTTGCTATGCTTCCCGTATACATCATTAATGTTAATAATAGTGGCATTAATACATTTATAAATCCAACTAAATCATCTGCTGTGTTTTTAACGATTTTTATTATTTCTGTAAGATGCGTGAGCACGGGTAAGTTTTATATCCCTTTTTTATCCCTGACTTGATTAGAAGCCAGCTGACAGGCAACATATTCTCCGATATAAACAGCAGGAACAAACGAAGTAAAAGTTTCTCCGGTAAGACCGGTGTAAGGTATACCCTGTTCTGTAATGAAAAGCCGATAAGGTAAC
>ERZ1106976.1149-NODE-1149-length-27665-cov-4.696921_pt1 | contig 27665 bp, 23 predicted proteins | sample MGYA00403687_ERZ1106976 | MGnify/ENA primary metagenome ERZ1106976 (study PRJEB35170, sample SAMEA104062446) | human gut metagenome | biome: human gut; feature: human-associated habitat; material: faeces | place: Denmark | collected 2013-02-22 ... | reverse complement strand
TTCGACATACGAATGTTAAATTTAGCACGAGGAAGCCATGAAAAACATCATCCACACCAGCAAGGCGCCCGCGGCCATCGGTCCCTACTCCCAGGGCAACCGTGCCGGAGACACCGTTTACCTTTCCGGCCAGCTGGGCATCGATCCCGCAACCGGCAAACTGGCTGAAGGCGGCGTAGGCGCCCAGGCCCGCCAGTCCCTGAAGAATATCCAGGCGCTGCTGGCTGAAGTGGGAGCCACGGAAAAGAATGTCGTCAAAACTACCGTGTTCCTGACCAGCATGGCCGACTTCAAGGAAGTCAACGAAGCCTACGCGGCTGTTTTCAATGCGGACTGCCCCGCCCGTTCCTGCGTGGCCGTCAAGGAACTGCCCCTCAACGGGCTTGTGGAAATCGAAGCTATCGTCGTCCTGTAGCGCTGCTGCGGACAAAAATATCATTTGGGATGCACCATCATCCCAGGAGGTCCTCATGAATCTTGCCCAGTTCCCCCGTCGTGGCTATGTCACCACTCCCACCCCCATCGAGCACTGCCCCAACTTCTCCAAGGCTCTGGGTGCGGACATCGACGTCTACATCAAGCGTGACGACATGCTCCCCGGTACCGCCGGCGGCAACAAGACCCGTAAGCTGGACTTCTGCATCGCCGATGCCCTGCAGAAAGGCTGCGATACGGTCATCACCTGCGGCGCCGTGCAGTCCAACCACTGCCGCCTGACCCTTTCCTGGGCTGTCCATGAGGGTATGGACTGCCATCTGGTGCTGGAAGAACGCGTGAAAGGCAGCTACAATCCCGAAGCCTCCGGCAACAACTTCCTGTTCCAGCTGCTGGGCGTCAAGAGCATTACCGTGGTGCCCGGCGGCAGCAACATGATGGAAGCCATGGAAAAAGTGGCTGCCAAGCTGACGGCCGAAGGCAGAAAGCCCTACATCGTCCCCGGCGGCGCTTCCACGCCTCTGGGTGCCCTGGGCTATGTGGGTTGCATGGAAGAAATCATGCACCAGATGTTCGAGATGGGCCTCAACTTTGACCATATGGTCGTGCCCAGTGGTAGCGCCGGTACCCATGCCGGGATCATCGCCGGCATGATCGGCAACAACATCAACATTCCTGTCACCGGCATCGGCGTCAACCGTCCCAAGCCCGTGCAGGAAAATGCCGTGCATACCCTGGCCAACCAGACCCTGGATCTGCTGGGCGTGGAAGCCCGCGTGCCCGCCGAAAAGGTCGTGGCTTTTGACGACTATGTGGGCCCCGGCTACTCCCTGCCCACGGACGCCATGGTCGAAGCCGTCAAGAAGTACGTAGGCGTTGACTTTGGCGTCATCACCGACGACGCGGAGGCCGTAGCCGCCGCCAAGGCCGTTGGCGTTGAGCTGGCCGACGCCGCCGAGAAGACATGGGGCAACGCCCTGTATGCCTGTTTCGACCAGAAGGTCGAGGAGCATCTGGTGCAGCCCACCTTCATCACCATGTACCCGGTGGAGGTCTCTCCCCTGACCAAGAAGTCCCCGGAAGATCCCCGCCTGACGGAGCGTTTCGAGTTCTTCATCAACCGCAGCGAAATGGGCAACGCCTATTCCGAGCTGAACGACCCCATTGACCAGCGGGAGCGCTTCATGAAGCAGGTCGAGCAGCGCGAGCGGGGCGACGACGAGACGGAGATGCTGGATGAGGATTTCCTCACCGCGCTGGAGTACGGCATGCCCCCCACGGGTGGCATGGGCATGGGCATCGACCGCGCCGTCATGCTCTTCACCGGCGCCGATACGATTCGGGAGGTTATCCTGTTCCCCACTATGAAGCCCCAAGACTAAAAAGTCATTGCGCTGCAATAACTTTTGCCCTCATATTCTTCAGTTGACAACAAATTGACAACAATTTCGTATATCAATACGAAGTGATGTGACGCAGGATGAAGTTTTGTTAGACCCCAGCGCAAAACAGCATGTATCATTTGAGGACACTTTCTGTACGAATTTCCAGAAAGTGTCCTTTTCTTTTTGCAGGTTGCAGCATCTGTCTTGACAAATTCCAATTTGAAAGGATTTTGAACGAATGATCAGTGAACAGACAAAAGAATACTTTGAACTTGGAAAGCGAAACGATGTTCGTGAGCATGCAAAGAGGCTGCGCCGGCAATTTCTAAGGTATAAAGACGCGGAGATTGTTTACAGCATCCACCATAAGAAGCTTCTGGAGATGGCCAACAAAGCAGGCGCTATTTATCGTATCGATGGCACTGTGCTGATTAACCGGGATATCTTCGATCAGTATCTGGAGCAATTTCATGAGCCCAGTACCCTTACGCAAGCGGAGGAAAAACAATGAGCGGGAACCTGTGGATGTTTTCTGATAAGCTGGATGATGAGGATATTGAGATCATGAAGCATGAGTTTATCACCTACTATCAAGGCGCAGATTATTACGGTTTGGGCTTGAAGATGTTCACCAGATTGGCTCACGAAGCAGGCGCTGTCTACAAGATAGGCAAGAAGGTACTAATCCGCCGTACTATCTTTGATGAATACCTTCGGCAGCAGTATCGTATTGAGCAAACGGAGTCGTCGCTTGCCGCCGATGGAAAAGAAGCATCCACAAGGCAGGGAACGCTTGTACTGGACACCGATAGCGGTCGCATGAACATTCGGCTTGGCCTAAATGACTACTACGGTTTTCTCTCCTGCGGAACACGAATGGAAGTGCAGATAGACGGAGAATGGATCCCGACGCGGCTTGAGATGGCTGACAATTGGATCCTGATTGGTATTGAGGCAAAAGACATCACCGGCCTGACAGTCAGGATCAAAAAGCGATGCGGCAACAAATACCACTATGCATAGCCGTATACTTCCGGAAAGCCTGATCCTTAACTTCTCCCCCATTGGAGGTGATAATTTCTCATTCGCCCGGAGCGACCGAATAGCTCCGCATAATTTGATATAGCGCAACTTTCCAAATCCTGCCACACAGGATAGGGTCCCGGACGGTTTCTGTCACACCGTTCGGGACCTTTTAGCATAGTGACATATTTAGACTGGAGGAAATTATGAAAATAGGAACATTGGTGCCGCAGCGAGACACAGGCCGGATGGACATTCGCTTCTCTCCCAATAACTATTACGGAGGATTGCAATGCGGTGAACCCCTTGAGATGAAGATCAATGGGAGATGGGTTCCCACCCGTATTGAAATGGGAAACGATTGGTATCTCGTCGGCATCGATACGGATGATCTCGTTGGTTTGATCGTCCGAATCTAAAAGCATAACTGGCCAGTAGGAGCATCCTGCTGGCCTTTTCTATTTCACAGGGAGGAAAACAACATGAAGTGTCTGCACAAATATCAGTGGGTCAAGCTGCCCAGAGATATTCCGGATATGGGAAAGGGGCTGATGGCCCACTGGGCCGTGCTTGCCTCCCGCGCAGCCTTCCGCAAGGGCAATGCCAGTTACTGCGGCCACAACAATCCCGTAGCCCCCGGAATGTGGGCGGGCGGTATTGTCGGTCTCAAGAGCATTCTTGGTGTCAGAAGCCGTGCCAAGGCGCTGCAGATACTCGGCGAGCTTTCCTCCCTTGGCTTTCTGAAATACTCTCTTGACAGCCAGACAAAAAAGCTGACCTATGAGATCACCGATTGGGTCGTTAAGTGTTCTGGTGCTGAGTGTATGTCCGGGACTGTATACGCTTCCACAGGATACGGCTTTCTATGCCTGCCGCGAAGCATCACGCAGCGGCTGGCAGCTGCAAAAAGAGTTTTCGATGAAGCGGATGCATGGCTTGATTTGTGGTGTCATACCACCTATGAGGACTATGGGAACGCCTTCTCGTTTCTTGCACCTGTCGTGCAATACGGTAGATTCGGGAGCGTCCTTACTTTGGAAACGCTGGGAGAGCGTTGGAGCTGGGAGAAAACAAAGGTATGGAGGTTCTTCAAAAAGCATGGGGATGTCTTTTCTCTGTACCGGCTGCCCAGTTCCTATGGCTGTCTCGTGTTTAACGCTGCCTATCCAACCGGGGCTGATATTCAGCTTCCGGAGCAGGAGATGGTTATGCGTATTTTGCGTGAAATACTTATTTGCTCAACTTACAAGTACAAGGGCAACAGTGAGAACTTACGTGTAAACCACATGGTTGCATGGTATAGCAAAACGGTCATTTCGTCCCAGCAGGTACAGCCTGTTTCTGCGGCTCCAGTATGCCGCGTTGCGCTTTCTGTCCCCATAACGCGCGCGTATCTTTCTCATGGTTGGAACTGTAAGCATTGTAGGAACTACCATTATGCCTGCCCGGGTATGTTAACGGGAACACCCTGTTTTTTCCGTTCTGGGTACGAAATCAGAGGGCCGTGTACACAAGTCGAAAATCACGAATACAACAGCAAGGAGATTTTGCTATGAAAAGTAAAAAACCGTCATTATACGATGCACAGGAGAAGCAGATTCAGCTGCAATCCGCCTCCTTTGTAGATTTCCTGACACGGAAAGGGGTTCTTGAAGATCACAACATTGATAACGAGCGTGTTCGGAAGGCCAAAAAGGATACCGCACAGAGAGCGTATCACAATACCGAGGTTTTGCTGAGCCAGTATCGCCTGATTATCTGGGTATTGGAGTGCATTCCCGGAGAATTATCCGACGAGCTGGAAGTTCCTGTACATGACATCGACGCTCTGGCAGAGAAAATCGATATCCAGACCTCCCTTGAAAACGCGCGGATCGAAAGCCGGGTAAATGCCATGATGAAGACCCGATATCTGGTAGATCGCATCCATGAAGCTCTTGCGGTTATCCGGAAGAAACCCGGCAACGGAGAAGACCTGTACTCCGTCCTTTATACGACATATCTTGACCCTGTTGAGAGAAAACATGAGGAAATCCTCAAAGAGCTCCGCATGACGTCAAGGACCTATTACCGCTTACGAAGGGAAGCCATCACGATCATGTCCATCCGGCTGTGGTCTGCCCCCTCCGGGGAAACTGCCTCGTGGCTTGAAGTCCTCACCATCCTCGAAGAGATGTAAAAGATGGGATGGCGAACGGGATGAAACATACGAAAACATTTTGGCAGGTCTTTGCTGATGACTAGAGAATGGCAATGTGATATAATCTTATCGTCCAAAGTGGACGAAACGATCAGGCACTGTTTTGAGAGCTGATTTTGGCTCCTCAGAATGGTGCCTTTTGTTGTTTCATCACCAAGAAAGGAGGAAGTAGCACATGGTTAAACAGATTACCAGAGGCAAAGACATCGCCCGAAACACCTACTGGTCCGCAGTTGGTATGGCCGCGGCCACCATGCTGGCAGTCCAGCCCGTTTTCGCAGACACCATCTGGGATCGTTTCTCTACGATCCTGAAGGATGTTTACGGTCAGGTCGTTGCCATCAGCACCATCGTTGCCGTTACAGTCGCAGCCATTGCACTGCTGATCCGCATGATTTCCCGCAATCAGCGAGCAGTTGAAGAAGCTACCAGCTGGCTGAAGCGCATCGTCGTGACATGGATCATCCTGAACTCTCTGGGCTTCGTTGTAGCCTACCTGCAGCCCTTGATTCAGGGCGGCAGTTACTCTGGCTAAGCGAGGCATAGGGAATATCCAGACTTACCGAGGAGGTGATACCCATATTAGACTGGATATTCGAGGGTATCGTCAATTGGGTGGCAAGTATCGTTTCCCAGCTGTTTGACGCGGTATCCGGGCTGTTCCTTGAAGCGCTCGGTACCGATATGACAGCGATGGAAGAATACTTCCCATTCGTCACCAAAGCCTACGATGTCATGCAGGTAACAGCATGGGCAATCTTAATTCTGATTACCATATGGCAGCTGTTTCGTGCATTCGGAGGCCCTATTACAGAAGCTGAGAACCCTTGGCATCTGCTGATCCGGAGTTCTGTCTACGGCCTTCTGATTGGCTATGCCAAGCCGATTTTCTCCCTGTGCCTGAACATTGCGCGGGCGCCCTATACAACCCTTATGGAATTATCCATGACCGCAGAGGATTTCACCTTTGCGGGCGTGGAACAAGCCCTCACCAATGGTCTGGTGACAATCGTGTCAGCTGCAACCGTTGTAGGTCTGATCCTGATCCTCATTCTGGAGATTTCTCTGGGATGGAACTACTTCAAGCTCCTGCTGGAAACCGTAGAACGGTACATCGTTGTTGGTGTTCTGTGCTATACCTCGCCTCTCGCCTTTTCTATGGGCGGCTCCAAAACCACGAACACCGTGTCCAAGTCCTGGTGCAGGATGGTTGGTTCCCAACTGCTGCTCCTTGTCATGAACGTCTGGTTTCTTCGTGGTTTTGCGTCCTCCATGGGGCAGTTCATTGCAAACGGCGGTGCATTGACCACCGGTAAAGGAAGCATCTTTCTGTGGATGTTCTGCGCACTGGCTTATCTGAAGTGCGCCCAGCGATTCGACAGCTATCTGGCCTCCATCGGCCTGAATGTGGCGCAGACCGGATCCAGCATGGGCATGGAACTGATGATGGCCGCCAGAGTCATCTCCGGGGCAGGCAGCAGTGTTCGCAGTGCGGGCAGTGTCTTCGGCCGGAGCGGAAATGCCGCTGCTACCGGAACCGGTGCTGCCGCAAATGGCTTTGCCTCCGGTTTCGCTTCCAGATTCAGCCCCAACTCCTATGTCCGTGATGCCGTTGTGGAAGGCGGCTCCCACATGGGCTTCAATGGCGGCGCCGGATTCGTTGGCCGTGCCTTCGGCGGCATCGCTGCCCGGAATGGCGCTGCCTTGAATGGGAACTCCATTTCCTCTGTAGCGGCCAGATCGCCCAGTACTTCCGGCACGATTGCCGGTGATATAGCGGATCGGAGCCTTGGCAACTATATGCCCCAGATGCAGGGATTCCAGCTTCAGGGAACGCAAATTACAGGCGGTCACATCAGCACGACCGCAGTTTCCGCGGATGGCAAAACGGCTTCTGTGGATATGTTCAACGCTTCTCAGTTTGAAAAGCCAGAAGTTCCCCACAGCGTAGTTACTGCAACGGATGGAAGTCAGTGGTATCAGATGGCAAGTGGCGAGGGTCGCGGTGCTTTCTACGATGTACCCACCTTTAACGGTATTGGCACAGATATGCCCAACACAGTAGCAGGGGACGGTGCTTTCAGAGCATCCCAGCCCAGCGAAAACAGCCAGAGCTTCGGTGAGACGCTTACCCACGATAGCGTTGAAGGACATCCCGGTATGGTAACTTACCCCGGCGCAGCAGATGGAATTGGTGCAGCGGATATCCCAGCTCCGGAGAGTACCCTGCTTACAGGGGTTGCCGCATCCCCTGTGGGTGGAGAAGATCAACCGCCCATTGGATATGGAAACGGTGTTCCCTCCGTGGATACCGTTTACGACAATGCCCCCGAAGCGCAGCACGTTGGTGCTGCATATGCGGGTGGCTTTGGCGAGTCTTCCCAGAACGGCGCTCTATTTGCAGATCATGGAGAAAACGTTGGGCAGAGTTTCTACTCCGAGGCCCCCCTTGTGGCAGCAACCTTCCCCAACGCACCGGATGGCACTTCCCTCCGTACCGTGGGCGATGGTGTTATCGAAGCCAGTTCCCCGGATGGAGGCAACACGCTCTGGTACAACAGCGCCTACTATCAGGAACCCGATGCGCCCCACAGCGTCATGCAGTCTTCCAACGGTGTGGATTGGTATGCCATGCAGCAGCAGGGCAACATTCCCCAGTTTGAAGTTGGCGAGGCCGCAGCTGCTTATAATCAGGCGGCATTCCAGAACTTTATGCCCGGTTATGATCTTCCTGTTTCTCAGGTTGATGGCACACACCGTCAGGACGGCTACTTTGAAGTCCGGCACGAGGATGGCTCTGGCACGAAGTTCTATGATATCGCCAGATATGCCGCACCTCGTGGTGACTATCAGGTCTTCGAGGATTCCCGCGGCAGTCAGTGGTACGCAATTCAGGGCGATGCCGCTGTCGACCGCAAACCCGTCTACGAGAACGGTAAGCCTGTCTATGACAACGGAAAACTCCGCACGACCAATGTGGAAACCATTCGTTACAAGCAGACGCCCACCCGATTCGCTGAGCCTGAAAAGCGCGGAGATATCGAACGAAAGCCCCCAAAAAGAAAAATGTAACCAGATGGCCATGGTTGTGAATCTCACGATCATGGCCTTTTTTCATTCCAAAACGGAGGTGATTCCATGGCCGAGCCGGAAAAAGATCAGATCGGCGATGGTCAAGACAATTTTGGTCAAGCTGCCGGGAAAGCAATTCAGGCAGCGAAGCAAATCTCTCATGATGCTGCCGCAGAGGCAGCCGTAAAAGGTGCGGAAGCAACAGCAAATGCGGCCGCTGCAGTGGTTCAAGCCGGTGCGGAAAGCGGCAAAGCCGTTGCTGAAATCGCCGCAGGTACTGCCGCCGGAGGCCCGTGGGGCGCAATTCTTTCCGCCGCGTGGGCAATGCGCCACAGCTTGTTCAAGGTTCTGGTCTGCATCTGCCTGTTCCTCCTGATTATCGTCATCCTTATCTGCTCCATCCCGAGTATCGTTCTGGACAGTGTGTTTGGCCTGAACGGGGTTCCTCCCGCAGAAGAAGTCACGCTGGAATCGTCCTACTCTGAAATGTCCAATGCGGTATCGGCAGTGATCGACGCAGGGTATGACCAGTCCCTTGCCAGAGTCGAGGAAATTATTCTGGATGGCGGTTATGACTATGACCTTTCCATGGATGCCCTTATCAACCATGCGCAATCGTCTGCCGGTTATGATGTTTGTTACATTCTGGCCGCCTATTCCGCTTCCTTACAGCAGAAAGGCATATCCGTGGAGGATATGGTGGCGAAGCTGGCCAGAATCTCCGATCAGATGTTTCCGGTATCCTACGTAGAACGGCAGCAGGAAAGGCTCGTACCTGTAAGTTATTCCACTTACAAGCCCGTGACAGTAACCGTTGTGACACACATTGAATCGGCAGGCATTGTCAATAACGTTCCCCGCTATAACTACACCACTGAACGGCGGCACTACTATCTTCCGGACGAGGCAAGGGAATCTGATGAAGAAATCACGGTTCCCAAGTACAAAGCAGTTTCCGTGACGGTACCGATCTATTCTGGCAGTAAGATTTCCGGCACCCGGACAGAGACCTATTATGAAGCAGACGGTGACGAAACGCTTGAACCAACCACCGAAATTATCAAGTATGTGGAATGTACCATTTCGCCCTTCGACAATTCGGTGATCCTGGAAGCCTTTGGCATTGACACCTCAGCACAATACCCCCAATTCAATCTGACCTACGGTGAGGTAATTCAGAATATGGCAAATGCCTTAAAGATGACCCTGTACGGCACTTTGGGAAGCGGCACGTCCGTTCCCCTCACAGATGCTGAGCTGATCGCATTTGTCAACAGCCTCAGCTGTAATGACACCAGAAAGCATATCGTCACAACCGCTCTGTCGCTGGTAGGAAAGGTTCCTTATTTCTGGGGCGGCAAAAGCGAAGCCGGATGGAATGACGAATGGAACACTCCCAAGCTGGTTACCGCTGCCGGATCAAGTTCCACGGGAACGATTCGTCCGTATGGGCTGGATTGCTCCGGGTTTACCGACTGGGTGTACAAAACCGCCCTTGGCATCAGCATTCAGGCCGGCTCTTGGGCGCAGTACACAAGCTCTACTCCCATTTCCGAAGCGGAGCTTCTTCCCGGTGATCTGGGTTTCCTCCTGAATGACGGCGGCACTACAGACCATGTTCTTATTTTCGCCGGTTACGATGAGGGCGGCAACCGGAAATGGGTGCATTCGGAGGGTGGCATTGGCGTCCATATCAACACCCCCGGCTATGACTCCAAACTGGTTCTGCGAAGACCTTCCGGGGTTAATTTCGAGCAGGATGTCAGCAGTCCAGCCTATGGCGAACCGCTTTACTCCCTTGAAGTCAATGTGACCCATTACTGTGCCTGCACCAAGTGCTGCGGCCCCAATGCCAAGGGCATTACTGCCAGCGGCAAAAGAGTCGCGGTCGGTATGGTTGCCATGTCCAGCTACTACCCATTCGGTACCCAAATTATGATCAACGGCATCATGTACACAGTTGAGGACCGGGGTGGCTCCGGTATCGAGAACAACATTGCCCGCGTCGATATCTTTGTCCCGGATCACAACGAAGCACTGCGGTTGGGACGCTTTAACACCACCGCTTACATTTACAGAATTGGAAGGTGAAGAAATGTATTTGCAGGAATTCAAAATCTATCTGATTGGCGGCCATGTGCTCAAGGCCGCCGAGGAAGTGACCATCCCCGCCGAGCATCGGCTCCTCAACCGGTTCAAGAAAGCCAAACCTGATGATATCCTTTCTGTCGGCAGTGAGGAAACCAGTCAGGCTTACATTCCTGTCCGGAACATTCTATACATCTCCACCGGCGATGTGATTCGGTGGTGAGCAGTATGGAAGAAAAGGAATACAGCAACGTGTATGCCATCCCGGCAAACTACACCGATTCCGGCAAGCTGCTGGGCGGTATGGTAGAACCCCGGAACGCGGTTGAGGCCGTTGCCCTCGTGATCATGGTGGGCTACCCGGAAGTCAAATGGATTCCGATGCCCACTACAATTCGCATTGTCATCATGACCGTGACCCTGATTCCGCTGGCAGTGGTCGCGTTCATGGGAATTGGCGGAGACTCTCTGCTCCAGTATCTGGGGCATATCCTCTCTTTCTGGGAAAACCGGCGGATATTACACTTCAGGAGGATCGGATACAAGTATGACCCAAAACAGCTCAAAAAGCCCGGGCGCAAAGGCAAGAAGAAAGAAGCCGGAAAAGCTTGAGTTTGTTCAGCCTTTCATCCCGGTCAAGGATATCCGCAACGGCATCGTGGAAACAACCGATGGCCGGTATGTAAAAATTCTTGAAATCGAACCCATCAACTTTATGCTCCGGTCTTCCGAGGAGCAGTACAACATCCTATCGTCCTTTGCCAGCTGGCTGAAGATATCGCCCATGAAGCTGCAGTTCAAATCCATTACCCGGAAAGCAGACTCTGACAAGCACATCGCTATGATCCGAAAAGAGCTTTCCATAGAGGACAACGCGCAGTGCAAGGCCATGGGGGAAGATTACATCCGGCTGATTAAGGATGTGGGCTCCAGAGAAGCGCTGACTCGGCGCTTCTTTTTGATTTACCAGTATGAAGCCATCGGCAGAAGTGAATCGGATGACTATTCCAAAATCTACAGCATGTTGGTCAGCGCGGAGCAAAATGCACGCGCTTATTTCATGCAGTGCGGAAATAACATCATCCAGCCCCAAAATCCCGATCAGGCGGTAGCGGAGATCTTGTATATGTTCTTCAATCGCCGCTCCTGCGTGGATGAACCGTTCACCGATCGCGTCAACCGGGTGATCATCGACACCATGGCCGCTAAGGGAAAAATTATTGGTATTGACCCCATCCCGCATATCTCTGTCCGTCACTTTATTGCCCCCAGAGGTCTGGATTTATCCCATTACAACTACATCGTCATGGATGGCAGATATTACTGCTTCCTCTACATCAAGGGGAACGGATACCCCAGCACCGTGCGTGGTGGTTGGATGTCCAGCCTCATCAATGCCGGTGAGGGTATCGATATTGATGTCCACCTCTCCCGGGAGAACCGAAGCAAAACCATCGACAAAGTAGCCCAGCGCATCCGCTTAAACCGCACCAAGCTCAAAGGTATGCAGGACACCAGTACCGATTACGAGGAACTGACCAACTCCATTCAGGCAGGCTATTACATTAAAAATGGCATTGCCAACCACAACGAGGATCTGTTCTACATGTCGGTGTTCGTGACCATTTCCGCCAAAACCTATGACGAGCTTCTATGGCGCAAGCAGCAGATGACCGATATGCTCAAGTCCATGGATATGTACCTCAGCGATTGCCGATTCCAGCAGGAGGATGCCTTGCGCAGCGTCATGCCTTTCCTCCAGATCAGCCCCAAGCTGCAAAAGAAAACCCAGAGGAATGTCCTGACCAGCGGCGCAGCATCCACCTATATGTTCACCAGTTTCGAGATGTCCGACGATTCCGGTGTGCTTCTGGGCGTCAACCGGCATAACAATTCTCTCTGCATTGTTGACCTCTTTAATACGAAGATCAACAAGAACGCGAACCTGACCATGTGCGGCACCAGCGGCACCGGTAAGACCTTTACGCTCCAGCTTTTGGCCCTGCGTATGCGAATGCGCGGTATTCAGTGTTATATTATCGCCCCCATCAAGGGTCATGAATTCAAGCGGGCCTGCAGCAAAATCGGCGGCGAGTTTATCAAGATCGCCCCCGGTTCTCCCCACTGCATCAATGTCATGGAGATCCGGCACACGATTTCTCCAGAAATGGAACTGATTGACGAGGTTGACTACAACGACATGGACTCCATGCTGGCCAGAAAAATTCAGCAGCTCATGATCTTCTTCTCCCTGCTGATTCCCGACATGACCAACGAGGAGGAGCAGATGCTGGATGAAGCGCTGATCAAAACATACAACGAGTTTGGCATTACCCATGACAACAACTCACTGTATGCCGACGCAACGTGCTTCCCTCCCAAGCTGAAGAAAATGCCCATTCTGGGTGATCTTCATAAGCATCTGCTGGAGAATCCCATGACCACGCGCATCGCCGCCATCGTCAGCCGTTTTGTGACGGGCTCCGCTCAGAGCTTCAACCGGCAGACCAATGTGGATCTGACCAACAAGTACATCGTTCTGGACCTTTCCGAGCTGAAAGGCAAGCTGCTCCCCGTAGGGATGATGATTGCGCTGGATTATGTCTGGGACAATATCAAGGCTGACCGGGTCAAGAAAAAGGCCATTATGATTGACGAGATCTGGCAGCTCATTGGTGCGTCTTCCAATAAACTGGCCGCCGAGTTTTGTCTGGAGATCTTCAAGGTCATCCGTGGTTATGGCGGTGCCGCCATAGCAGCGACGCAGGATCTCAGCGATTTCTTCAGTCTGGATGACGGCAAATACGGACGGGCCATCATCAACAACTCCAAGAACAAGATCATCCTGAATCTGGAGCAGGATGAGGCTCAGTACGTCAAAGACGTACTGAAGCTGACCCGCACCGAGGTGCGCTCCATTACCCAGTTTGAGCGTGGCGAGGCTCTGATCCACAGCAACAACAATAAGGTTCCTGTGGTTATCAAAGCCTCCGTGGAGGAAAAAGAAATGATTACCACCGACCGGGCAGAGCTGGAAGCGATTCTACGGAAGCGCCAGAAAGAAGCCACATAATCAACGGGCGTTGTACGCATTTTCCCGTTTATGCGTATAACGCCCAAAATAAGTACAAGGAGGAATATAAATCATGGCTCTTATGGAAGACGAACGCCTGATCCTACGGTGGCTCAGTCAGTACGGGCCTTTGCGTTGGCCGCAAATTCGCGGATTGCTCTACTACAGACCGCAGCGCTCTGTCAACAGGCTTGTGCAGAACATGAAGCATGCCCGCAGGATTGCCGCTATAGAAGATGGTGAATATCTGGCAGTCGATCAATACTGCGAGCCGAAGCAGCGAATGATTACCGCCGTCTGGGTATTGCTCCAGTTTATTGAGCAAATTGCTCCCGAAGCCCACTGGCAAGCAGATGCCCCGGCACAGATTTCCTTCCTGAAGGATAAAACAGCTTACGAAATCGTGGTTCTGTATGAAGACGAGGACCATTTGGTTCGACTTCTTCAGCCTCAAGAGGATACAAAGTACATTCTCGTTGTCCCGAATATGGAATTTGCGAATAAACTGATTCTCCCGGATGCGCCGTGCCTTTTCGCAACAGTCGATCAAACCGAATGTGAGGCTCCCAAAATCACTTTTTATTCCAGTTAGGAGGAAAGCAATATGCCCGAAGAAAATTCCATCTTTATGAAAACCTCCAGCAGAGCACTGGGCATTCTGACCCAGCTCCATAGCGAAACCGCTCAGGCAATGTACGCATACACAGTCGGACGGCAGCAGGGAGCAAACGAAATGGCTCTCAGCAATGCAATCCTTGCGGAAAGGCTGATTGGCTGTTACCGGGTGATTCCCTCTCTGCTGGGTTCTCCCCATGCAAGGAAGAACATCGAGCACATCATGCAGGATGAAATTCCCGTTGAGGTTGGCTTTACCGAGGATGGCTGGTTTTCCCTCCGGATTCCCCGACTGCTTCCCCGAAAGGAGCGTGGCAAAGGCTCCGTCGAATACATCCGGGGCTTTTTGGGGCCTGCCATGCAGCGCTTTTTCAATGAGGGATCTCCCGTCCGCTTTGACGACTGTGTAATCATCTACCGTCACATCTATGACCGGGAGGAACCGGAGCGCAGGCACCGGGATCACGACAACATTGAAACCAATTTCGTAACGGACATTGTAGCCCTGTATGTCATGACAGATGACGCGCCGCTGCGCTGTCGGCATTACTACTGCAGCGCTGCGGGCAGCACGGAACGCACCGAGGTTTATGTCGTACCTGAGCAGGACTTTATGCGTTGGTATGAAGCAGAAAAGAATTTCCCGGACGAGGGGGTGAAGCTCCATGCGCAAACCACTTTTTGGCAAGAAAAAGCTATCCCAAAACAGGGGTAAATTCCCGCAGCGACTTATCTACACGCCCCGAAATGCGAAAAAGCTCTGTGTCCCAAGGAAAATCCCGTCTCCGAATCGATCCGATTTAGCCAAGAGGAGCAGGCATGGGGACGAAAATGCTCCACTTCGAGGTAAGGAAACATGACCACCATAAAGCAGGATTCTCATGTGTACAGATTGCTCACGTTTCTTTCCTATGTTGGGGAGTACCCGCTGTGTTCTTTGCAGCTTTTCGGAAGCAAAGAGGTGTGGCGCAAATTGATCCACAAACATTCCCAACGGCAGGAGTATCGCATCCCCGGCCATGCCGACAAGATTATTTGCCGCCTTCTTCTGATTACAGGCAAAGGCAAAAGCAAATCTGTCCGCTTATCCAAGGGAGGGCAGAATATCCTTGAAATCGTCAATCCCAATGCCGCCCTTTACTATACCCAGAATTACCTTCGCCATAATCATGCCGGTGAGGCCAAACGGTTGGATCGTTTCCATCGGGTGGCCGAATCCGCTGCCCTAATCAATCTGGCCGGATTTGAGACCTGCCCCTATAGGCTGCCCCAGCTTCAAATGGTCACAATCCGCAAGGTCGTTACGGATGCGCCTTCGTTCTATATCAGCAAAGAACTCAAGTATGTGGGCGATGATGATGTCAACAAAACCAGCTTCTCCAGAATAACAGGGGCTCTGTTCTGCCCCGGCGGATGTTACGCCGTGTACAACAGCCGTGACTACCTGATGAACTGGAATGGCAGAGGCGAGGCAAAGGTCAGGCTCCACCTTACGGAGATTGCACGCATGAATGCAGATGTGGATGATGTACAGTCGGCTATTCTTTTGGGTACAGGGTACGAAATCGCTGAAATAACCTTGCGTACCCTATGGAAGACCAAACGGGCTGAAACAGAGTTTACCGTCATCTACGACCATCTCCATTTCATCCCTCTGAATGGATTCGGCGTGCGCCTTCTGAAAATACTGACCACCCCAGACTGGAATGAAACATTGCTGGATCTTCTGTTCGATCCGAATGACAGATCCTATGGTAAAGGCGTTTTCGAGTATGACGCCCGTGAGAACGGCATTTATTTGTTTTCATTTCTGGACAGCGACATCACCCGATTGAATCATTTCATAGATGGGACAAAAGGAATCGAACGGGAAACAGCCGTTATCTGTTTCCCGGAACAAACCGCTTTTGTCCGGAATGTCGTTGGGCCGAAAGTCAGCATTAAGACGGTAATAATGGATATGGTAGAAGATGCCCTCTGCCCGAAAGGCGGTGATGCAGATGAATGAAAAACAGCGCAAGGCCGCAATTATAGTCGCCTCCATCCTCGGATGCGGGGCGCTTTTCTATCTTGGCGGTCTGCTGGGGCAGGTGTTTACCAACTATACTATCTGGATGGAGTCCGGCGGTATGTGGGGGCAAACACAGATTGCTGCCCCAGACTGGAATCCGGCTGTGTGCCTTCTGAATGCCTTCAGTTGGAACGGCGTCAAAGCGATCTTCCTGATCGTGGTCATCGGAGCCGGTATTGTGATCTATGTAAAGGTTCACGAGAAGTTCTCCCAAAACCAGTATGACGACCGGGGCTTCACCAAGAGCAAGGCCGGCACTTACGGTACCGCGGATTGGATGACAGAGAAGGAACTGAAATCCGTTTTGGAACTATCCACACCGGAAAGGGCTACCGGTATGATTCTTGGTGAGCGAAAAGGCCAGCTGGTATGTTTGCCGGAGAACACCCGCCTCAACCGTCACTGCGCCATCTTCGGCGCATCCGGCACCATGAAGTCCAGAGCCGTCATTCGCAATGCACTCTTTTCCATCATACGCCGAGGCGAGTCCGCTCTGATTGCGGATCCGAAATCAGAGATGTACAGCGATACTTCCGAGCTATTCCGAAAAAACGGGTATGAGGTCAAGGTGCTGAACTTGGTTGACCCCCTGCACGGTGACTCATGGAACTGCATGTCCGACCTGAACGGAAACACCATGATGGCTCAGGTCCTCACAAACGTCATTATCGGCAACACAAGCAACGGCAAAAGCGATCATTTCTGGGATAACGGCGAGGCGAACCTGCTGAAAGCGCTGGTTCTCTACACCGATTTGGACAAGACGCTCCCGCCGGAGCGGAAGAATCTGGCCTATGTCTACCAGCTGCTGACCCACAATTCCGAGAAAACGCTGACCATCATGTTCGAGAAACTGCCGCCGGATCATCCGGCCCGGGCGCCTTTCAATCTGTTTTCCCAGTCCAGTGATACGGTCAAATCCGGCATCATTCTCGGTCTGGGTACCAGATTGCAGGTACTCCAGAACGAAGCTGTGAAGCAGCTTGTCTCTTTCTCCGACATTGACCTTACCGCACCGGGCAGTCACAAATGCGCCTACTACATCATTCTCAGCGATCAGGAAACATCCATGGCATTCCTTTCCTCGCTTTTCTTTTCATTCCTGTTTATCAAGCTAACCCGCTTTGCAGACCTTTCCCCCGGCGGACGGTGTCCTGTACCCGTGAATCTGATTCTGGACGAGTTCAACAACATCGGCCGGATCGGCGGCGCACCGGACGGCTCAGATTTCTGCCGTTCCCTGAGCGTCATCCGCTCCCGGGATATTCGGGTCATGCTCGCCGTTCAGAGCCTTGGTCAGCTTCAGAACCGGTATCCCAACAACCTTTGGTCCGAAATCATCGGCAACTGCGACATCCAGCTTATGCTCGGCTGTACGGATGACGTCACTGCGGATTACATATCTGACCGCAGCGGCGAAATGTGCATCGTTGTGGATTCTACCATGACCGTGAAGAAAACCGTTGCCGTCACGCAGGTGATTCCCCAGTACCGGGAAACACAGGGTCAGGGGAAGCGCAAGCTTCTCACCCCGGATGAAGTTCTTCGGCTTCCGCATGAACAAATGCTGGTCATTATCCGCGGTCAGAATCTACTGCTGCTGAACAAGTTTGACTATACCCGCCATCCCATGTCCAAGGAAATGGTCCGGGCTTCCATCATGGATTACTGCCCGAGAACCAGTTATGCGCCCACACCCCAGACCGGTTCTGAAAATGAGCCGGACAAAAAGCCACAACGGGAGTCACGCGGCAGGAAACTCAGTCGCTCTGATACGCCACCCGTCGAGTTTTAATTTATCAAAAGGAGGAAAACCTATGTCCACAACCGAAAACAGCCTACCGCCCGACGATATGCCCGTAACCCCAAACAGTGAACCGTCCCAGACCGATTCTGTCCTGAAAGTTCCGCCCCGGCATCAAGCATCCACCGGCGAGATCGCCGGAAATCCCGAAGGCAGCAACGAAGCTCCTCATTCCACCATATCTCCCCGGCAGGCAAGGCAACGGCTCAATGTTCCCATGCCCAATATGGAAGTTTTGGCGATTGATGACGCGCTCGGCATCCAAACTGAGATCGATAAGGCCAGAGATAAGTTTCTGGATCTGGTCGAGTCTCTGAAAACCGGCCGCTACCTTACCGATAAGATTCAGGGCGTTGAAAAGCACTCTGGCTTGGGGGAACCCCGCGCCGTGATTTTCCACGGCGATTATAAGGTCATCATTATGGCTTCCATGATCGTCGATCTGCCCAAGGATTTACGGGGACAGGATCCCTATGAAGTCTACCATTACCTGCTTACCAAGCGACTCGGATCTGAAATCGATTATGTTGTCAAAGGCATTGACCGCAATACCGGTCTGGCAGTCGGCAGCCGGAAGGATGCTATGGCCACGAAGCGCCGGCATTACTACCTGAATCAGACCCGTGACGGCACATACCGGATCTACGAAGGACTCTGCTGCGAAGCGAGAGTCATGTCCGTCATTCCATATGGCATTTTCGTGGATCTGTTTGGTATCGACGTTTACATTCCCTTGCGGGAGCTGAGCTATGTACGGCTTACCGATGCCATGGGCTACTATGAACCCGGCGACCGGGTACTGGTGAAAGTCACCCAACTCAATCGGGATGACCCGGATGACATCCGTGTAGCTGCTTCCGTAAAACAAGTTGCTGCCAATCCTGTGGATAAAGCTCTCGAAAAAATCGAGGTGAACAGCAACTATGCCGGTACCGTTACGCTGACGGACAGCACCGGTATCTTCGTGCGTCTGGATATGGGTGCTGAATGCAGATGTAGGTTCCCATATCGCGCAAGGCCGCCCAAGGGCGCCCGCGTAGTCGTGAAAATCGCAGGTGTCGATATGGAGCAGAAGACTGTTTGGGGAAATATCACCTATGTCACCATTCCCAAATAACTCTGAAAGAAGGTATCCTTATGACCCAATGCGAACTGCCGAAAGAGGAATTGGTTCGCCGAAAGGAGCTGTCTGATAATACCCGGAAAATGATTTACAGCTTGCTGGATGTTGCTGCCGAGGATGAAACCTCGCTCATGACGACCTACCGTGACTTTTACCTCCAGATCAGCTTCTCGGAGCTGCATCCGCTGATGGTTTTTTACCTCGCACGGCCTCTGGACGGAGAGAAAGCCATGCTGGCAGATCGTTCCAACGAGATGAATCTGCGCAGCGTTCTGGGCAGTCATTCCGTCAACGAAAACTTCAGCTGCTATAACTATCGTGCGACGCACTGGCTTGATGCTCAGATGACCAAAACCAGATTTTTTGAAATTCTTGACCGGTGTGTTGATGAAGCTGTACGCGGGTATTATCAGCTCGCACACTGAGCACTGCAATTCCCTGCAATTTTGATTAGATCATGCAAGCAGGAGGAAATGTACATGTAAAAAAGCGATTGCTGCTCTATCCGCTGCCGTAATACTGGTTTTGGCCGTCTGCCGGTATCCCAGACTGATTCCGAAACGACCGCAGGCGCCTCAGCCTTCCGTGAAGAGGGTCCTGAATTCCCGCAGATAAAGCCCGTACACCAGACTGATTCTGACAGAACGCTCAGCGGAAAAGCCGGCCCGCCAAGCCAAGGCAGTCACTCAGGCAGTGACACCAATTCCACATTTGAAGTCAATGCCTCAGTTCTTTGGACTGGGGCCTTTTTCTACCCCAACTTGAGAAAGGATGACAACCACATGAAAACACCTTGTCAGCGGCTGCTTTCGTTGCTGCTGGTATTTGTGCTGGTGCTAAGCCTCATCCCGTCGGTTTATGCAGCCGACAATGATGAAAGTACCCCCACAGAACCGGAAGCCACGGAAACAACTGCATCCACCGAATCCCCCACGACCACACCCCCTCAGTCAGATCCTTCTGAAGAAACAGAAGGCAGCTCCGCAGGCGCACCTGATTCCCAGCCTGACAATGAATACGGGATTGCGACAACCGCCAGCACATCTGCAGGCGTCCTGCTGTTTGACTATGCCGACCACGGCAACTACACAACGGTGCTGAACAGTCAGGTCTCGGTTACTTATAAGCCCAACGGAACCGGTTCCGCGAAAACGGCATATATCAAAAATCTGGGCTGGCATTTCGCCCGGTACAATAACATTGCCTATGCAGACGATCCGCTGTACTGTATTGAGCCTTACAAAAACTATGCCGCAAGTACATCCGGCAACTCTGTCGACCGGGATGTCACACTTACCGGCAGCGGCAGCACCGCCGGTGCAACCGCATGGTATTCCCTGCCGGAAGCAAGGCGAAAGGCCATTGGTCTGATTCTTCTTTACAGCGACGAAATGTGGGATCACTCCATCAGCGTCACCACGACGTACAAAGACGACAATCCCAACGTCCCGCTCAGAATCGCAACGCAGTTCCTCATTTACGAAATTGTGTGCGGCCTCCGGGATCCGGAAACATTCGTCCTGAATTCTGCCAACGAAAGCGGAACTGCAGGCAACATTTTCTACAACGCCGGTGCTGCCTCCGTATCTTACTTTGCTCCGAACTATAACACTCTGGTCAGCTGCGTTCAGGCTGCCCTGAAGATTCCGAGCTTCACCTCCAGCTCCAGCAGCTCCGCACCCACCATTACGCTGACCGGAGATGAAACCAGTGTCTATGACTCCAATGGAGTTCTGTCCGGGTTCAGCTTCACGAACGGCAATGGCGCAGAGTTCCGTAAATCCGGCAACACACTTTATATCTCCCAGACTGGCACCATCTCCGAGTCTACTGTCTTCAAAGCGACGAAGACGATTCCTTCTGCTGAAAACTCGGCCTATTCTCTTTGGTACATGTCCGGCTCCTCTTACCAGACAACGATCAACCTGTACCGTCCTGAGTCCGGTACGCTGAACGCCTATTTCAAATTAAAAGGTCAGGCGATTGGCAATCTGAGCCTGACGAAAACCACGGAAGATGGTAAGAACTTATCCGGATGGAAGTTTGGGATCTATTCCAACTCCGCCTGCACCAGCCTCGTTTCCGGCCCTCACACGACAGATTCCAGCGGCAGGATCTCCGTTACCGGTCTTACCGCTGGCACCTATTATGTCAAAGAATTGGGGCATACCAATTCCGGTATTGAGGGCCTGTACGTATGCTCCAGCACAAATCCTCAGAAGGTTACGATTATCAACGGCAGCACGGCATCTGTCAGCTTCGTGAACAAGCTCAATACCGGCAGGCTGGCTTTGACAAAGAAAACGGATGACGGGTCGAATCTTTCCGGCTGGCGATTTGGCATTTATTCCGATTCCGGCTGCACGACTCTGGTTTCCGGCCCTCATACAACGGATGCCAACGGCAGCATTTCGGTCGACGGCATCACCCCGGGTACCTACTATGTGAAAGAAATCGGCCACACGGATTCCTCTGTAAACGAGAAGTATGTGTGTTCCGGCACCAATCCGCAGAAAGTAACCATCGCCGGGGGTGCAGCAGCCTCTGTTACCTTCATCAATAAGATCAAAACCGGAAACTTCAGTCTGACCAAAACGACCAGCGACGGGCTGAATCTGGCAGGCTGGGAATTTGGAATCTACTCCGATTCCGGTTGCACCACATTGGTGTCCGGCCCCCATACAACGGATTCCAAGGGTGCCATCTCCGTTACCGGTCTGGAAATCGGCACCTACTATGTCAAGGAGCTTGGACACCGTGACGATGATATTGAGGCAATGTACAGCTGTGCAAGCGACAACCCCCAAAAGGTGACGATTACCTACGGTACCACCGCCTCTGTCAGCTTCCATAACTCTCTGGAACCCGGTTCCGTCAGACTGATCAAGCAGACCAATACAGGAAAGAACCTCTCCGGCTGGCAGATTGGGATCTATACGGATGTCGCCTGCACGCAACCAATCGAAGGTTCCCCCTTTACAACAGGCAAAGACGGCACCATTGTGATAGATGGCTTGTCTCCCCAGAAGCTGTATGCAAAGGAAATTGCGGTGGATGATCCCTACTGGGTCTGTGATTCTTCTGTCAAGGCCATCACCGTCAAAGCGAATGCGACGGTATCTGTGACCTTCAGCAATACCCACAATGGCGATCTTCGCGTAAAAAAGAATGCCGTTGACGGAAGCCCCGAAGGATGGAATTTCCAGATTTTGGATGCAGACCGGGAGCTGGTAGAAACCATTACAACCGGTGAGGACGGCTATGCAGCATCCAGTAAGCTCGAACCCGGCACGTATTACGTCGTTGAGATTCACGACAGAGATGAAACATACTGGACTTACGATGCTGTTGTCGAAAAGCAGGTTACGATTACTGCCGGTACACAGTCCGAAGTCGAATACACCAACGAACAATTTGGCATTCTGGTTTTCTGTAAGACGACGAACACTGGCAATCAGCTCGGCGGCTGGACGTTCCGCGTTCAGGATTCGGACGGGAATGTCGTGGGCGACTATACCACCGACGAAACGGGGTATGCCAGCACCGGCAAACTCAAGCCCGGCAGCTATACCGTTCTGGAGCTTTCCAACGGTGACGACTACTGGAACTGCGAGCTGGGATACCACTCCGTCACGATCATTGCAGGCAAGGCCACAGAAGATGCATGGCATAACCGTGAGCAGGGATTGGGCTGGTTCCATAAGTCTACCAACACCGGCGAGTCCCTTGAAGGCTGGGAGATCACCATTTACTCCGATAAAGAATGTACCCAAAAGGTGACTACCGTTACCACAAATGCCGACGGCAAGGTCGGTATATATCTTGACCCCGGCATCTATTATGCCAGAGAATCCGGAGACACCGAAGGCCGCTTTGAAAATGAGTACTGGCTTGTGGATGAGTCCATTAAAGAGTTTGAAATTCTGCCCCACAAAGATGTGGATATCACCTTTGTCAACACCCAGTACGGCAAAATCAAAGTCATAAAGTCCATGCCCTCCAGCGGCTCTCTTGAGGGATGGACCTTCATCGTCAGAGACATCAACGGTGACGAAATAAAAGGCTCGCCCTTCATCACAGACGCATCCGGTCTCATTGTCAGTGAGAACCTCTATCCTGGTACTTATGCCGTTGAAGAGGTAATCCCCGATGACAGTCCTTACATCTGCGTTTCGGAAAATCCCCAATCCGTCACTGTCGTCCAAGGGAGGACTGCTGAGGTACGCTTCACAAATTCTCTCCGCTCCGGCAAGATTGCAATTCGGAAGGTCGATACCACAGGTGAGCCTCTGGCTGGCGCTGAGTTCCTGCTGGAATGGTCCGTGGACGGTACCTCTTGGCTACCCGTTGTTTATTCCAACTCCGGTTATGCGAAAGAAGGCACCTGCTCCAGCGAGGGCCTCACAGATGGCCGCCTCATCTCGGATAAAACCGGTCTGGTAGAATTCGCCGGTCTGCATCCGGAACGCCTTTACCGTCTGACCGAAACTGCCGCACCCGATGGTTTCCAGCTGCTTGCGGATACCGCCTATGAAGGCGGGCTGCCCGACGATAAGGAGTACACCGTTGATTTGACCGTCGTAAATGTACGTACCTATGAGCTTCCCGAAACCGGCTCCAAGTCTCTGGTACTCATGCCCATCGCATTGATTCTGGCCTGCAGCCTGTGCGGTGCGATTCTGTTCGTAACCAAGCGTAAGAAGCAGTAACGGGAGAAAATGAATATGCGTTTTTTCTACTGGCGCCGAGGTCCCCCCGGCGCCTTTTCTTTTTCCAAAATGGATGCCAACCAACAAACTACTTTTTCAACACTGAAAGGATGTATTAACCATTATGAAGTCTGTCAAAAAGATTCTGGCCATGTGCCTTGCGATCATGATGATCGTTTCCTGTATCCCCGCCGCCCATGCTGCTGATGTCCCCAACACAGCCATTGACCTCGATGCCAAGGGCAGCCTTACTCTGTATAAATACGACCTTACAAACGCGGAAAAGGATGGTGTGTGGGATTCCTCCTACGTCTCCACCGGCGTATACGACGAGAACGTCAACAAAACTCTGGGCGAGTCCAAACGTGCCGGCGATAATGATAACAGCGCTGATCTTGGCAATGGCGAGGTTAGCTACGGTTATGCCGTGAAGGGCGTCGAGTTCACATACCTGCGCGTCGGTGACATTGTTCAGTACACCGAGTCCGCCAACGATGGTGATGCCGATAACCATATTGAAATTCTGTATGGCATCGACAAGGCTGTCGGTGCAGACCTGCTGACTGTTTTGGGGCTGGAAAATGGCGCTGATCGTTATACCAATGCTGACCATCTGGATAACGCGAAATACTACTATCAGAGCGACGTTCTGATTGACGCTCTGGCACAGGCTCTGCAGAACAATTCCACCACCGTTAAGAATGCACTGGAAACCTACGTTGCCAACAATGGCGGTACCGCAATGCCCCTGACCGGTGCCTACGGTAAGTCTCAGGCCAACAATCTGGATCTTGGCCTTTATATCATTGCCGAGACCAAGTGTCCTGAAATGGTCACTTCCACCTGCGCCCCCTTCTTCCTCAGCATCCCAATGAGTCCCGTTTCCGGTAGCAATGCCACCGATGGCAATACCCGTTGGCTCTACGATGTGACCATTTATCCGAAAAACCTGACCGGCATTCCTACCCTCACCAAAAGCCTGCGGGAAAATGTGAACGACACCGGCAAACACAAGGGCGCCACCAATGACGTCACCGATGGCTATGCCAACACCGGAACCGCTTCTGACGGCGACGTCATCGACTACCAGATCCTCTCCACGCTCGCCTCCATTACCAGCAAAAGTACCTACTACAGCGAGCTGGCGTTTATTGATACATTGTCTCCCGGTCTGAGCTATAACAAGAACGATATTCTCATTGAGTTCTTCTCCGATGCCGCCTGCACCAATTTGCTGGATAGCTGGGATGAGTCTAAGGGCTACTTCAAGGTATCCTATTCCAGCACCTCCAAGAACGAGTCCGTTATGACCATTGAAATGACCGCTCAGGGCCTGAATGAAATCAACACCAACAAGCGCGTTTACACCGGTGCCTCCATGATAAACTCCGGTTACTCCGACTGCACCGTCCGTATCACTTACAAGGCTACCATGCACTCTGATGATTCCGTTGTTTACGGCAATTCCGGTAATCCCAACGAGGTCGTCATGCTTTGGAAGCGTTCCTCCCAGGATTACTACGACACGCTGGTTGACGATGCGCACATTTTCACCTATGCCGTAGAGCTGGTAAAGCTCTTCTCCGACGCCAAGGGCGACTATGCCAACGTTGAATTCATCATGCAGAATGATTCCGATAAGTACTATGTCAAGGCGGAGCTGAACAAAGACGAGGGTGTCTACTATGTGGTCGGCCATGTAGCCGACAAGAAAGACGCTACGCACTTCATTCCCGTCAAGAACGCTGACGGTGAGGGGCTGGTCATTGTCAAGGGATTGGAGGACGATGCTTATACTGTAACTGAAGTCCGAACCGATAATGGCTATACGCTGCTCAAGGACAACATCAAAATCGTCATTTCTCAGGTCGAAGCCACGGAACTGTGTGACATCTACTCCTCCGACCTGCTGGGGCTGGTTCAGAACGATCCCCGGTATGCAGCCATTATCAAAGACACCGGCAACCTCAAGAATATGCCTCAGCCCCATCTGGAGCACCACCTGCTGACCGCATCCGCCACTGTCGACAGCAAGAATGTCAACATGCTGGACGATGACGGCAGTGCAAATGCCATCGTTCCTCTGAAAGTCATCAATACCCGCGGTTTTGATTTGCCGCAGACCGGCGATTCCGGCACTATGGCATTCAGTATCATCGGCATCCTGCTGATGGCCTGCGCAGCCGTTGTCATCGTGATGGTTTTCCGGAAGAAGTGTAATTCCAACTAAGCGCAGATAACGGAGGGGAACCAGCGTCCCCTCCGTTTCCGTCCTATGGTTCATAAGCTATAACTGATGAACTGGCTTTTCCTTCCCGTCTCTACACCTATAAAGGAAAGGATTTTGACATCTTTATGCCGAAAAAAGTTCCGAAATCCATCCGTCTCTCTTCCAAAGCGCGTAAGAAGCTCACAATCGCCTGCGCCATACTGGTATTTTTGTTTGCCCTCGGGATCACTTTGTATCCGCTGATCAGCAACTGGTATAACAGCCGGCACCAGTCTGAGATCCATACACAGTATCTGGAAGTGCTGCGGCAGGTCGACAACTCTGAGATCATTCTGGCCGAACGTTATGCAAATGAGTATAACACAGCCATCGCCCCCGGCACACAGCTCAGTGATGCATTCTCCAAAGAGGCACTGCTGTGGGCATCTGAGGACTACGAGAACCTGTTGAATCTGGCAGGTGATGGGATCATGGGCTATATTGAAATTCCCATGATTCAGGTAAATCTGCCAATCTATCATGGTACTGATTCAAAAACTCTGGATATCGGCGTTGGCCATCTTCTTGGCCTGGGAGGCGTCGATGATGGAGCCGATCATCATGCCGAAGCACATGCCCAGGGTCATGCAGACGCCCTGGTTCCAACTCTTGGCGAAGTTGGAGCAGAAGAGGCCCACCACGAGTCCCAGGCACATGCCGAGGCACATATGGGTGCCGTCGGCCTTCTTCTTGACGGGCTTCTCATCCTCCGGGGAGTTCATGGCGGCGGTGGCGGCCCGCTTGGCCCGCAGGCCGCAGGTCACGGCCACGGCGATGGCAACGCCCAGGGCTGCCAGGGGCAGGGCGGCGAGAATGAAGTCTTTCATGGAATATTTCCTCCTTTATCTGATGGCGAGAATCGCCTCCGCCGGGGCCGCCGGAGCGGTCTCGCCGGTGTTTCCAAGGATCGGGGAAGCCGCCGTCCGATGCCGGAGGGACGTCTCCTCAGCGCTTCCGGCCCTCCAGGAGCCGCACGATGGCCAGGACGGCGGCATAGAGCACGCCGGCGATGGCCCAGATGAACCAGCTGTACTGCGGCTGGCCGTTGCCCCTGGGGCCGAAGGTGTAGAAGAGGAAGACGGCGGTGGCCGTCAGCCAGTAGACGACGGAGACGGTGCCCCGAAGGCTGCCGCTGCGCTTCCGGGCACGGGTGTAGTCCCCGTCCTCCAGGAGCTTTTCCATGGCGGCGGTCTCGGTGCCGGTGTAGACGAAGAGGGCCGCGCCGATGCCCGCGAGAACGATGGTCAGGCACACGCCCAGGATGTAGGCGGCGGCCGCGCCCCAGAAGGCGGCGGCGAAGAGGGGCAGGGCCGCCAGGATGCAGAGGGTGACGGCGGCGGTAGTCAGGCGGTGGGCCCGGTCCTCCCCCGCCCGGCGGCGCTCTCTCACCATGCCGCTGACGCCGTACTCCGTCTCAAAGGGCTCGGTCTCCAGGAAGGCGAAGTCCCGGGTGCCCCGGCCGCAGGAGAGGAAGAGGGCCACGCCGATGGCCACGAGGATCAGAAGGATGCAGAGGCCCAGGCCCGCGGCGGCGTTCTGCGTCAGGGGGAAGCGGCCGGCCTCACTCACAAAGCTGAGACCGATGAGAGCCACGGGGCTCCACACGCAGAGGAGGGTGGCAAGGGCCATCTTCGGGGCGGCCTCCCGGCGGAGGGCGAGATACGCGGAGGCTTCCGCCAGGGTCACCCGGCGGAGGGCCGGGGTGTCCGGCGCGGGGTCGGGGGACTCGGCCTCCAGTTCGTCCTTCAGCAGGAAATCCGTGCTGACGCCGAAGAGGCGGCTCATCTGTAAAATCTTC
>ERZ1106976.1135-NODE-1135-length-27865-cov-9.035958_pt1 | contig 27865 bp, 20 predicted proteins | sample MGYA00403687_ERZ1106976 | MGnify/ENA primary metagenome ERZ1106976 (study PRJEB35170, sample SAMEA104062446) | human gut metagenome | biome: human gut; feature: human-associated habitat; material: faeces | place: Denmark | collected 2013-02-22 ... | reverse complement strand
TCCTTGGGGCAATAGAAAACAGAGCCCACCAAAGAATCGGGCAAATACTGCTGTTTTACATAACCGCCGTAATCGTGCGGATACTTGTAAGGCTTGCGTCGATCCAAGGAAGAATTATTATTATTTCGCAGATGCGACGGCACATTAAGATCGGGCATGTTTTTACATACGCTTTGAGCGGCATTCATAGCAGTAACGACGCTATTTGATTTAGGCGAAACACAAATGTAAATTATCGCATGAGCTAAAGGCAATGCGCCTTCCGGCATGCCGATTCGTTCGTAAGCAGTCATCGCCGCAACCGTCATTATAAGAGCATTGCTGTTAGCCAATCCGACGTCTTCGCTACTATGCGCAATCATTCGCCTAAAAATTATGAGAGGATCCAGCCCCGCCTCGATAAGCATAAACGCCCAGTACAAAGCGGCGTCCGCATCCGAACCTCTAAGCGATTTACAAAATGCGCTAAGCATATCGAAATACTTACTTTCGTCGACCGAAATTGCCTTACGCTGAATAGATTGCTCGGCAACCGACTTATCTATACAAATTACCCCGTTTACGGGCGGCGTTGTAAGCGCAGCAAGCTCTAAAGCGTTAAGGGCGTTGCGCATATCGCCGCCACTGCAATACGCAAGGTGCCTTGCAGCATCTTCGTCAAGCTTAACGTTCATGTTGCCGAGTCCTCGCTCCTTATCTGTTGCGGCTCGAAACAACCCGTCCATAACATCCTGTTCCGAAAGCGACTTCAGTTCAAATACTCTGCACCTCGACACAATAGCTCTCGTCATCGAAAGATAAGGATTTTCGGTAGTAGAACCTATAAAAATTATACTACCGTCCTCTATCGCACTGAGAACGCAATCAGACTGAGCCTTATTCCACCTATGGCACTCGTCCAAAAGCAAATAAGTGCGTTTTCCGTACACTCTAAGTCGCTCTCGTGCCTCGTCAATCACCTTCTTCGCATCTGCCACTCCACTCGAAACGGCGTTCAACTTTACAAAATGCGCATTTGTAGACGACGCAACGATACCGGCAAGCGTAGTCTTGCCCACTCCCGGCGGCCCGAAAAAGATGCAGCTACCTAATTTGTCGGCTTTTATGGCTCGCTTAAGCAAAGAGCCGTCGTAAAGCAAATGTTTTTGTCCGAAAAACTCGTCTAACGTAGTTGGTCTCATACGATCCGCCAGCGGAGCGAGTTTTTGAGAATAATCCAAAGTATCGAAAAGGTCCATACAAAAATTATAGCACAATCTTTAACGATAAACAACCTTTTTTAAGTTAAACTTTTCGTACGATTATTTCTTTGCCGTTTAAAGAAGCTTTTATAGGGATTCGCTCCATGCTTAAAGCGGTATTTCCCAAATAATACTTCCACTTTTTGCCCTCGCCATTTTCTATACTAATTACAAAGGAAGCGGCAGGCAGTGAAACTTTAACTTTTACGTTTTTTATGCACGAAGGCAAGTGCGGCACAACTTTAACCGAATTGCTGCCTATCTCTATCCCAAAAAGATATTTTACCAAAGCTACATAAAACCACGATGCTGCCCCCGTATACCAACTCCAGCCGCCTTTTCCTGCCGGCTCAGCATAAACGTCGGCGCTCACCACATAAGGTTCGACTTCGTATCTTTTCACATCGAGCGAAGTGAGACTGTGATTTATCGGATTCAACATTTTTATAAGCGAATATGCAAAATCGTCATGACCGCTTTCCAGCAAGGCTATTACATACCAAATCGCTCCGTGCGTATACTGTCCACCGTTTTCCCTTACGCCTGCGGGATATTCCCCTATATATCCTATTCGATTATCTGTAATCGGCGGAGTAAGTAACTTAATTATTTTGTTATCGAAATCTATAAGTTTACGTGCAGCCGAAAGCATTGCAAGCGAAGCACGCTTTTTTTCCGCTGCGCCGCTAAGCACTGCGAAGCTCTGAGTTATAAGATCTATACGACAAAAATCACTTTTCGAACTACCCAATCTTTCGCCGTCGTCGGTAATCGCTCGAAGATACCATTCGCCGTCCCACGACCTTTCGATACCGTTTTTTAGCCGTCCCATAAGCGAAACATACTTTCGCCTATCCGGTAAATACTGCAAAAATTTAGATATAACGTAATAGAGAAACATGCTCCCGAACACCGTTTCGCCTTTTCCGTAAACGCCGACTTTATCCATAGCGTCGTTCCAGTCGCCGCCGCCCATCAAAAGCAAGTCGTCGCTACCTATTGCGGATGAATCTATCGCCTTAATGCAATGAACCAGCAAAGTTTCGCTGTTTTGCGTACTTTCCATTTCACCGTATACGTCTTTACCTATGATACGAACGTTTTTTACATACGGAACCCGTTCGCTGAGTATGCTTTTGTCTCCGGTATAGGCAATGTATTCGGCAGTAACGAGTGGCAAAAACAGCCGATCATCACAAATTTTGGTACGCACACCGGTCATCGGCGGATGCCACCAATGCATTACGTCGCCGCTTTCGAATTGATGCGCCGCAGCCGTTATTATGTGGCTGCGAACGGCTCCGGGATTGACATATAACATGGTCAGGCAGTCCTGCAGCTGATCCCTGAATCCTATCGCCCCACCCGCCTGATAAAACCCAGTTCGTCCGTAAAAACGACTAGTGTACGTTTGGTACGGGAGCCACTTTGCCAAATAATCGAGACTCTTATCTCCCGTTGATATTTCGACGTCGGACAGATGCGAATACTTGCGTTTTTGACAAAGCAAAGCTTTTTTGACATCCGCTTCCGCTCTGTCACCTGCCGATAGATAAAAGTAAAATTCCGTTTCGCCGTTAGCTTCTATTTGCACCCGGGTACTTACCGCAACGTATTCGCCGCTCGAATAGGACTTGATTTCGTCGTACAGACTAAGCGGTAAAGAGCAGCCCATCACCATTTCGGCTCCGCTTAGGGCGTTAGTGACGGTAAGCACGTCGCTGAATTCCGCAGTAAGATTATGCCTCGTCTTAAAGACGAAATCTCCCAGCACAGGCTTAGCGAAGAACACGGCGTTAAGCGTTCTTTTCTTTGGCGAAAACGACTTTAGCCTAATAAGATAGTATTTTACGCAACCACTTATAAATTCCGTCTGTACGCTTTGCATAAGAGCGTAATTGCAGGTAAACTCCGAATATCCCAGTCCGTGTTCCGCAGTGTACTCGGCATCCTTAACTACGGATTTCGTAACGGAAAACAAATCGCCGTCTTCCAAAAAAAATACGCCCTCGCTTAACGGATCCGCTACGGGATCATTGCTCCAATCGGTAAGTTTCGACTGCCGAGAATTTCGATAAAAAGTATAGCCTCCGCCTTTCTCCGTAATAATGGTACCGAAATTTTTATCGGCTATTATATTGGACCACGGGCGAGGCGGCAGTTTGTCGAGTTCCATATAGTATGCATTGCCATCATCGACGTATCCCCCGTAACCGAGCTTGTACTCGACAGCTTTGCGCATTGACGGAGCATTACCCAAACTTCCGTTCGTAAAACTTCTCTGCGGCATAGTTACATAAATTACGTCGTCGATATTAGTGCAACTGTTTAGCGCAGTCTTGTCGTTTTTTCGCACCTGTACTATATTTAAACCGTAACCGTTTATTTCGCCTATTCTATAACCGTCTTCACTTGAAGCCGCAGCGACGCAAAACTCGACGCCCGCTTTGCGCAAATTTTGCAACATCTTCAACTTATTAGTAACCGCTGCGCTTATGTTATCACAGTCGATATAAACGGTAGGTAATTCGCTTACAGTCGACGGAACGCCGTTATAAATAAGCTGCGATGCTGCAAATCGCATTTTTTCGCACACACCGAACGCTCCGGAAAGCGTCGACGCACCGCAAAACGCTCCATCCACATACGCATAACCTTTTGCGGTCTTAAGCAAACGTTTGAGTGCCTCCGTATTTTCGGCTACCACTATGACGAAGTTAATTACTTCGCTTTGCTTAGGCAGCAATTTAATTTTCGCTTTTGCACACAAAACAGGATCGAAGCCACCGTCTGCTCTTCCGTAAAACTCCGCCCTCGTATCGACAAAAGTCACGTCTTTATCCGCACCGATTGCCGCATAAAGTCCGTTTCTATATGCTATTGAAGCGTTAAACTCACTATCGTATGCTCTTTTTACGAACATGCCCGAAAAAGTTTTGTGCGAAATATCGTCATAAAGCCTGCACAGCGCCGCTTCCATAAAACCGTAAACTTCAGTTTCTCTCGTTTCGTTAGTCGTATTCGTAATTGTTATGCGGTGTGCTTCGCCGTTTATCGGAAGCACAACGGAAGCTCGCTCTACCGAAAATCCGTCCGCTGTATCGTAAAATTTGGTTACGCCATCACCGATGACGCATTTCCCCGCAACCCTATGTTTGCCGCTGCCGACGAATACGTTAAACCCTCCCCTGTAGTCATAACGTCTCGATATCTGATTATCTTTGTATCTCGAATAACCGTATCCGTCCGAATCGACGATTACGGAGTACTCGCCATTAGACATTATGTTCAATTTCTTAGGAAAGGTCTTTACGGCAACATAATCGGTCGAAACGATTTTTCTCGCCGCATACCGAGTCTTTCGCTCTCCTTGCGGCGATTCGGAAAAAGTAAGGTTAAGCGCAGCTGCTCGCATTGCCGGCGATGCGAAGTCCTTGGATATTGTTTTTTCGGTAAGAGCGTTAGTTATAGACGCCATAACCATGCCCTGATGGTGCGCCATAAACGTTCTTACGGGACTTCCGTCATACGCTTCATAAAATCCGTATTTGCCTATCAGACGCAATTTCTCTAATGCGTATATGTTTTTTGCTACGGCGGATGGAAAATATGGTAAAAACAATATCGATGCGTACGGGGTCAGAACTTTTCTGTTTTTTTCTCTTGAAAGTGCGATTTGTTCTACCCCGAACGCCTTATAATCATAAAATCCGTTTTGATCGGTATGCAAATACTGACTTTCGGACATCCCCCATGCGCCTTCGATTTTATTGGCAATATGCGCTCGCATAACCGACTTTGCAGATTGATTTAAAAAGCTGCCGCTTACATAATCGAAATATATAGAGCTCATCATATACTCAAAAACGCCGCCCGTCCAACTGTAAAGCGAGCTGCCTTTGTACTTTACGCAGCGGCGAGACAGTGCGTAAAAACTTTCTATCGGAAGTTTACCTAATCCGTACCCCACCAAATACGTAAGCATCGCCTCACTGCCGAGCAAATCGTATTTTCCTTCCGTAAACCCGGATTTTTCGTCGTAGCCTATTGCAAGCAAGTGCGTGCGCTCGTCATAAAACGCTTCTATCTCCGTCTCGTCTACGAGCTTTGATATCCTATGCGCCAAGCTACCGCTCACCGAACCTCCTACAAGCAAAAGAGCAGCAAGCAAATTGCCGCTGTCTACAGACGAAACAAAAGATGAAAGCGGTTTCAGCGTAGTAACGTCTACCCAGTTATAGCAATTACCTTTCCATTTAGGTAATTTCTCCACAGATTCTATTATTTTGTCATAATAATTTCGGGCAACGTCTTTGTCGATAAATTTTAATTTTTCGGCACAATAGACGGACGTAAGCATAAACGACACGTTTGTAGGTGACGTTCTTTTTGCGGCGATGCCGTCTTGCAAATTGTCACACGGCAAATAATTATATACGTCTACAAGAAAGCTCTCAAAAAAGCTCCAAGTCTTTTTTGCAATGCGCAAAAGTTTGTCTTCATCCTCCACCGTTTTGCTTCGGCGTCTAATCGAGGTAAGTCCGGGCAGCGCAGCTCCTACCGCAAATACAACCGAAAAAATCAAATACGCTGCTTCTGTTTTTACACAAAAAGCAGTCAAAAAAATCATCGCCGAGATAACGCACGGCAAAATATCGGTTTTTGTTTCGTCCATAGCCGCCGTTTTCCACTCAAGTAACTTTTTCTTACGCACAAGCCTGATTAAAGTTATGGTTATTGCGCAAAAATATGCTACCGACGTAATCGGTAAACATGCGCATAAATACATCCTACGCAACGTTTCCTTAATAACGTATTGCGGATTTTTGAACACTAACGACAAAGCCCCCAACAACACGAAGGCTTCCGACGCAAATGCAGCCAAAACAAACAAAAGCGTTTTTTCCGTAAAAAACAGCGATGCGAGCGCAAATGCAAACGAACTTACGGGTATAAGTCCCAGCACGATGTTTGTCAGAATATGAAATTTTGCCACATGCGGTGAAACAAACTTTTCGTTTTTCCAAAATAAACACGGTAGCAATTGATAGTCGCCTCTGAGCCACCTTACGTTGCGACTCAAAAACGCAGCAAACGAATGAGGAAATTCGTCCACCGCCTCGAGATCGCTGTTTGCGCAGCCGCTCATGGCGCCTTCTATAAAATCGTGCGACAGTATTCGCCCTTCCGGAATCGAACCGACGCTTGAGTTGAATTCTCGAACACGATATATACCCTTGCCGGTGTAGTTACCGCAATCGAACAAGTCGTAGTTTACGTCTGCGGCGAACGACGAGTAACTGCTTAGTCCCTTAGCATCGTTCATAAGGGTGGCAAACGGAGTAACAAGCGAAGACGGATCGGACTTCATTTTAAGTGCAATGACCGCCTTGTCGGCGTTATACGGGTGTTTCATAATTCGCACGAGTTGCTCTGCACAATTAAGCATGGTGTCCTCATCCAATGTTATAACGTATTCGAAGTTATGCATTTTACCACGCACGGTCCGGAATGCGCTGTTGTCCTCGGATAATATAAAATTATTAAGTTCTATAATAGCTCCCCTTTTCTTTTCCCAGCCGTAATAACAATTATCTTCTTTTATAAAAGTACGTTTTCGAATAAGCAACAGGTATTTGTCCGAAAGCCCGGCAAATTGTTCTTTTAGTTCTTTTATTATCGCTTTATCCGTGCCGGAATACTCTCCGTCAGCGCTTTTGGGCAAATCGATTAAAAGTCCGTACGAAAAAATCTTATTTCGATTTGCCGCCGCAACTGTCTTTAAATTGTATATTGCTTTTTTTACGGCTTCCACGCTGCCGATAAGCACAGGAAAAACTATTAGCGTTTTTTCGTCGCCGCTCAGCTTGCTCGACGGCAAAAATCTTCTCTCTACCAAGCGTGCGTTAATTGCGTATACAAAAGAAAGCGAAAGTCCGAGCGATACGGGTACAAACAAAATCGCAAACAGTATTTTAAGTGACGGAGCTAATGAATACACCGTTATACAGTTGCCCACTGTCGCAGCAACTACGACCAAAAAATAGACGATTTGCAAAAAAACACCTGCTTTCTGCGGCAGTATAAAGTTTCCGATGTCTTTGTTTTGAGTTGTCGCTTTCTCCACTATCTTTTGCGCATATTCGATTTCTCCGCCTTTATTGCGGGTAATCGAATTAAGATAGTATAATTTTGTTTCAATCGTACAGTCTGCATATCCCTGAGCATTTTTCGTTAAATACGAATTCAATGCCGACAGATCGAGCAAATCGCTATCGTCCAATTTTACGTTAAGCGACTTTATTGCGCTGCTGACGTTTGATGCGTACTTTGCGATAAGCGTAGTGAACGTGTCGCAACGGTCGGACGCCGAAACGCCGTTTTTTGCGCACAAGTCCCGAAATGCTTTTCCGTTTTTGCCGGTAGACATGTACCCGTAAGTATAACTCAAGAGACTGAAGTTACTTAAGTTAATTTCGCCGGTAACGCTGTCTGTTTCTCCGGCTCTCACCTTATCGGTAATTACTAAGGACTTTGCCGCAAATGCCGCAACGTATTCTATGAGAGCGGCGCTTAGTGCAGACTTAAACGCTGTAAGTTCCGAAAACCTCAATGGGCATATTTTGTTAAATTCTGCTACAAATTCGCATATACGTTCGGGCGAAACTGCGCCGCAACTGCCTTTTACTATTGTCGAAGCGATAACGTATGTGCGAGGTAATCCGTCCATTCCCGTCAAATGCGAAAACGACGTTTTTTTCAGCTCACGCATGTGTTCTTCTATCTTATAATAGTTATCGAAAATCCATTTTTCGTACTCCGCCTTGTTTTCTTTAGCCGATATTTTTTTATATGCTTTTCTGATAATACGGCAGACATTTCTCAGCGATAAATCGACGCTTTTTTCGTTATGCTTTTTTGCTGCAAGCTCCGTAAGCGCCTTCTTTATTTCGTCATCGCTAAGTCGTCCGGTAAGTTTCATATCGGGTTGCGGCGACGGCTTTACCACGATATAAAACAGAAAAAATGCTGCAGCAATCAACGTTGCCGCTATAAAGTACGCTATCCTGATTTCCATAAATCGCTCCTTATCAAAGCGATTATTCCCTCTTATCCTTTTTTTAACCTCATTAAGTATTTTTAAGCGGCTATCGGACTATGAAACGATCCGTTTTTTCCGATTATTCGCATAATGTACAGATGCCACGTAATGCCAAACCGATTCTTAAATTTTCGTGCATAAAAAGCAAAAAAATATTTAACCTGCCCGTCTATTTTGTTTGACTTTATAAAGTCAATGTGCTAAACTTATAGAGCTTTGCGGATGTGGCGGAATTGGCAGACGCGCAAGACTAAGGATCTTGTGGTAACTCCGTGCAGGTTCAAGTCCTGTCATCCGCACCAAGAATAACGTAAATTGAACCGATAAGGTTTGATTTACGTTATTTTTTTATATAGAAAAAGCGAGTATATTTCGACTCACTTATATTAAATATTATTACATGAAAATTTACGTTTTTTGCATAGAAGTCGGATTACGTATCATCATGCGCCGAGATTTCTACGATTCTGCCGCCGAGATTTTCGTAAATGCGATGAGAAATGGAAAGCACGGTACGCCCTACAAAAGCACGACGAAGTGCTTCCAGCACTCGAGTTTCTGTTTCTGCGTCAAGGTTTGCTGTGATCTCGTCCAGCAAAAGTACGAAATCGGTGTAAAAAGCAGACTGAGCAGTGCCAATCGCCAATCGTATATGAAAAGCATAACCGCATATCCGAGTAAAGCTACGCCGGTATCGAATATCTCGGTAGTAAATTTACGCATTCCCTCAATGCAGTCGTCAACATCCGAAACAGCTTTGGTTATCAACTAGCCTGCGCCTTCCTTTTTTAATTCCGTACGACTTCGGCGAAGCAAATTAGCATACAAAATACCTTTCATACGTCGGTTGATATTGTTGGCAAAACGACGGACGTAAAAACGCTTAACAAACCGAGCTGCCTGCACCGCCAACGTGACGGCGATATATGCGAGTACAGGCATTGCCATCGCCGCTGCAGTCTCGCTTCCACCGAGAATATCGGCAAGGCGCTGCGCAAGTTTACCCTCAAACTACGGCGCCGCAAGCAAACCGACATTATAAAACAATCCTGAAAGGACTATAAACGTCATGGAAAACCATTCGGCACGAAAATAAGAGGCGATTTTGAGAACAAAATGCCTTTTTGTTTTTCATAAATCAGTTAACCTTCTTGTTTTGTAAAATGCGGAAACCCTATGCGGCTCTCGGTTTTTGACGCAGTGTAAAGCTTATCGAGCAGCGAGGTAAAATTTTTTACTTCTTCATCCGTCAGTAATGAGGTAATATATTCGTAAAACGACGCCTCTATCTCCGCTTTTGACGATTTTAAATTTTCTGCCGGCTCGGTCGGATAAATAACTGACTTCGCCTATCCTTAGGATCGTTTTTGCAGACAAGATAGCCTTTTGCCTCGAGATTTTTCGTTCTCCTTGCTATTGCGGCTTTATGTGCGTGTATAATCTTTGCCAGTCTTGCTTGTGTTCAGCCGGGATTGTGTCGAAGAGCGTGGATCAGATCTATTTCGGACGTATCGACTCCCTCCCCACGCAGTAAAACAAGAACCAACTTCTCTGCCTCACGTGCTATCTTCGTTATTTTTCTTTCCGTAATATCCATAACGTATGCCCCTTAAATTTATTGTACATACATCGTTGTACATGCAACTATTATAGTTCAAAAAAAAAGCAAATGTAATCGGATATTCGATTTTTCAGCTATAACTTATAGAGCATCATAAATAAGCCAAGCGCTTAATTTAAACAAAATTTAATGGGAGCGCATTACTCGGAACGCACTCCGTTTTTACTTTTAATACTTATTTTTTGATTTTGCTTACGTCTTTTGAAAAACAGCAGTATTGCAACCAACAAACCTACGCAAGCAATCGAGAGACTTATCAATATTATAAGTTTACCGACGTCAAACGAAGTATCAGGCTTGTTTTCAGCGATTGTGAACGTATCCGTTCCGTCCGTGCTACCGTCTGTGTACCTGATAACGAGAGTATATTTGCCCGCATCGAGCGTCTGTAAATACTCGTCCTTTAAGGTAATAACGGTACTTCCGATTTCAACCTAATAGTGCTTTTTATCCGCTACGGCGCCGTTAATAACTATATCCTGGAATTTGGCATGATAGCCGTTGACGATAAATCTCAAGCCTTTGTTTTCGTCGTTCTGCGTCCAAACGCTATCTTCGCCGTAAGTAACGTCATATACGGTCAAGGCTTTTGACATTGCATCCAAGGCAATTCTTACCTTCCCCCCCCCTGCCATTCTTTTTTTCGGCAGAAATTTTTTCACAAATCGGTTAACGACTTTCTTACATTTTTTCGGTATCGCCTTTTAACTCACGTCAAAAAAATCGCCGACCGCCGAATACGTCAAGAGGAAACGCTATAAATACGCTGCCCAAACGTTATAAGAACGTTTGAGCATCGTAAATTTAGTCCCATGCAGGCGTTAATAACATATCGGCTGTTGACAGCTCAAAACATATATGATATAATACTAAGAGATATAAGGAGGCATTATTAATGAAAAAAACAATTTCGGCATTGGCTATTGCTTTAGTCTTTGCTCTTTGCGCAACCGCAATGACGGCTTGCGGAAACGTATACGATGTTTATTTGCCGATAGGCGACGCAAAAGTCGATAACGACAACGTGGCTTGCAACTATACGATAAACGAAAAGTTAAAGGACGGCTATGAACTTAGGGGATACTTTACCGCCGAATCGGAAGCAAACCTCGAAGGCGAATTTATTTTTTCTATTTCTTTCGACGACAGATACTCCGGCACCTTTCACGAAAGCGTATTATACTCGTTTACCGGAGAGCAGCTTAAAAACGCCCCGGGCGGTAAGTTACAGTTCACAGTAATAATAGAAAATCTATCTAATATTTTTCCGAAAACCGACGAGCAAAAATCGTTCGCTCTGCACTTCCACAGAGCCGACGCAAAGCGAAGCGACATGATACATTGGAACGCTTCCGATTACACTTATACCTTTGACGGGACCGAAGTTTTGCTTACGAAATAAATCGGCTTAGTACATTAAAAATGGCGAACGCACAATGTCGATTTATCGTCATTTAACGAGTAGCCGTAATGGAGAGGAACGACATACGGATATTCTTAGTCAAACATACCTAAGTGCAAATACTTTGCTTGAGACAATATATCATCTATCTTGCTTCTGTCAGTAATTTCTCTGTCCTTTCTTTTCATATCTACCGACTCCTTTTACGTAAATTATTGCCGCAAAAGCTGCTTGATTTTACATGTTTTCGAAATGCTTTCCTGACGTATATGCGTTTTTTGACATATAATCGCAACCTTATAGTCATATATATTTGCGACAAATTCTCATAACGTATCAGCTTTTTACTTGCATTTTCCTTTGCACCGTAATTTCGCCGTTACGGGAAACGTTATTGCGCACTCCGTCATTTCGTTATAAACAGCAGTTTTGTTTTATTACTGCCGTAAAATACAAGTTTGCTTTTTTATAACGAAGCCATTATATTTGTTTGAGCATACACGGCTTTTTGTGCCTGCCCGTATAATTATGTCCGCACGCATTTCGATTTGTCAAGCGCTTAAATATGAAATTATAAAAGTAACGACTTTTTGCCGCTTTTTACAATGCTTAATCGCAAAGGTGCGTAGCAATTATAGTTTTTCAGCACACGTATTATCACTCGGAACACTTTTACTAATATAAATTTGGTTTCTATACACCACGGCAAGTTTAACCCCGTTCACCGGCGAACGGGGTTTGTCACTTTATTTATAAGCAAATTTTCGTCGGAATTACGATATGCGACAGCTGCCGAATTATTATCGCTCAATATCTTCGGAGACAGACCGACTGATAATTCTCTTTATGGACACTATTACAAATCAAAGAAAATAGCGTATGAATCGTAGTGAAACATACGCTTTTTTGTTATTATTTGAGTTTATGACGTAAAACGGACGTAATATCTACTTTGTAAATGATTTCTATCGTGCGTTCTTTGCCCGTAATTTTCGGTAAGCCGCCGACGATTACAGAGCGTCACCATAGTCAAACTCTCTTTTTTACTGTTATTTAGATTTGCTTAATCCTGCAAATTATTTCTTTTTTGTAAACAATGCTTTGATTGCTGCGATTAAGTCCGCAAAAGTCTTTTTCTTGACAGCGAACCAAAGAACAGCAAATCCGCCGATTCCTGCGACCGCTACTGAACCGATTACGATACCTGCAATTTGTCCGCCCGAAAGTCCGTCCTTTTTAGCAGGCGGGGTGATTTCGCCACCGCCCGAAGACTTATCTTCATATACAGCCGTAAGGGTTGTTGCTTCCTTTACGGTAAAGGTATAACTCTTGTTTGTGCTGACGATTTCTCCGTTTTCGTCCTTCCAACCTTTGAACTCTTTGCCTTCTTTATATTCTGCCGTTACGGTTACGCTTTCGCCGTGTACATAGAATTTGCTTTCGCCGTTTACTATTACGTTATGCGTGCCGATTTTGGCAATTCTAAGTTCGGTGATTTCGTTGCCGTCTTTATCAAAGTGCTTTCCGCAAACCGAGCAATCTTTGTGTTCTTTCACGCCAAATTCTGTGGTTGTTGCAGGCACTTCGGGTATCAACTTACCGTAGGTATGGTTGTTTGTGGTGGGGATAGTCAAGTCCGCAATCTCTTTTCGGGTTATCGGGTCGCAATGTTTTCCGCACAATCTGCAGTCTCTATGCTCTTTCACGCCGGTATCTTTGCACGTTGCAGGAACTTCTGCAACCAAATCACCCAATTCGTGACCGTCCGGATTGACAGGGATAACAAAATCGGTAATTTCCGTATTGCTTGCGTCGTATTCCTTGTTGCAGATGCTGCAATGCTTGTATCCTTTTCTGCCCGGGGCTTGACAAGTTGCGTACTCTTCTTCTACCCAAAAACCAAAGTTGTGCCCATAGTATGGGCTGACGGGAGTTTTCAACGCTTCTTCGGTTGTTTCGTTTTTGTTTTCGTCAAAGTATTTTCCGCACACTGTGCATTTGTAGTGTGCTTTCATACCGCCTGCGATACAAGTTGCGGGAATTTCGTCTTGCCACTTGCCAAAGTCATGCTCGGCAAAATCAATATCGACTTCCTTTTCTTGCATAGCAAACGCAGTATTCACAAAGGTAGCGGTATATTTCATTTTGCCTTTTTCTTTGCAGGTTGCCTCTGTGATAGTCGTTCCTGTTGCGGTCACCGTTTCGCTTTCGATATGGGTGCTGTCGTGCTTGCAAACTCTTTCCGCTTTGCAAGTGTTGTCACTCGTCCAAGTGTATTTAACTTTGCCATAGTCGTGACCGAGTTTTTCGCCGTATGCCACTCCACAAACCGAGCAAACTGCTTTATTTTCGCAAGTTGCCGTTCCGCCAAAGTGTTCTGCTTTGTCTAAAATCTCCGAGCAACCGCTATGCGTGCATTTGTGATAGTGATACTTTCCGTCTGCCGAATTGTGCCATTCACTGTCTGCCGTATGCTCATAATGTCCCGCAGGAGTAATTTCAAAACCACACTTCGTGCATTTTACAGGGTTGGTTTCGTCAGCCTTTTCTCTGTCGGGTGTATGTTCTTCAAAATTGAATTTGTCATCGCAAGTCGAGCATTTATCCCAGTGTCCCGAACTGTCTTTTCCGTTGTATTTCGTTGTATTATGCAGTGCAAACCCGCCATACGTTGTTCTGCAAACGTTACAAACTGCTTTTGTTTTGCAAGTTGCCGTTCCCCCCGAGCAAGTGCCGTTTTCTTTATGACCGCTATCTCTCTTACAAGTGCGGGTATGCGTTCCGTCACCGTTGCTTACCCAAGCGTTCCAGTCGTGATTGTCGTTTGTATGAATAGTAAGGTCGGTGATTTCATTTCCGCTCTTGTCGTAATGCTTATTGCACCTATTACAATCTTTATGACCTTTTGTTCCCGTTACCACGCAAGTTGCAGGAACTTCCTCTATCCACGCCCCAAAATCGTGAGCGTTCGGATTTACAGGAATAGTCAATTCCGCTTCGGTCTTTTCGATTTTGCTCTCGTCTAAATACTTCTTGCAAACCGAGCATTTGTAATGCGCCCTCATACCCGTTTGTTTGCAGGTAGGTTCTTGCTTTGGCACTAAATCACCGTATTCGTGTCCCGCAGGGATTTTTACGTCTTCTTCGGTAAGCGAATTGACACCTCCTGCGTCTGCAAACAAATCTCCGCAAACGTTACATTTGAAATGTTCTCTATTTCCGTCCGTTGTGCAGGTTTTCGGTGTTTTAGGGACAAGCGTTATCGAGTGCGTATGGTCTATTATGGCTACCGGTATTTCTTTAAAAGTGTCTCTGTCGATTCTTGCTTCAACTCCTATTTCTGTTGCCGTTTCATCAACTCCGACAGTCAAAACGCCGTCTTGAGATATTTTTGTATCTTTGGAACTATGATAATATACATTCCACGTAACCGACTTGTCAAAATCGCCGTATCCAATTACGGTTGCGGTAAATTGTCTTTGCCCGCCCTTAGGAACGGAAGTGTTTTCCGGGGAAATAGTAACTCCTGTTATTTTTCCGTTTTCATACACTATTAAAGGTGCAGACGATGTATTACTTTGTTCCACTCCTGAACTATTTTTATTTGTTGCCTTAAGTTTAATATAAAAATACTTATTGCCAGAATAGCCAAGGTCAACGCTTTCAGCCACAGTTCCTGTCAGACGACCGCTTTCCAAAAGAGTAAGCCCTACCGGCAATACGCTTGTATCGCAAGACCATTTGATAGGCTTCTCGGGTGTATTTGTACCCGTAGCGTAAAACTGAACGTCTACCGGTTTTCCTTTGATTATTTCAAGATGACCACTATCATTAACTTTAGAATAGTCATCTTTTATGACAGTCATGTCCATTTGAATTTCAGGGCGGACGATTTCATTTTTGATTGTTATGGTATATTGTTTTTCGTCAAATCCTGCACCGTTTTCTACGCGCACGGTAAAAGTGAATGTCCTTGCCTTGGTAGGCGTTCCGTATATTATGGCAGTAATACCTTGACGTATGATTGTTAACCCGTCAGGTAAAGCACCACTTGCAATACTTACTTCGGGGAAATTGCTCATATTATGGGTAAAATCTATCTTTTGATTATAAGAAGAATTTAAATAACCGTCCGGCAATGCTCCTGCCGGCGTTGTGATTTGCGGTTTGGAGGTTTCGTCGTAAACATACATCCCCACAAAAATGTTATCACTACCGAATTTATTTGTAACGGTAACGCTGATATTGTATGAACCTGTTTCTCCCGTAGGCGTACCTTCGATTTCGCCTGTCACCGAGTTTAGTGAAAGTCCTTCGGGCAGTGGGGCACGGCCTTCGCCCGATTTATATGCGTGAAAAGTGAACGGTTTTGTTCCTGTCACCTCAATTTTATAGTTGCTACCGTCTGCCGCCTCGTAAGGCTTGCCCTTGATTGCAGCAGGAAGATTGCCCATATGGTTTTTTCTATCAACGTCATTACCGCCCGTGCGAATAATTGTCGGCGCTGTTCCGTCTTCTCCTTCCGCATAGACCGTACTCGTCGGGCTTGCAAATACTATGCCGAGCATAAGCGCAAGGCACGCCGTAAGACCGAGTATAAGTGCTAATATCTTTGATTTATTCGCCTTGTTGTGTGTCATAATCGTATCTCCTTTTAATTTTTGTGGGGGATATGTTCCGTGTCGCTGTTGCGACTTAAAATCTTTGTAAAAATGTTGTGCTTTTTCCCTTATAAAGGCAAAATCGCACCGCCCCATAGGCTATTACCTATGCAGCGATACGTTAAAACTCTATATATTCACCCCAAAGGGCAGTATTACGGCTTGCTTGCTTGCTTGCTTGCTTGCTTGCTTGCTTGCTTGCTTGCTTGCTTGCTAAAGATTGTCGCAGACTTGTCATACCTTGTCAACTCCTTTTGCCTGTATTTCGTATTTTTTTTCAGGTTATTCGGCGTTAAAAGTTCCGCATATCAATATATGATACGTCTTGTCCTCTACATTTTACCATAAATTTCTCAAAAAATCAAGCCTGTTTGCCACTCCTTCGCGTGAAATTATAAATGCAAAGTTTATTAAAGAGTTGAAATAAAAAAGTGGTATTTGCTTATCCGTGAATCGCCGTATATCTTTGACGCATTTTGATAAAGTATTCATACACCGTCGCTTGCTCACGAGATAAAACTCTGCCTATTGCGGGGTAACTTAAGCCGTTTTGGCGGCATTCCAAAGCGATACGCATATTTTCGGTCAAATTCAAACTTTCGACGATTGTGTAATATTCGGTATAGTCTTGCATAACTTCTTCCTTTATTTCGTAAGACGGCTCGCTTACAGGCGTCATGGCGTCTAAACTTACTCTGCGGTAATAGTCGCTCATTTTTCTATTTATCAGTTTCATCATTTTGCGAATACAGGCAATCTCAACGGTAATAGGCTTGCCTTTCTTGTTGTAAAACAAAACGTCGCTTATACGCTTTCCGTAATGTTAGCAAAGATACAATGCGCCTTCTTGGACTAAATCGTATGAATCGCTGAAAGTATGCCCTAACTCGTTTTTGTGCTTAATATCGGCATATAAGTCGGCATACATTTTCTGCGCACGGCTTCCCAAGTAGCCTATTTGAAATCGTAATTCCATAAAGACTATAAGTTCTACCATTTCAAGCACGTTGTTCCGTGAGATTTCTTCTTTCATAACGCTGAAATCTAATATTTTTCTTTTCATTTGGATTTACCTCCGATTTATTTCGCCTTTCGGCAAAAACGGAAGTGGCTCCGGGAAAAGATAGACAGTTTTTTGTTTTGTCGTTGGTTAGACAGAAGTCAACTAACAGCACAAAAATTGTTTCGTAAATATAAAAAGAGGTTGTGCGTCAATTTGCCGCATAACCTCAAAAACGAGCAAAACCCAATATAAATTTAATTTTAATACTTAAAGGTTTTCCGTAACAATTTTTGCCGTTGACTTATGCATTTCACTGTGCTACAAACGCAGACGAAAGGCGATAAATCGGAGCGTCATATAGTGTCATACAAAGAGTGTCCATAAAACGGAATAGCAACCGCTTATCTCATTTTATAGTAGTTCGTGTAAATTCCGTTACGTGAGGAATCTGCGCTTTCGATAAACAGTTTGAATTTGTACTGCCCGGATTCGGCATTTAACTCATAGCGAATTTCAAAAATCCAGACCGAACCTTTTGCAAAATAGCCGTTATCCAAAGTGTTATTCCTTACGTAATAGAACTTATACAATTTGCTCGGATTGTCGTTAAAGTAGTCGGATAAATTACTCTTTTGTTCTATAACATACCAATTTTCATTTGTGGTCATATCGTATTTTTCGATTCTCGGTTTTCCGAACATGCCGTCGTAATGCGTATTCAAGTACGAAAAATAAGTTTCCGCATTTACCTTAAAAGTCTCTTCGTCCGGGCAAATTTGTGAAAACGAATATCCGTCGTTAAACCAAGCATCGCTTGAGTTCATCTCGCCCGACAATCCTGTCGGAGCAGTCAATCCTGCAAGCCCTTTTGCCGACAGTTCTTCTTCGGTAAACCATTTCATGCTGTCGTGGAGCGGCTTTCTTTTTTCTCCGTCGTCCTCATTACTTTCGCATGCGACCATTCCGATGCAAGTTATCGCTAATAACACAGCGCAAATAATCGTGAAGAATTTTTTTCTTAACATATATTTTTAACCTCTCTGTTAATTTTTATTATTTTTCTATTCAACGGATTTCAGGCTCTCGTTCATCTTAGTTTTTACTATTTTCGGTCGAAGCATAAGCGTTACAATCAAAGTAAACGCAAAAACGATAACGGGAATCAACAACCACATGAACCAACTGACGTTTTCCACCGTTCCGAACCCGATCGTCTTAAACACAAGCGTTGCAAGTCCTATTCCTACCGGATACCCGAGCAGAATGCCAAAGAACGTACTGATATATATTTCACGATAGATATACCCGCATATTTCTCCGTCGTGATAACCGAGAACCATAAGAGTCGCTATTTCTCTTTCTCTTTCGCTTATATTTATCGTCGTAAGCGTATTTATTACAACCGCAGTCAAAAGCCCTGCGAAAGCAACTATTACCAACGCTATCCCGATAATCGCAGGCGAGCCGAAATCACCAAAGAGACACATATCGAGAAGAGCAAGACCTGCAAATACGAGTCCCGTTGAAACGGCTACCGATACAAGCATCATGAAAAACCTCGTTTTATACCTGAAAACGTTTCTCATCGAAGATTTATACTTAAACGAAAGACGTTTCCAAATAAAAGGGATTCTCTCAAGCAGTATTCTCCCTCCTTTTTTCGGTGGCTTCGGGCGTAAAAGATCGGCGGGATAGTTATTCGCAAGTCGCATGCCGATGGAAAATACCGCAATCAACGTAACCGCTATAATGGCGCCGAGCGATATAAAGTAATAGCTCGGATTTACCACCACAGATATGGGCGGCATAACATGTCCGTAGCCGAAAACGATACATATCAGCCACGAAACGCCGTGGCCGACAAAAAAGCCGATACATCCGCCGACAGCAAGTGCGACGAGCGCAAAAAAAACATATCTCAGCACGATACTTATCGAACCGTATCCGAGCGTTTTCAGACAAGCGATTTGCGAACGTTCTTCCTCCATAAGTCGCATCATGGACGACAACACAACGAGAAGCGTTACGGCGATAAAAATCACCATTAAGATATTTCCTATCCCTCGAACCTTGTCTGCACTTGCAATAATCGATTTGAAACTGTAATTGTCGTAAAGCGTGATTATGCGTATGTCTTCGCCTAAAAGTTTCGTAAGTTCCGTCTTTTCTTCGTCGATATATTTTTCGTAACCCGAAGAAAAAGAATGAAATAACTCCCTATTACCCTCTTTTATATATAAGTCACCTTTCGGCATGATTGCGCATACGTCCGTCGGACAGTATAAAATATTTTCGAGCAGGTCAAGTTTGTTTATGTCGGACAGATTGTCGGGAATTTCGATATCCTCGGGATTATTATAACTCGGTTCTCCGTCCTTGCCGAACGTAAGAGGACTTCTTACTATCCCTTTAATCGTAACGTTGATTTTATATTCGGGCGCAAGCTCTATTTCTACTTTATCGCCGACGGAATATCCCTTTATTACGTTATCTTTTACTTCGGCATAAACGCAATTTTCGTCGTCGAGCGTTATCCTTTCGCCTTCGATAAGTTCCAACTTGTTGATTCCGGTATTTTCAAGGTCGAGAAAGTACAGCCTGAGCGATCTCTTTTCGCCCGTTTGTATATCTAAAGACATTCCCGTTTCTACGTTGTTCTCGCCGTAGCGGTTTTTTACCGCAGAAATTTGCTCGTCGGTAAAACCGCCAGTCTTGCTTTTCACGATAAAGTCGCTTACGTTTTGTTTTGTATAGTAATTCTCTATGCTGTCCTTTATCATATCGGTCGGCGAACCGATACCCGATATAAAACCTATGGATATAAGAACAATACCGATAAGAGAAAGTAGCCGTATCAGATGTTTTTTGAACATTCGACGGACTGTTTTCAGATACGTTTTCACCATTCTATCTCCTCAATCGATTTAGGATTGTCATTCGTTTCGACACTTTCGATTCTTCCGCTCTTTATCCTGATTACTTTATTTGCCATATCTTTAAGCGCAGCATTATGCGTTACAACGATAACGAGTTTCTTTCGTTCGCAAGATAAATCCTGTAAAATCTTCAATATCTTCTTTCCTGTAATATAATCGAGCGCACCCGTAGGCTCGTCGCATAATATCAACTTCGGATTTTTGGCAATCGCTCGTGCTATGGAAACTCTTTGCTGTTCTCCTCCCGAAAGTTCTGCGGGAAAGTTATTTAACCTATCTGCCAGTCCTACCGATTCTAGTACCGTTTTGGGATCAAGGTGGTTATCGCATATTTCAACGGCAATCTCGACATTTTCAAGTGCGGTAAGGTTAGGCATAAGATTGTAAAACTGAAAAACAAACCCCACGTCGTGACGACGATAATCCGTCAGTTGTTTTTTGTTGAATGCGGTTATATTTTTCCCATCAAGATCAATCTCTCCGCTCGTCGCTGTGTCCATTCCTCCCAAAAGATTCAAAAGAGTTGTTTTCCCGGCACCAGATTCACCAAGAATTACAACGAACTCGCCTTCGTTCAAATCGAACGAAACGTCCTCTACTGCCGGTACTGTCAAAGAACCGGTATGATATTCTTTTTTTACGTTTTTCAGTGATAATATTCTCATAACTTGCTCCTTATTCTTGTAATTGACGAGACTCGTTAAAGGAATGCCTTCCATTACACTCGACAAGGACGGCTTGCATATCTTTTTGTTTGGATGATTTTGCAGAAATTTCTTATCGATTCCACAATAAAAATATAGCCTCTATACAATTTATATTATACTATTTTATTTCTGTTTTTTCAATGCTTTTATCCCTGTTCACGCAAATTTCATTTTGCAAAAGTTTTTTATGTGTTTGATTGCAACAAAAGAACAGCTTAAAACGGAACAACCGGAACGAAAGAATTTGTTTTTCGCAACATACAAACACCGGACAAAGAAACGCAAGAATTTGCAACGATTTATCGCCGCAGCGAAAACAATACGGAATACGGAAGCTACGGCGGCATAGGCGACAAATACGAAACGCACAGAATTACATTCGATCCGTCAACGTTCGGGGAAATAACGAGCGTTGAAATCGTGCTTGCAAGCGGAGAGTAAAATTATCTCGCTTTTGTTATGATTACCTTATAAACTAATATTTGTGGAGTAGTCGTTATGAAATTAAAAGCATTAAGTGCTGAGATTGTTTGTTGTTTGGCTTTTCTTTATTCGGATGTAGCAAAGCAAGCGCAAGCAATTCTCCGATTCTTAGCCCCGAATAAATACAAATCACGATCCCGATGAATTTCCGTTTCTTATTCGACAACGCCGCCTGCTCTATCTTCTTCTGTTCGGCAAGTGAAAATAGGTCAAAAGTTAGCTCCTAAATTCAAATATTATGCGAAGGATGTAAACCACGAGATATAGCAGCAAAAAAAAGCACAAGACTTACTAAATCTTGTGCTTTTTGTTTTGTAGCTTTTTCGTACTACAAAGATGCGTGTGTACGACAAAATCTCGTTTTTAAGGCACTTTTCGGGAGTGTGTCGGACTATAAGTACTTTTTGCTACCCCATGCAAATAAAAAAAGACCACTACCCGTTTTATTGGATAGTGGTCTTCGTTTATATGGTTTCGTGGATATCGACTCCGCATTTGAATTGTCGATATCGTGTTTTCCTTCGACTTTTATGCAGTCGATTGAAAAAGTGTCGAAAAACGCCCTCCCGTTCGGTTACTTCGCTCCGGTCAACAGCTTGTCCAACGGGATTCTCTCCGGGTATTTTCCTTCGGTCAGAATATCGCTTAAATATTTGTTGTCCAGAATCATATCATCCCGGATAAGCTGCCAGTTTGCCTTTTTCCTGAAAAACACTTTGAAGATCAGGAAATTCATAATCGCCCCGATTACCGGCGTGGTCATGCCGAAAGCCTCTGTATGAGAGAAATGGCACCCGGTCTCTGTTCGCTTTCCTTCAAAAGTAATAAAAGCTGTCTTCTTGTCGCTTTGGAAGACTATGCGGAAGTGGTTTTCATCCTGCTCGCATTCCGTAATTGTACCGGTCACATCGTAGTCCAGCCCCATGACAATCTCGCGGAAGCGAACCTTGCTTCCTGTGTGATAGTTCCCGTTATAGAGATTACATTCGATGTGGTAGGGACTCCATTTCACAAACTCTTCCTCAAAGTTAGCAACCCATGCCTCCAATTTCTCATAGGGCGCAGGAATCTCAATCTGTTCTGTAAGAATAACCATTATCAGTTTCTCCTATTCTGTTAAAGCGGCATTGGCACTCTGGCAAGCTAATGATTACGACAATAGCAATCACAAACGCGGCAAATCCAATGACCTCTATCTCTTTTGATTTAGTTTTGTCTGCTCCGCAACTAATTCCATTATAGCATATTTTACCGACTTTTTCAATAGTTTTAGCATCCGGACTAAATAAAAAAACCATTACCCGTTTTATTGGATAGTGATCTTCGCTTAAATGTTTCATGGATATCAACTCACGAAGTGAGATTTCATCACTCAAAGAGTGATTTCACTCGTGCACGCGAATTTCATTGAAAAAGCCAAGTCGCTTTGACTTGGCTTTTTCTTGTGTTTACAATACGAAATAGCTACACTGCAGCCATTTGTTCCTACATTCTCTTTTCGCAAAACTATGATCGCCCATAGTGTTTCATCATCTCAATTCTAATGTTTTCAAGTTGCATCGCCAACGGAATTAAGCGATTTACATCATTAGACAATTTTTTGTACTGTTTATTTATACTTTTCTGATAATTATCTATTGTTTCATATAAAAAATCAATGTACCCTTTATGCACCCAATAGTTTCTAATTTCTTTTATCTCATTTAGCAAGGCATAGTCATCTCGGCTCAAATATGGGGACTCATCGCTATAATCCAATTCTTCTAGTTTTTTCAACGCTGGACCGAGAGGTTTATTGATTATTGCATCAAGATTTTTATAAAAATCACCTCTTAACATTCCAGCGTACATTATTTTTATATCGTGCTCTATACATTGACACTTTTTGATTAAGATACCTACCATTTCATCGAATAATTCTTTCGTAACAAACATTTTCGCGCTTATCCTTTTTTATACTATAAAACGTCCTTTATACGATCAAAAACAACTGTTTCATATTTATCAAATTTTTCTATAATTTTTGGGTCATTCGTTTCATAATATCTAACTATTGCATAAGGAACGCCATAGTCATTGGCTTTCTGGGCTTTTTCTATAGTCGATCCATACTCCAACCGTTGAATGAGCCCACCAATACCAAGAGTTAAGTCAATCTCTTGCTCATTCTGCTTAGCTACTTCATATCTATAAAGCAAATCAAAAACACCTAAATATTTTGATAATTGATATCGAAACATATTAAAAATCATTTTTGAAGCATCTCGAATTGCCGTATCAGTTTTCTTTTGATAATGTTCTTTTTCATTATTAATCACTCCCATTAAGCCATCTTGCAAATAATAATAAACCTTAGGGGTTAACAGCACATGCCCACTCTTCGTTACTTGAGTCATCAAAACCTTTAAATCTGATTCCCTAACAAATTCGGCAAGGATTCTACATATCAAATCAAAACCTGCCCAATTAAAATTACCATATGATATCCGTTTGCAAAATTGATCCATTATTCTTCTATCTTCAGCGCTCATTTGCATTATTTTATAGTACAAATTAACCTTATCAATCTTGCTTACTGTTTTAAATGAATTGATTACTTCATCCGGCAGCCCACTTCTTCTGACAGTATCGTAAATCTCTCTTTTCCTTTTCTTATCTTCGTCAGACAAATAGTCATTTTGTGATATATCAAGATCAACATCGGTTTTCTTACTCTCTATGTCATATCCTTTATGTTTTAAACAAATTTCATCCTCAAAAAGCGTTTTAAGAAAATCATTATCAATTGAAATAACTCTCCCAGAGAAATGTGAATTAAACCTGCCCGCACGACCTGCTATGTTTTGTGCATCAAACTGTTTAAGTATTTTATCCCCCTTACTATTTGCCATGACAACCATATTCTTGGCGGTCGTATTGATTCCTTCTGTTATAGTCGTAGTTGATACCAAAAAATTAATTGATCCGGTATTAAAAAGATTGATAATTTCTCGCTGTATATATTTTGGCACAAGACCGTGATGAACCCCAATGCCATATTTCAACGACTTAACAACAATCCAATCTGCGCCAAATGTTTCTGTTAGATGCTCGACAAAAACAGATAGATCATCTGATATATTAACTTTTTGAGGTAAATTGTCTATTAAATATTTGGCAACTCTTTCAGTTTCAATCTTCCTACCACAATAAATGATCGTTCCCTTATCAATATTATCTTTTGTCTCTTCTAAAATTGCATTTATAATTGTTAGCAATTTTTCTTTTTTGTTTGAACTTTTTATGTTAAAATCTAAATTATCGAATTGATACTCCTTTTTTTCGTTAACCGGCAAATATAATTTGTTTACAATTTCAATTTTGTTAAAATTCAAAACCGAAAAGTCATTATCATCCAAGAAAAATTGTAACGATCGATTGCCATTTGGCTTAGGAAATGAAATATATGGTCCAGACAAAAGTATGTCTTTTGCTCTCAAACATGCATCAAAAAGCGCTACTCTAAAGGATAAGTCGCGTTCATTTTCCCCCATAGTCTCTATATCAATTATATACTGATTATCATTTTTGTATATTTCATCAATAAAAATAAAATTAAATCGTTTCGCCTTATGCTTGTCTATATAAGACATGAATCTTTCCGGCGTATATATCCATATATTTTTACCGTTGCTTTCATCCTCATCAGATAAAGTATGGATATTATATTGACTCCAAAAGGGTTGTCTTTTCTTTAATTCTAATAACTTTAAATAGTTTTCACCTAAAAGGGCTATCGTAGGAAAAATCAGCACAATATTGTCATATGACATTTTTTGTACGATCTTATAGACGAGATATGTTTTCCCAAAAGAAGTCGGTGCAGAAAGAAAAACTCTGTTTCTCCTACTAACAGAAAAACTATCATAAACTTCTTTTTGATACCTATGCAACATTGATTCTTGGTCAACAAACAATGTAGAATCCTGAATTGCTGCAAGTAAATCAGATAAATGATATGTCGTTTCTTGCCCCTCCTTTCTCTTCAAAAGTAAATCTAAATATTGAGGCACACCTATTTCAGCAGCAATAAAGCGCAAAAATTGATAGTCGCTGGATTTCAATTGAGTATCCATAGCAATATCAAAAAGATTACAAACATCTATTATTAAATCATGCAGGAAAACTTCTTTCCCATTTCTGTACGCATTATACCTTTTTATTACATAAGTGGCTTGTTGTGCGAAATCCATTTAATCACATCCTCCTTGACAATTTTTGAAGAATTAACAGGAATTAAAAGAAACAAAAAATCTATATCAAGTTCTGGATTTATTGTAAATTCCAATAGTTTTGCATTAATATAATCAATTGTAGTTTTTATCGTTTCATCATAATTTTCTTTTGTTTGATTGTACAAAAGCAAAATCGGGTAGCAAAGATTTATATTGTTGTTCTTAACCTCGTCATAAAAATTGATTTCTGGGTTGATTTCCCATTTATCAATTATAGATGAAATTTCTGCCGGACAAGAATCAAAATTGCCTTTTTCATTTATCAAAGCCAATATGTTTTTATTAAAATATGAAACGCTTGTTGAATTTTTCAATTTCTTTAAAACGTCAACAATTGCACTCTTGTACGATGCGTGGAACTTTACTTCTCCCAATAATAATGATAAACCGTTCTCCTTAGAATAATAGAATTGGTAAGCATCATACCCCTTAGGCTCTGCATCCTCGAGAGGATTATAAAAATACCCCTTGGCCAACAACACATTCGAAGAGTATTGAAACTGAAGTATTAAATCTAATACGACTTCACCAAAGAAACCGTACTTTAATTTAATCTCATCTGTAGCATCTTCATCATATTTTAGTCTCGCTTTAATTGCTTTGCGTTGGCACAAATCAAGTTTCTCAATATCTACGTGTTTTTCACCAATTGCATACTCTGCAATCCCATTATATATTAACTCACTAAGATCTTTATTAGATGAAACATTAAAGCATCGATCATGTTGAGTGGATAAATCTGTCTTTTTTATATCTTCAGTAGGAAGATGATATTTAAAAAGTACTGTTTTAGAAAACATATCTTTTAGTGCATCTCTCATCTTATCGCCCCCCTCTTGACTACATAAACAATATTTGAAAACTTGTTTATCATCTATTTGGCATATGTTCCAAGTAAAATATTAGCATCCAATTTTACCTTTTCTATTTGTTTTATTATACCATATTTCGTCATTTCTTTCAAGTTGTTTTGACAACATATAGCAAGAGGTACGAAACAAACGTTTATTTCGTACCTCTTCATTATCATTTAACCGTTATCTTATTAAGTTTTTATAGGTGGTTTCAAAAATATCTACGCAGTTGTTGTCTATGCTATTTGCCTCTAACAACTCACTTAATTGTTTTATAGTAGAATACTTGTAATGTATTGCTTTTACAATTTTCTCAAAGCTACTATCAGAATATGATTTTAGCAGCATATCCACCGTTTTCTTGTAAGCCATAAAATCACAGCCTTTCATTGAATACCCGGTATCTATTATCTCTAATAGTGCTACTAAATCTACAGTATCGTCATCAAACTCTAAGTCGACCTTCTTCAGAAAATACTGACCTACACTCTTTTGTTTTGACTTTATGTTATTCGTATAAATTTCTATTTTGCAATCGACATAATCGGATATCCCCACGTCATTGAATAATTGATACCCAACAAACATTCCTTTTCCATCATCTACGTATTCGTCGAAAATCAACTCTTCGTTCACCGGCTTTTCGCCTATAAAATAAACTCCTTTGGAAACAGCCGAAAGCAAGCTTTCTTCCTCAAGCCTATTTAATATCTTTAACAAAGTTTTATACGGAACTTCTGCAAATTCCGTATCTTTTAACTTTGACACATCAAAAATTGCGCCGCTATTGTTCTTGCAATACTCTCTGATCAATTTAGTATAGTTCAAATCTCCACCTCCTTGAATAAACTAAAACTTCTCTCACAATAACATTATAACACATTTTGAGACGACAAAAAAGCCGACATTTACTATTTCTGCAAAAATGTCGACTTTTTATCTTGGCGCCTCAGGTAGGATTCGAACCTACGACATTTCGGTTAACAGCCGAACGCTCTAACCACTGAGCCACTGAGGCTAAAAATAAAAGTGGCGACGACCTACTCTCCCAATCCGTTGCCAGATTAGTACCATCGGCTCTGCAGGGCTTAACTTCCGTGTTCGGGATGAGAACGGGTGGATCCCCTGCGATATGGTCACCACTAATTGCTGAATATACCCTTTTAGCAGGCACACTCACAACTACATAACTCAAAACAAATATACTCTACGTCGTCTTGTTGCTACTTTCCTTTTTTCGAGTATCTCTTTATTTCTAAGATTGTGACTAAGCTTTCGACCTATTAGTATCAGTCAGCTTAATGCGTCTCCGCACTTCCACCTCTGACCTATCTACCTTGTAGTCTTCAAGGGGTCTCTCGCTTTCGCTCGGATATCTTATCTTAAGGTAGGTTTCACGCTTAGATGCCTTCAGCGTTTATCTCATCCGCACTTCGCTACCCAGCCGTGCCACTGGCGTGACAACTGGTGCACAATAGGTGCGTTCATCCCGGTCCTCTCGTACTAGGGACAAATCCTCTCAAATATCCTACGCCCACGATGGATAGGGACCGAACTGTCTCACGACGTTCTGAACCCAGC
>ERZ1106976.1099-NODE-1099-length-28390-cov-5.576637_pt1 | contig 28390 bp, 19 predicted proteins | sample MGYA00403687_ERZ1106976 | MGnify/ENA primary metagenome ERZ1106976 (study PRJEB35170, sample SAMEA104062446) | human gut metagenome | biome: human gut; feature: human-associated habitat; material: faeces | place: Denmark | collected 2013-02-22 ... | reverse complement strand
AGCCGACCGTACAGGCAGCTGTCGCAGAGGCGATGAAAAAAATCAAGGGAGCGTATTCACTTGTTGTCATGAGTCCGAGAAAGCTCATTGGAGCAAGAGATCCATATGGCTTTAGACCGCTGTGTATCGGAAAGCGTGGCAATGCCTATATACTGGCATCAGAAAGCTGTGCACTTGACACTATCGGTGCTGAATTTGTCCGTGACGTAGATCCGGGCGAGATCGTCACCATCACACAAAAAGGAATTGAATCAAACCGAAGCATGTGTATCCCAAAGGAGCAGCATGCAAGATGTATTTTTGAATATATTTATTTTGCCAGACCAGATGCCTATATTGATGGCGTAAGTGTATATGAGAGCCGTCTGATTGCAGGACGTTCTCTTGCAAAGCATCACCCAGTTAATGCTGATCTTGTTGTCGGTGTTCCGGAGTCTGGTAATGTCGCAGCTATGGGTTATGCGATGGAGAGCGGCATTCCGTATGGCATGGCATTTGTAAAGAACAGCTATGTCGGCAGAACCTTTATCAAGCCAAAGCAAAGCAGCCGCGAGTCAAGTGTTCGCATTAAGCTGAACGTACTTACAGAGGCTGTAAAGGGAAAGCGTGTCATCATGATTGATGACTCAATCGTGCGTGGAACCACAAGTGACCGTATTGTAGGTATGCTTCGTGAGGCAGGTGCAAAGGAAGTTCATGTAAGAATCTCCTCACCGCCGTTCTTGCATCCGTGTTACTTTGGAACTGATATTCCATCTGAGGATCAGCTGATTGCTCACAACAGAAGTGTAGATGAAATCTGTAAGATTATCGGAGCTGATTCCCTCGCATACTTAGACGAGGAATGTCTGTATGAAATGTCAAAGGGACTTGGCATTTGTACTGGATGCTTCAATGGCAAATATCCGCTGGATCCGCCGACAGAGGACATCCGCGGCGACTATCAAAAGTAAAAAGATATAGAAGAAAGGTTGGTTTACTATGGCAACAGATCGTTATACAAGCCCACTTTCCGAGCGCTATGCCAGCAAGGAAATGCAATATATTTTTTCACAGGATAAGAAGTTTACCACATGGAGAAAGCTGTGGATCGCACTTGCAGAGAGCGAGAAGGAGTTGGGATTAAATATTACAGACGAGCAGATCGCTGAGCTTAAAGAGCATCAGAATGATATCAATTATGATGTTGCAAAGGCGAGAGAGAAGGAAGTTCGTCACGATGTTATGTCTCACGTTTATGCATATGGTGTACAATGTCCAAAGGCAAAGGGTATCATCCATCTGGGTGCAACCAGTTGCTATGTAGGTGACAACACTGATATGATCATCATGCGTGAGGGACTGCAGCTTGTAAAGAAGAAGTTAGTCAATGTCATTGCTGAGCTGGCAAAGTTTGCAGACCGCTACAAGGCGCTGCCGACACTGGCATTTACTCATTTCCAGCCGGCACAGCCAACCACAGTCGGAAAGCGTGCAACGCTTTGGATGATGGAGCTTGTGCAGGATTATGAGGATATCTGCTATGTAATCGATTCCTTAAAGCTTCTTGGCTCTAAGGGAACAACAGGTACACAGGCATCATTCATGGAGCTGTTTGACGGTGACCATGCAAAAATCAGAAAACTGGATCAGATGATCGCAGATAAGATGGGCTTTGCTGGTGTATATCCTGTTTCTGGACAGACCTACTCCCGTAAGGTAGACAGCCGTGTATTAAATGTACTGGCTGGTATTGCAATGAGTGCACATAAGTTTACAAACGATGTGCGTCTTCTGCAGCACTTAAAGGAGGTAGAGGAACCATTTGAGAAGCATCAGATCGGTTCTTCTGCAATGGCATATAAGAGAAATCCAATGAGAAGTGAGCGTATTGCTTCTTTGGCAGACTATGTGATCTCAGATGCTATGAATCCGATGCTTGTCGCTTCAACTCAGTGGTTTGAGCGTACACTTGACGATTCTGCAAACAAGAGAATCAGTATTCCAGAGGGCTTTTTGGCAGTTGATGGTATTCTGGATCTTTATCTGAATATCGTAGACGGAATGGTTGTTTATGAGAAGGTAATTCACAAGCATCTGATGGCAGAGCTTCCATTTATGGCAACAGAGAATATCATGATGGATGCAGTAAAGGAAGGCGGAGACCGTCAGGAGCTGCATGAGAAGATCCGCCAGCTGTCCATGGAGGCTGGACGTAATGTCAAGGTAAACGGTCTTGACAACAACCTGCTTGATTTGATTGCAGCAGATGATACATTCCACCTGACAAAAGAGCAGCTGCAGCAGTGCATGAATCCAGAGCGTTACACAGGACGTTCTAAGGAGCAGGTAGAGGATTTCCTCGCAGAAGTAATAAATCCAATCCTTGCTAAGAACAAGGAAGACCTTGGTATGACAGCAGAGATTAACGTATAAGAAAGGTAAGGTAACTGATATGGCAAGAGCAATTGTAGGCGCCAATTGGGGCGACGAGGGCAAAGGTAAAATTACTGATATGTTAGCACAGGAGTCTGACATTGTAATCCGTTTCCAGGGCGGAAGCAACGCTGGACATACAATTATCAACAATTATGGAAGATTTGCAATGCACCTTCTTCCATCCGGCGTGTTCTCACAGCACACTGTAAATATCATTGGAAATGGTGTTGCACTGAACATTCCGTATTTTATAAAGGAGTTAAACAGCTTAACTGAGCAGGGCGTTCCGAAGCCAAACATTATGGTTTCTGATCGTGCACAGATCCTGATGCCATATCATGTAGCATTGGATACCTACGAGGAAGAGCGTCTGGCAGGAAAGTCCTTTGGTTCCACACGTTCCGGTATCGCTCCGTTCTACTCTGATAAGTATGCAAAGATTGGCTTCCAGGTAAGCGAGCTGTTCGGAGATATGGACGAGTTAAAGGAAAAGTGCGAGCGCATCTGCACCTTAAAGAATGTTATGCTTGTTCATCTGTACCACAAGGATCCATTAAATGCAGATGAGATTTTCAATACACTTATGGAATACAAGGAGATGATCGCTCCTTACGTAGCAGATACAGGACTTTACCTGCATCAGGCAATCAAGGAAGGAAAGAAGATTCTGTTAGAGGGACAGCTTGGTACCTTAAAGGATCCAGATCATGGTATCTACCCGATGGTAACTTCTTCCTCTCCATTAGCAGCATACGGCGCAATCGGCGCAGGTATCCCGCCATATGAGATCAATGAGATCACAACAGTTGCAAAGGCATATTCTAGTGCAGTAGGCGCAGGTGCATTTGTCAGCGAGATCTTCGGTGAGGAGGCTGATGAGCTTCGTAAGCGTGGTGGTGATAAGGGTGAGTTTGGTGCTACCACAGGCCGTCCGAGACGTGTGGGATGGTTTGATGCAGTTGCAACAAGATATGGCTGCCGTGTGCAGGGAGCAACAAGCGTTGCACTTACAGTACTTGACCCGTTAGGCTACTTAAAGGAGATTCCGATGTGCGTAGGCTATGAGATCGACGGCGTTGTAACAAAGGATTTCCCAACCACTCAGAAGCTTGAGAAGGCAAAGCCGGTATACAAGGTACTGCCAGGCTGGAACTGCGATATCCGCGGAATCCGCAATTACGATGATCTGCCAGAGGCTTGCCGCAACTATATCGACACCATCGAGCAGGAGATTCAGGTTCCGATCACACTCGTATCAAACGGACCGGGAAGAGAAGAGATCATCCACAGAGAGTCGAAGTTAAAGTAATATTTACAAATAAAAAGAGCAGGCAGGGCTGATATGTACCCAGTTTTCTGGACACCGGTTCAAAATTGAATAATTAAGCTTCCATCATGGATGCTTCCCTGAATTTAGAGGGAGGCATCCATTTTGTTTTCGCTTGGATCCTGCTGTTATTGTAACAGTCGATATAATCAGCAATAGCTTTCTATTTCTAATATTAAAACTGGTTTTAGTATAGCATGAATCGAAGCATTCTATCAAGACCACTTTCTTGAGGGTTATGAAAAAATTTCGGAACAATGCCCTATTACTATCCCGACTTTTTAACTTCTTCAACACTTGAATTACGGAGGTACGAAAATGAAGGACATTACAAGCACGATTACCAAGCCCCTCGCCGTCCTCGGAGAGAATCGGCGGCACGGTTTTCGTTGTCAACGCAATGCCCGCAGAGAACGCAAAGCATACGCAGGAGGAGCTTGTAAAGGCGCTGATTGCAAGAGAAGCAATGGCTTTGCAGGAAGCGGATGTTGCCTGATTGACTTTACGCACAACTCTACGCTTTGGAGATTTTTCAAAAAATATCTCAAAACCACTTGACAGAAGGGCTCACAGCAGCACAGGAACGCTCCCTGTTCAGCAGTGCCATTAACCCGGCTGAGTGCGACCGCATCATCACTCTTTCCACCTGCAGCTACGAGTTCTACAACGCACGATTTGTAGTCCTGGGAAAAATCTCTTGACTTGGGCCGTACATATGCTATCATAAAAGTAAAAACAGAAGGAAAAGGAGTTATCCCATGAAAGTTCTTTTTATCGGCAACAGCCATACCTTTGTTCACTATGTTCCGGCCAGGACAGCGGAATTCTGTAAAAGTTACGGCCAGCCTATAGAGCCTGTCATGCTCACACATCCCGGTATGGGCCTGAATTGGCACCTGCAGCAGTCCCAGACTTACTTCAACCTTTTGTGGGGCGGCTATGACGCCGTAATCTTGCAGCACAACGCCCACCCCTTTCCGGGCAAGGAATCCCTGTTGGAGGCGGGGGAACAAATGGCAGCGATCACGCCGGAGGGTACGAAAATTTATCTGTACATGACCTGGAGCGAGAAAAGCAACCCGGCTGGGCAAGCGGCCATGAGCGCGGCTTATGAAGCTTTGGCAGAAAAGATCGACGCGACTATCTGTCCTGTGGGACGTATCTGGTGGCAGACCGCGGCGGCCCACCCGGATGAAGAACTCTATTTTGCCGATGGAGAACACAGCTCTGTGCTGGGCGCGTCCCTGGCAGCAGCGGTTATCGGGCGCACGCTGCTGGGCATGGAGGTCACGCCGGAGGGTTGCTATGCAGATGCCAAGAGTTTGGAAAGGATGTGGCTTGATCCCCGAATGATTGACTTGGTTTTGAAGAATGGAAAGCCGGACATGGCTTGAGGAGCAAAATTTATTTGGGTTCAACGCAAATTGTCCTGTTTCCCGAAAATACCGTAAAAGCACGCGAGGGTTTAACCTTGCGTGCTTTTTGTCAATATGATTTGGGCTCACGCCTTTTTACTGAGCGATAAAATACCGTCGCTCTCCCGCTGCCTGCTCCTGCTCGCTTCCGTCCGGCAGCCGTACAAGAGCCCGGCAGTTGGCCGGTATGGCGACCTCAAATTCCAGGCCTTCACTGCTGCGCTTCCACCCGCAGGAGACCTTTCCATACACGCTGGCGTACTCCGCTTTTGCGCTGGTGAAATGCCCGCCGGGGCGAGGCGCGATGATAAACTTATTTTCACCGCCTAGCCGGATACCGCACATGGTGTCGAACATCCACTGGATCACCGCGCCCTTGGAGTAATGGTTCAGCGAGGCCGGAGCGTCGCTTTCAGTGCCCTCCCAGTTTTCCCAGATGGTGGTAGCGCCCAGCTTGGGCATACAGAGCCACCCGGGCAGCTCCTGATTTTCCAACAGCCGGTAGGCGTACTCAATGTCCATGTCTGCCAGAACATAGAGAATGAGCGGGGTTGATAAGAACCCGGTCCCTAGCCGCCAGCCATAATTTTCCAGCGCCTGCAGCAGACGCTTACGGGCATAACCGGTCTGCTCCTCATCCAAAAGCTTCATAAAGAGCGGCCGTACCAGTTTGGCTTGGCGGTCTGTGTCCAGGCTGTGCTTCTGCGTGCGTACCAACGCTTGGTAGCCTTCCCGGACGGCCCCGGCACAGCGGGAGAACTCCTCAGCGTCCTGGGATCGGTCCAGCTTCCGGGCAATCTCTGCCATGCGCTCCATCAGAAGGACGATATAAGCGGTGGATTCCTCCGGGTGGGGGCTTACAAAGTCTGCTGTGCGGAATGGGTGCACATCGGCAGGCTCCGCCCACTCTCCGTAGGACTGGCCGTAATTGCAGATTTTCTTACGGTCTTTCCGGCTGAGCCCGGTGGGCAAGGCTGTCAGGTAGCGCTTACCCAGGGTGCCGGCTTTGTACCGGGCGTAGCGGCACATGGCCCCATAATTTTCCTCAAGGATGCTCCAGTCACCGTACATCCGGGCAATGTCAAAGGGAATGAACACCCCCGCGTCCGACCACCCGGCGGATCCGTCCATGGGGCGCATATAGCCGTCAACCCCGCCGCCCGGCACGATTTGCGGAAAACAGCCGTTCTTGTGCTGTGCGTCGGTGAGGTCGCGCTGGTATTTCCTGGCCATGGCCGCGTAGTCGAACAGGTAGCAGGCAGTGGTACAGAATATCTGCGCGTCCCCTGTCCAGCCGTGACGCTCCCGGGTGGGGCAGTCGGTGGGCAGATCGGCGTGGTTGTTCCGGGTGCTCCACAGGGTGCTATTAAAGCACCCCGTGCGATGGACAAGTAATTCGGAAAAAATCGTTAATTTTTTGTATTGATTGAACAGGCGCACCGCCAAAAACGGTGCGTCTGTTCGTCGTTTTAGATTAAATTTTTGCAAGTCATAAAAAGACCTCAATTGTTAAATCTGCCCAATTATTTTGGCGAGATTGAGCTTACATTTTGTTCATTTTTCTATACCGCTTGGCGGCCTCAAAATCAATGGTAAAGGCGAGCACTGGTGGATTATCTGGGTCCAGGAGATTTGCCCGCTGAGCACCTTGTTTCAAGTTTTCCATGCTGATCTTCCACCGGTAATGGTGGTTTTCCACCGGTGTAACCACCTCCACAAATTCGTTGATCAATTCTTCTGAGATCCGTGGGGAAGAGGTGTCCACCATTTTAGAGAGCCCTTGGCGGATGGCTTTCAGGTCCAGCTGGTTCTGTTCGTCGATTTCTTCCGGCTGGGCCTGTTGCTGCTGGAGGGCTTCCAACTCCTGAGAAGCCTGGACGTACAGTTTTTGATACTGCTCTTTTTGCAGTTCTCCGTCTGCACGCATTTGCGCCAGGTTCAGCATCCGCTGTTCCAATTTCTCCATAGTTCGGTGGACATTTTCTTGTTCCTTAGCGGTCTGTGTTGCGGCGGCGTGGAGACAGGATTCCACCATTTGACAGGCTTTTAAGACCGCCTCTTGTTGATCGCCCCAAAGCTTGTCAAAGATCTGTTTGGCCATCAGGTTTAGTTTCCATTCGCAGATGGAAATGGCATCACAGCTTTTTTGCCCTGCAAGATGGTTCTTCTCAACAAAACTCTTGGCAGGATTCTGTGTGCGGAAATTGCACTGGTACCCATAGACAGGAGTTCCGTCCTGTAGAACCCTCCATTTGAATCGGTTGTAGCCTGCGCCGCAGCGACAGCGAAGTTTCCGCACCCAAAGGTGCTGAATGATTCTTGTGCCCTGCCTGCGTTCCTCACCAGAAGGCATCTGAAGGGTACGAATCCGATTCTTTCGGATTTCTTCACACTGTCTCCAAAGGGCTTCGGTTACAATGGGCTCGAAGTCTCCTTTTCTGAGAATGAATGTACTCTCATCCAGATTTTTGATGCGTTTCTTCTCTAAGAAATTGTTGACCTTAGACTTATTGTAGCCGATGTACCCCATGTAGGTGGCGCTTCGGAGAATCCGGCTGATCTTGACACAGGACCACTTGACATTTCCGTGACCATCTTTGCGACCTCGGCGGGTCAGTTCATACTCAAAGCAATCCACGCCCAAGAGAGCAAGAAAGCTGCCCGTGAGAAAGCCAAAGCCGTGGTGAAGGAACTGCACTCTATGAAACTGAAAGAAGCAGCCAAGAAGGTGGAGGACGGCATTGAAGAAACACTAACCTACTGCGATTTTTCCAGTGAGCACTGGACTCGCATCCGTACCAACAATGTCATTGAGAGGCTGAACCGGGAGATCCGACACCGCACCCATGTGGTTGGAAGCTTCCCGGACGGCAATTCCGCTCTTATGCTAGTCTGTGCCAGGTTACGCCATGTGGCTGGCACCCAGTGGGGCAATAGATAGTACATGAACATGAAGCACATGGAGGCTGCCGTTGGGGACGCCTCCATTGCTGGCTGACTTCATTTACAACAGAGTCTGCAAACTAAAGTGCGAAAAATTCTTGACACTACCTTGTCGCATGTAGGCATCGTGGAGCGAGTGGAAAAGGGACGAGTCTACACCATTGAGGGAAACTCCCGCGACATAGTCCAGGAGAAATAGCTATCCTGTGGAGTATAGAGTATTCACTGAATAAACAAAGAATGAATACCTGTACCCTACATCGCTCTTCGCTCATCGCGGGGGGAGTGATGGTATGTATCACGATATACCTTAGAAAAGTAGGCTGGGCTTTCATACCCACAGGCCGCACTGATTTCCCCAATGGACAAGGTGGTGGTTCGCAGCAATTCTCGACCATGACGCATCCGCTCTTGAGTGAGAAAAGACTTCAACGAACACCCCATAGCTTGAAATACCACATGGCTCAAGTGATCGGAAGAAATCCCCAATTCTTTGGCCAGAGAGTCCCGGGTCAAAGGTTGATCCAGGCGGGAAGAAACATACTCTCGTAGAAGAGTGATGTAACGTTCATAGCTTCGGGAGGGGGAGAGCTGTGCATAGTCGAGATCAGTGGTCACTTGCTTAAGAATACCCATTTCCCGCTTGCCCGTTTTTTCCATTGCCTCATGAAGCAAATTCATGGAGGACCGCAGGCGTGTAAGAGTGATAGAGCAGTAAAAAAGACTGATGAGACAACCACTGTTCTGGCGGACCTGTTGCTGTAGGGCTCTTAAGTGAGTTTCTTTATCGCCGGAGAGTTGAGCGAAGAGTACGGTGAAAATGCACGAATCATCTGGATAGAAGGAGAGCATAGGTTTGTTTAAAAATGAGAGCACCTGTTGGAGATCTTGTTGAAAGGACTGAAAGAAATCCGGGAAAGGAGGGGGAAGGCGTTGCCAGTGATCTAATCGTGTAAGGACTAATAAAAGATTTCCGTCCCAATTATTCTCTACACCTAGTTCTCTCAGTTGATCGCGAACCTGTTGATCTTGTAAGGGGTCTATTGGAAGGGTCTCAAAAAAGTGGCACAACATGCTGTTTTGTGTAGAGGAGAGAAATCCCTGAAAATGGATTTTTTGATTGACCTGTCGCTTTTGAAAAACCTTATCCTTAGCTTTTTCAATGGAGCGCACAATGTCCTCTGTGGCGGCTGGCTGGATGACGTAGTCGCAAATTTCCAGGGAAATGGCAATTTGGGCGTAATAAAAATTCGCGTGTGAGGTCAGCAGGATACACTCAATTTCCAGACCCTTGCTGCGAATCCAACGGACTAGGGAAAGCCCGTTTTCCTGTGGCATTTCAATATCTGCCAGCAAAATATCCACTTGTTTAGAGAATAACACATCTCGGGCAGCCAGAGCGGAATTCGCTGTATATACGTTGGAGATCCCGATTCCCTGCCATGGGACCCGTTGCAGTAGAGAAGAAATCACATTTGGCTGGTCATCAACAATCAAAATGTTCATAGGAACCTCCTTGGCTTTTTTCATAGGGTAGTAGTATTTCAACAACGGCATTTTCCCCCTGATTACGGAAAAAAAGTTTGGCCCGCTCCCCATACATCAACCACAAACGGTAACGCACATTGGAGATACCGATATGTTCCTGGCGGTATTCTACTGCAGAGGGATTAGCCGTGTTTAAGGCTCTCAATACTGCTTCATCGAATGGGCCACCGTTGTTTTGAATGGTTACCTGCAAAAACTTCTGTTGAGACATCTCGACGGTGGTCACAGAAATCGAAATTTCTAAACAGTGTGCGGGATCCCCATGTTTGATGCTGTTCTCTACGAAAGTGAGCACCGACATAGGCAGGATACGGCAAGTGAGGGTGTCGTTATCCAGACTGAGAGAGAGATGAAGCTGGCGATCAAGGTGCTGGCAAAGCCGCACATACTTTTCCGTGGCATCCAGTTCCTCTCGCAAGGAAATGTATGACTGAATGTTTCGAAAGATGTGGGACAGATAGGCGGAGAGGGAGAGAATCAGGTCCTCTGCCTGTTCGTATTTTTTTAAATCTAGTAAGGAGTACAGGTTTTTCAGACAATTTAAGTAGAAGTGAGGGCGAATTTGCAACTGGTAGAACTGTAACTGGGCGTGCATGGTATCCAACTGTTGGTGATAGCTTTTCTGTTGCCAATGTAGGCTGTTTGCGCGCTCCTCTTGGATGGTGTCCATCATATTATTGAAGCCAGCCCTGTATTGGTTGAGCTCTTGAATGGCGCTTGTACCGGACAATCGATAATCTAAGTTGCCTTGGGAAACAATGGAGAACGCTGCAACGATGTTTTGCAAGGGGCGGTAAAACTTGAGGTAAAATAGCAGCCAGATGGCAGGCAACAAGAGAATGAGGATAATGATGACAACGAGCAAAAAAATTTGAATGGTGTCCAACTGATGAAAGAAACCACTTTGAGGTACCTGAATCCATAAAGAAATGGGGTAGTCTCCCAAGTTAATGGATTGAGAATTGGGAACTGCTTCCTTTCCCTTTGGAAAGAAGCACAGCCCATCAGGCATGGTGGTCAGATTTGCTTGGTACATGGGGTCTTTTGTAGGGTCCAGTACTGCGGCTATTGCCCCTTTTTGCAGCCGGAAGATAAGCGCCAAGCCAAATCCATCTTCCCATACAACTAGTTTGATCTCTTTTTCTATCTTTGCGGAGTAGCGGCCCAGAAGGCACCGAATCTGCTTTTGGAAGGATGATGAGACATCGCCATTAAAATCCGAGTACAGATAATCTGTGTGGGAGTTGTAGAAGAAAAAGCCCCGGCACATGGGTATGCCGGAAAACTTAGTTGCGAGCCTTTGATCCAGCTGAGAGGCATATCGAAACAACCTCTCGCGGCTTTGAGCGTAGCTTATATGGAGAAATTCCATAGACTGGCTACCCTCATGGAGGTATGTGTTGGCTTGCTCAATCTGATCTTCCACAGAAGAGACGATGGCAGTGACCATATTGTGGGTTTGGATTTGATAGCGTGTGGCCGTCTGGTGGACAGTGTATTGAAAAAGAATCAAAATAACGCCGAGCAACGGAATTACCAGGGCAAAAAAACAGATGGAAGCAAAGGAACGTAACTTGAGCATTTTATAGCCTTTCCAAAATATAAGTTGAATTACTTGGATTTTTAATAATTATATATGAAATTTATCAAAATGGCAATTGGTTCACAGGTTTTTTATGTTTTTCAACAGGTTTTTAATATTGCCTTAATGGAGAGAAGGCAAATGTCATGAAACTTCCAGTGATTTTTATAGAAACAGATGGGATGAATTGGTATAATATGGTCAAATCTTTCAAATAGGAGGAATGAAGGATGGCGAAAATAAAGCCGAAGAGGTCCTACACGACAACTACCTTGGACTCAAGCGGCTACATCGAGGGTGGAGGTGTCCGCGCCCTACCTCACAACCTTTGGGTAGACATCAAGTGCAACAAAGTGCTCTATGTCTGTTTAACTTTTATTTTAGCTTTTTTTGTGATCTTCAGTTTTTTGCCACTGGTTGGGCTGCTAATGGCGTTTGAGCGTTATTCACCGGTGAAGGGCTTTTTCGGCAGCCAGTGGGTAGGCCTACAAAATTTTGAAACTTTTTTTTCGGGGCCTTATGTGGGAAGGTTGATTCGCAATACTTTGGCTATCGGTGTGCTGAACCTGGTGGTTAACTTTCCCGCTCCTATCATCTTTGCCCTGATTCTTAACGAAATCAAAAATAAGTATTTCAAAAAGATTGTGCAGACGATCTCTTATATGCCTTATTTTGTATCTGCCGTGGTTGCCTGTGGCATTGTAGTGGACTTCACTGAAGCAGGCGGAGCAATCTCAACGTTTGTGGCTTCTATCACCGGTTCAGAACCACAAAATCTGCTTAACCAGGGTACGAACTTCTGGCTAATCTATGTCTTGCAAAATATGTGGCAGGGGTTGGGATATGGTTCGATAATCTACATCTCGGCGCTGAGCGCTATTGACCAAGAACTGTATGAGGCTGCTGCAATTGATGGAGCTGGTAAATGGCTTCAATGTATCCATGTCACCATTCCAGGAATATTACCTATGATCATTATGATGTTGATTATGCAGATGGGCTCAGTGTTTTCGGTGGGAGCCGATAAGATCCTGCTTATGTATTCGCCTGCCAACTACAACTTCGCAGATGTGATAAACACCTACGTTTACCGTATGGGGCTTGTGCAGTCCGACTACGGCTTGTCCACTGCAGTGGGGCTATTTAATTCTATTATCGGTACCATCTTGCTGATTACTACCAACCAAATTGCGAAGAAGCTGGCTGGTACATCTATGTTCTAACGAAGGAGAGACGCGTATGCATTACAAAATAACAGTGTCACGTGCAGTGTTTATGTCATTTGCTGTGGTTTTACTGGTTTTGATCTCCCTGGTGTGCTTGGCGCCTCTATGGCATGTTCTGATGGGTTCACTAAGCAACCCTACCCAGGTTGGTATTACTCAAGGTCTGATTCTCTATCCCTTGCAAAACTTGGATACCCATGCTTATAGCATTATCCTGACATACCAGAGATTGTGGAACGGATATCTTAACACCTTTATCTACATCTTTTTACAGTGTGTGTTGACTGGTGTAGCTACTATTGTGGCCGGTTATGTATTTTCTCGCAATCGTTTCCGGTTCCGCAACACCTTTATGCTCATTATCAGCTCGACTATGCTTTTTAACGGCGGTATGATCCCTATGTACATGATGGTGCGTAGCCTGGGTTTGTTGGATACCCGTTGGGCCATTGTGGTGCCCGGTATGCTCAGCGTGTTCAATATCATTATCATGCGCACGGCTATGCAGGGTATTTCGGACGCGCTAGAGGAAGCTGCCCGCTTGGACGGTGCCAACGATTTTACCATTATGTTTCGCATCATCCTACCCCTTTGCAAATCCACCTTTGCGGTGATTATGCTGTTCTCGGCGGTCGCAAAGTGGAACGACTTCATGTCGGCCTTAATGTATCTGCCCACCCGTACGGATTTGTACCCTCTGCAGATGGTACTTCGGGATATCTTGATGGAGAATAGCGAAATCACCTCGTCAACTGCAGCTTTGCAGGATAGCAGCTCCATTTACCGGCAGAACACAGAGTACGCCGCTATTGTCGTATCCACGCTTCCTATTCTGTGTATTTATCCCTTTGTACAGAAGTATTTTGTCACCGGCATGACCATTGGCGCGGTGAAAGCATAACAAGTCAATTGCAGCGACTCAGAACGCTGTACAATAAACTCAGCCCTTTGCTGAGGAAGGAGGAATTCCCGTGAAAAAAATCATTACTATGCTGCTGGCTCTTTGCATGATGGCCAGTACGGTTGCCTGCTCTTCTGGCGACAATGAAAGCTCTTCCGTGAGTGATTCCAATTCGTCTGAGGCACAGACGAGTTCTACCACTGTGGAAAAGCAAGATGTGGGCGGTTTACAACTGCCTCTTACGGATGAAACAGAGGAACTGACTGTGTGGTGTGTGTACAACAACAATGCCGTGCCTGACCCCAATGATTTGAAAGGTGTGCAGGAATTGGAGCGGCGCACCAATGTCCACATCAATTGGATCCCTGTAACAACCAGTGAGGCCTCTGAGAAACAAGGTATCCTGTTTTCCTCTGGAGATCTGCCTGACATTATGTACGCAGCCTCTTTTACTTACCCCGGTGGGCTAGCTAAAGGTGTCGAGGACGGTGTCATCGCCGATATGGATCCGCTGATTCGGGAGTATATGCCCAACTATATGGCAATTCTTAATTCTAACGAAGTAGCACGCCGCCAGGCTACCTCTGATGAAGACAAATTGATGGCTGCCTATGTAATGGTTGGTACGGATACCACCATTGAGTCAGAGGGTACCTGGAATGGACTAGCCTACCGAAAAGACTTGTTTGATCCTATGGGCTTGGAGCTTCCAGAAACGGTTAGCGAGTGGCACGATGTGTTACTGAAGGCTAAAGAGAACGGTATGCCCGCTCCTTTCTCTCCTGGAACCAATGGCGGATCCAACCTGTCTTTGGCATACGGGGTAACCACCAATGCTACAGATAATTACCTTCAGTTGGACGGTGACACCGTAGTCGCTTCCGCTCTTCAAGATGGGTTTGGTCAATATCTGGAGGAGATGCGCAGTTGGTTCTCCGAGGGCCTAATCGATCCCAACTTCACTTCCGGTGGTCCCATGGTGACCCGTGACTATAGTGGCGTTGAAAACGATAGTACTCTTCTGTATGATGGCTGGTACGCTTTCGCTTGTGGCAACACTACCTATACTATGGGACAGACCACCAATCCTGATTTGTATTTTCAGGCCATTACCAATCCGGTGCTGAAACCCGGAGATGAGCCTGTGCAGTGCTCCCAACGTATCATTGCTAAAGATCCCATCTACATCACCACTGCTTGTGAGAAGCCTGAGCTCGCTGCTCAGTGGTTGGACTATTGGTGGTCTGATGAGGGTACCTACTTGAGCTGGTATGGCATCGAGGGCGAAACCTATGAGCTTGACGAGGAAGGTACTCCTGAGTTCACCGAGTTGGTCACCAACAATCCCGATGGTCTGGCTCCTTCCGATGTGTTGTATCAATACACGTTTAACTCTGGCAGCTGGTTTGGTAAGCACGATGTTGAGCAGGGTTGGAAGATGGCCAACATTATCAATAACTCGGAAGACAACATCCAGCTGGATTCCACCGCTATTTTCTCTGCTCCGGAAACAAATCTCTGGCTGACTAGCTCTCTGGCTTTCACCGATGCGGAAGGTGTGGAGCTGACTTCCCTGCAGACAGCTGTCAACACTTTGATTGAGGAGTACATGGTAAACTACATCAATGGTAACGATAGCACCTCTTTTGATGACTTCCGGGAGACTTTGTCCTCCTATGGTATGGATCGAATCGTGGAGATTTACCAAGCGGCTTACGATCGCTATCTTGCCCGGTGATTACTGCAAAATAAATATACAAAATAAATATACAAAAGGAGTAAAACGATGGCTAAACAATTTCTTTGTTCTTTAGATGCACCCATTGTGGAAACTATTTCTGGTAAAGTGCGGGGCTTTCAGGTGGATGGCACTTACACTTTCCACGGTATTCCCTACGCTAAAGCCAAGCGGTTCCAGATGCCTGAACCTTTCCCTTCCTGGAAGGATAGGGGGGTGTATGACGCCCATTCCTACGGCTTCGTGTGCCCTATGCTTGACCGGGAAACTGCCTGGGGGGAGATTTGTGTTCCTCACCGCTACTGGCCCAAAGATGAGAATTGCCAGTACCTGAATGTTTGGACCCAGTCCCTGGATGAAACTGCCAAGCGTCCTGTGATGGTGTGGTTCCATGGTGGCGGATTCTCCGCTGGTTCATCTATTGAGCAGATTGCCTATGATGGGGAAAACCTTTCTAAATTTGGCGACGTGGTAGTTGTAACTGTCAATCATCGCCTGAATATCTTGGGGTATTTAGATCTGTCGCCCTATGGGGAAAAGTATTGGAACTCTGGCAATGTGGGCAACGCTGACCTGGTGGCCTCTTTACAGTGGGTACATGATAATATTGCCCGCTTTGGCGGAGATCCGGAAAATGTGACCATCTTTGGTCAGTCTGGCGGTGGTGGAAAGGTTACTTCCCTTATGCAGACTCCCGCAGCGGACGGCCTGTTCCACAAGGCTATTATCATGAGTGGTATCGCTGATGGTCGTGGTTTTATGAATAGTAAGAACACGGATAGCCGTCCATTGATTCAAGCCATGCTCAATGAATTGGGATTGACCGAAGCCCAGGTGGAACAGTTGGAAACATTGCCCTATGAGACTCTGGCCGAAGCCTATAAAAAGGTGGTTCCCGCTATACGAGAAGCGGGCGGTTACACCGGATGCGGGCCTATTCCCAATAGCTATTACCTTGGAGATCCCTGGGATATAGGTTTTACCGAGCATGCCCAAACTATTCCCCTGATTGCCGGTACAGTAGTGGCGGAGTTTGGCGGTATGGCTCCCAGCCTGAAAAACCGCACTACTATGAGCGAAAAGGAGCAGTTAGACTTTCTTCGCCAGTATCTGGGAGAGCACGCCGAGCCGTTAGCTAAGCTGTTCGCTCAGTGCTATCCGGACCGCCCTGTGACGGATCTGGTTCTCTCTGATACCTTCTCCAGAGTGGCAACCAAGAACTATGTAAAAATGAAGGCGGCTCAGTCTCAGGTACCTACGTACAACTATGTTTTTTCTTATCAGTTCCCCATTGACGATGGCCGGCCGGCATGGCACTGCTCTGATATTCCATTTGCGTTCCACAACACAGATAAAGTGGCGATTTGCAACAAGCCTGGTGTTTCTGATCAGTTGGAGGCAAATATGTCGGGAGCATTCGTCAGCTTTGCCACAACCGGTGTGCCTACGGCAGCGAATCTTCCCCAGTGGGAGCCTTGCACCGCTGATGATGCCGCAACGATGGTTCTGGACGCCAAGTGCCGGATGTGCCATCACTTTGATGATGATTTTTACGAGGCTTTCCTGCCGGTGGCTCCTGACCTTCGGAAAATTCATGGAGAAGATGAAATCTTGATTTTGCATTAAGGCACAGTGTTAGCCATGTGGGTGTCAATATTATAGAGGGAAAAAGCTGTAAAAATGCCGGATCAGCGTTGGTTGGTTCTCGTTTCTTTACAGCTTTTTTCTTTCAATACAATTATCTGGAAGAAAGGAAGGAACACAATATGTCCCAGCAAGTTTATCCTCAGATTAATCGGGTGGTTCAAACGGAAAGTGGGGCCTTACGGGGAGTGCCGGCGGGAATACCCCAATACACGGTTTTTAAAGGTGTCCCTTATGCGGCTCCTCCAGTGGGAAATCTGCGGTGGAAAGAGCCTCAACCCGTTATCCCTTGGAAAGGTGTGCGGGATGCTGCGCGCTTTGGACCGATTGCTCCTCAGCATCGAAATTTTATGGGTACTCTGTACGGGGACGAGTTTTATCGCAGCACCGAACCCATGGATGAGGACTGTCTCTATCTCAACATATGGACGCCGTCCATTACCCATGATGAAAAAATGCCTGTGTTATTATGGATCCATGGAGGAGCCCTGATGGGAGGTTACGGTTATGAGCCGGAATTTGATGGCGAGGCCTTCTGTCGGGAAGGGGTTATCTTGGTGACTATTAACTACCGGCTTGGAATTTTGGGATTTTTTAATCATCCAGACCTTTCTCGAGAAAGTCCACATCATGTTTCTGGAAACTACGGACATTTAGATCAGGTTGCGGCGTTGAAATGGATCAGGCGCAATATCAAGAATTTTGGGGGTGATCCGAATAACATTACCATTTTTGGGCAGTCTGCTGGGGCAGCTAGTGTTCAAGACCTGCTGGTGTCTCCTCTTACCCGTGGAGATATCGCTGGTGTGATCATTCAAAGCTCCGCTTCCATTGAGAAAATCAGCAAAGTTATGGCGCCCACACCCCTTGAGAAAGCGGAACGCTCAGGAGTGGAGTATGCTGAAAGTTTGGGGTGTTCCACAGTGGAAGAACTACGTGAACTCCCATGGAAGGTGTTGGATGAGGCTATCGGTCCTCAAATTCCACCCAAGTACTACTTTGGCACCATTATAGATGGCTATTTTCTGCAGCACACCCCTTCCCAAGCCTATTTTTGTGGGGAATTTCCAGATATTCCTATCATGGTGGGGAACACCTCTGGAGAAGCCAACATGTTTGGGAGCGGTAGTATGCCGGTGAAGGAATGGGAAAGGTTGCAAGAATGCCTGTTTGGCAACAAAGCTCAAGCCTATATGGAGTTAGCTCAGGTAAAGGAACCGGAAGACATCCCCCGCGTGATAAAAGATACGCACACAGGGATGGTGGGAAACCGTGCCTTGTGTGAGCTTGTTCTTCGAGCTGGTCATGCTCCTGCCTATTTGTATGTCTTTGACCATGATTTGCCCGGCAATAACGATGGCTCTTTTCACTCGTCAGAGTTATGGTATGTGTTTGGCACTTTTGAACGTTGCTGGCGTCCCATGACTGGAACCGACTTTGAACTGTCGCGGGCTATGACTGCTTATTGGGCAAATTTCGCTAAACGTAAAAATCCAAATGGAGAAAAGTTGCCAACCTGGAAACCATACACTGAGACGGACCGGGAAAACATGCTGTTTCAAGAAAAGCCACACTGTGAGCAGGTGGAGGAAAATCCACTTCAGGCTTTTGTGCTGAAATATATAATGGAAGATTGAAGGAGGAAACTGCCATTATGATCGACTTACGCGCCAGCCCTTTCTTCTTAAGTGAAGAATCCATCACCTGGGTCCAAGGTGCCCTCTCCTCTATGACACCTGAGGAGAAAATCGGACAATTGTTTTGCATCACTGCCGGTGGAGAGAATCCCCAGACCCTGGGAGAGCTGGTCCAACGGTATCAGCCTGGAGGGTTTATGTTCCGCTCGGCTCCGGCCGCTCAAGTATTAGCGGCCTACCAGGCCATGGATAAGGCCAGTAAAATTCCATTGTTGCTTCCTGCCAATTTGGAAGCCGGTGGAAACGGGATTGCCACCGAGGGAACCTATTTTGCTAAAGAGATGGAAATCGCTGCTACTGAGGATCCAGAACAAGCCCACCGTCTAGGAGAAATCTGTGGGTGTGAGGCAGGCGCTTTGGGTTGTAACTGGTCTTTTGCGCCTATCATCGACATTGACTACAACTGGAGAAACCCCATCACCAACGTGCGAACTTTCGGATCTGACCCAGACACAGTACTCGCAATGGCCCGTGCCTACTGCCAGGGAATCCGGGACAGTGGTGCCCAGATGGCTGTGTGCATCAAGCACTTTCCTGGAGATGGTCGGGATGAACGAGATCAGCACCTGCTAGCTACTGTGAATGACCTGCCCGCCCCCCAATGGGAGGAAACATACGGTCGCGTGTATAAGGCTCTGATCGATGAGGGAGCCGAAACCGTAATGGTGGGGCACATCTACCAGCCTGCCATGACGAGAAAGATTAATCCCTCTTTGCAGGAGAAAGATATGCTTCCAGGTTCCACCAGCAAGGAGATAGTTGCTGGAGTGCTACGGGGGCAGCTGGGTTTTCAAGGTTTAGTTGTTACTGATGCTACTCCAATGGTGGGTTTTAGCATGGCTCTGTCCCGTGCCAACGCCTTGGTGGCCGCGCTGAATGCTGGAGTGGATATGCTCCTTTTCTGTAAGAACATGGAAGAGGATATTGGATCTATTCGGGAAGCATTGCAGGATGGCCGATTGTCTTGGAAACGGGTAGAGGAGGCTGTCACTAGAATTTTGGCTACTAAGGCTCATCTGGGTCTGCCGGAAAAACGAAAATTGGGTACTCTGTTCCCAGGGAATATGTCAGTTCTAGGTTGTGAAAAGCACCAAGCTTGGGCAAAAGAATGCGCGGAGAAGGCTGTCACTTTGGTGAAAGATAATCAGAACCTTCTGCCAATTTCCCCGAAAAAAACGCCACGCATCCGTTTGACCGTATTAGGTGAAGGAAAAACAGGCTCCTTTGGGGAGAGTTCCAGTGTAGCGCAGCCGCTAAAAGCTGCCTTAGAGAGGGCGGGATTTCTTGTATCTCTGTTCGATTACGCCACTCTGGAGCAAGGAGAAATCTTCACTGCGGGAGTAGGAGATTTGAAGGGGAAATTTGATTTGTCCATTGTGGCGGCCAATGTGGCCACCGGTTCCAATAATACCACCCGCCGCCTGGATTGGGTCACGCTGATGGCTGCTGACGAACCCTGGTACACTCGGGACATTCCCACTTTGTTCGTATCCTTTTGCAACCCCTATCATATGATTGATGTACCCTTTATCTCCACTTTTGTCAATTGCTATTGTGATAACCAGGCTACTGTTGAGGCATGTGTGAAGAAATTGATCGGTCGTGATATTTTTGTTGGAAAAAGCCCTATAGATCCCTGGTGCGGCGTGTGGGGAGCTCGGTTTTTATAAGGAGGACTGCATGATATTTCAAGGTATCATTTTCGATTTGGATGGAGTGATTTGTTCCACGGATGAGTACCACTACCAGGCCTGGAAGGAATTGGCAGACCGGGAGGGCATCCCCTTTGACCGCAGTGTCAACAACCGTTTGCGGGGCGTTTCCAGGATGGAGAGTTTGGAGATCCTTCTGGAGCGGGCAAAACGCTCCTACTCCCAGGAAGAAAAAGAGAAAATGGCTGCGGCTAAAAACACTCGCTATCAGGAATTGCTCAGGGAGATGACTCCGGCGGATCTGAGCCCGGAGGTGTTTGAAACTCTGGAAACCCTGCGAAAACAGGGCTTAAAGCTTGCCATCGGTTCTTCCAGCAAAAACACGCCTCTCATCTTGGATCGGCTTGGCCTGGGCGGCTATTTTGACGCTGTGTCGGATGGAAACAACATTACACGTTCCAAGCCCGACCCAGAGGTGTTTTTGAAAGCGGCAGAGTATCTGGGGCTGTCTCCGGAAACCTGCCTAGTTGTGGAGGACGCCGTGTCCGGTGTGGAGGCCGCCCACCGGGCCGGAATGAAAGCCGCAGCCCTGGGGGATGCTGCCAAGACTGGGGTGGGGGAATGGAAATTGCCCAGTTTTTCAGCGCTAATGACTTTGTGAAAAAAGGTTTAAAACAACAAAATCATTAATACATGAATGTGGAGGATTTTTTATGGATATAAGTAGGATTCCCGAAGAAATTCGGGCTACGTTGTCTCCAGACTTTCTAGATATCTTGGCACAAGATACAGGTAGGCCCGTCTTCGGCGAAAAGGACATCGAGCCTCATCTGCCCGCTCTGAGCCGTCAGGCGGCGGCAGAGGGCGCCGTCCTGCTGAAAAACGACAACGCCGTTCTCCCTCTGAAGTCCGAGGAACCGGTGGCGGTGTTCGGCCGGGTGCAGCTGGACTGGTTCTACGTGGGGTACGGCTCCGGCGGCGACGTGAACCCGCCCTACAAGGTCAACCTGATGGAGGGCTTGGAGAACGCCGGTGTGGCCGTGGACCAGGAGCTGGCCCAGACCTACGCCCAGTGGTGCGCCGAGAACGAGCCCTTCATGGGCTTCTGGGGCCACTGGCCCCGGTACTTCGACGAGATGCCCCTCACCGACGACCAGGTGAAGGCCGCCGCCTCCCGGTGCGGCACGGCTCTGGTGGTCATCGGCCGGGCAGCCGGTGAGGCCCGGGAAAACGACCTGGAACCCGGCAGCTACTACCTGACCGAGGACGAGAAGAAGCTGCTCTCCCAGGTGAGCTCCGCCTTCCAGAAGGCCGCCGTGATCATCGACGCCGGCAGCATCCTGGATCTCAGCTGGCTGGGCGATTACCCCATTGACGGGGCGCTGTTTGTGTGGCAGGGCGGCATGGAGAGCGGCAACGCTGTGGCGGACCTGCTCACCGGGAAGGTCACTCCCTGCGGCAAGCTCAGCGACACGGTGGCCCTCCGGTACGAGGACTACCCCAGTCAGAACTTCCTGGGGCAGGAATACAACCAGTACACCGAGGATATCTATGTGGGTTACCGCTACTTTGAGACCTTCGCCAAGGACGCGGTCCAGTTCCCCTTTGGCTTCGGCCTATCCTACACCACCTTCGCCCTGGAGAACGTCCAGGTGAAGACTCTGGGGGACACGGTCCGGGTGAAGGCGTCGGTGAAGAACACCGGCTCCTGCCCCGGCAAAGAGGTGGTGCAGGTCTACGCCGCTGCTCCTCAAGGCCAGCTGGGCAAGGCCAGCCGAGTGCTGTGCGCCTTCCAGAAGACCAAGCTGCTCCAGCTTGGCCAGTCCCAGGCCCTGACCCTCACCTTCCCGGTGACCGCCATGGCCAGCTTCGATGACTCCGGCGCCACCGGCCACAAGAACGCCTGGGTGCTGGAGGCCGGAGACTATGACATCTTTGTGGGTACCGATGTGCGCTCCGCCCAGCAGGCGGGGACCTTCTCCCAGAGTGAGCTGCAGGTGACCGCCCAGCTCCAGGAGGCCTGCGCCCCGGTCACCCAGTTTGACCGGTTGGTGAACAAGGACGGCCAGAAAGCCTATCAGCCCGTGCCTCTGGCTGAGCGCTCTCTGAAGGAGCGGATCCTGGACAACCTGCCCACCGAGATCCCCTTCACCGGGGATAAGGGCATCAAGCTCAAGGACGTGGAGGCGGGACTGGCCTCCATGGAGGACTTTGTGGCTCAGCTGACCCCGGAGGAGTTGGAATCCCTGACTCACGGCGACTTTGTCATGGACAGCCCCCTGGGCGCTAAGGGCAACGCCGCTGTCATGGGCGGCATCATCGAGAGCTTGCGGGAAAAGGGCGTACCCCCCATCACCACCACCGATGGTCCTTCCGGCATTCGGCTGCAGTACTACTGCTCCCTGCTGCCCTGCGGCACCTGCCTGGCCTGCACCTGGGATCCCGCCCTAGTGGAGAGCCTCTACCAGGCCCACGGCCGTGAGATGGTCCAGAAAGGCAGCGACGTGCTGCTGGGGCCCGGGATGAACATCCACCGCAATCCCCTGTGCGGCCGGAATTTCGAGTACTTCGCCGAGGATCCCCTGCTGGCGGGCAAAACTGCCGGCGCGATGGTTCGGGGCATCCAGAAGAACGGCGTCTCCGCCTGCCCCAAGCACTTTGCCTGCAACAACCAGGAGACCAACCGGGAGTACAACGACTCCCAGGTGTCCCAGCGGGCTCTGCGGGAGATCTATCTGAAGGGCTTTGAGATCTGCATCAAGGAGGCCGCACCCCATCACATCATGACCAGCTACAACAAGATCAACGGGGTGTGGAGCCACTACAACTACGACCTGTGCACCACCATTCTCCGGGGCGAGTGGGGCTACGGCGGCTCGGTGATGACCGACTGGTGGGAGCGTCCCAGCGCCGACCCGGACTTTGAGAATGTGTGGGACAGCGCCTACCGTGTCCGGTCCCAGGTGGACGTGTTGATGCCCGGCGCTGTGGACCGGGAGGGCAGCCCGGATCCCTCCGTTTTAGAGTCCTACCACAAGGGAGGTCTGACCCTGGCGGAGCTTCAGCGGGGCGCAAAAAACGTACTGGGGAACATTATAAAGCGCCATTATCTACGAAGTATATCTGGGGAGGTGCAACCTTGAACGCCCGCGAAACTGCCCGCCAGGCTGTTAAGAGCTCGGTGGTGCTGCTGAAAAATGAAGGGGGAGTACTGCCACTGCCCCAGGGAGCGAAGGTTGCCCTGTTCGGATGGGCCCAGTGGGATGCGGTGCTCTCCGGCAACGGGTCCGGAGCTGCACGGGGAGGTGTGTCTCCCAGTGTAGTAGATGCGCTGAAGGCTGTTGGCGTACGGCCGGAGGAGTCTCTCTCTGCCTGGTACCAGGATGAGTTCAAGGCCTATCATAAAGACAATCCCTCGGAGTTCGACTTTACAAAAATAAAGGATGCTGTCAATAGCGGTCTGATGTACGAGATTTTTGGCAAGTACATCCCCAATCCCCCGGAGTTTTCCCTTCCGCAAGAACTTCTTGATGAGGCTTCCAGGTGGACGGATACCGCCCTGTGGATTGTGGGTCGCAAGTCCGGTGGGGAGGAGTGCGATCGTCGCTTGGAAAATGACTACTACCTTTCCAATCAGGAAAAAGCCCTGTTGGAGGCCATTTGCGCCCATTTTCCTAAGGTAGCGGTGGTGTTGAATGGAAATGGTCTGATGGACCTTTCCTGGGTAGAAGAGCATTCGCAAATTCAGGCCTTGCTATTTTTGGGCGTTCCTGGGGAAGAGGGCCCTGCTGCCTTGGCAGAGCTGTTAGTCGGCAAGGCCAACCCATCCGGAAAGCTGAGTGTCACCATTGCCAAGCGGAAAAATGACTATCCCGCCTGGGAGGATTTTTCCTGGGACAAGGACCACCCGAAGCAGATCAAGACATATGAGGACTACGGCCTGACCCCACCCCTCGTGGACCGTGCCTTCGCTCACCGGCCCGTTACCGCCTACCGGGAGGATATCTACCTAGGCTACCGGTACTTCGACTCCTTCGGGATTGAACCCCTGTACCCTTTCGGATTTGGGCTTTCCTACACCAGCTTCTCTCTGACCTGCGCCGGGGTGGCAAAGACCGCCCAAGGGCTGACTGTGAAATCCAAGATAAAAAACACCGGATTCCGCTCTGGTCGGGAGGTGTCACAGGTGTATGTGTCTGCTCAGGTGACTGCCCAGCCACACCCGTTCCAAGAGCTGAAAGCCTTTGCCAAAACGGGGGAGCTGGCTCCAGGGCAGACCGAGATCATTGCCATGACCATTCCCTGGAAAGAGCTGGCCTCTTTCCGGGAGGATCGGGCCGCTTGGGTCATAGAGGCGGGGACATACCTAGTGAAGCTGGGGAATTCCTCCGCCCACACCCAAACAGTGGCGGTGGTCCGAGTGGAAAAGGATATTCTGGTCCAACAGGTGGAAAATCGGCTGGTCCTGGATCCTGTTTTCCGAGAGAAGCTGCACCTTCTCGTCCGGGAGCCTGTTCTGGCAAAGGTCCCCCAGGGGTGTCCAGTGCTGGGTCTCTTCCCAGAGGATGTGCCAACGGTGAACATCCCTGCGACTCCGGCGGTGGACTGCTCGGCCCTGACGGAAAATCAGCTGGCCTGCCTGTGCGTGGGCTATGGCTCAGGTCTGCCCTTCCCGGACTTTCAGGAGACAGAGCTGCCCTCCACCCTTCAAGAGGATGGCAGGCCTCTCACCGTTAACGACCACCCGGCGGGATACAATGGATATGTGTCCCCAGCTGTGCCGGAGCGGGGTATTCACTCGATGTTTTACAAGGACGGCCCCGCAGGGGTCGGCGGGGTCAGCTGGCCCGGGGAGATGCTGCTTGCCTGCTCCTTTGACGTGGATGCCCTGTACCAAATGGGGAACGCGGTGGGTGCTGAGTGCGAGGCCCAGCAGGTGGATGTGTGGCTTGCTCCTGCCTTAAACCTTCACCGCCACCCCTTAGGGGGACGTAACTTTGAGTATTACTCCGAAGATCCATTCCTGACGGGGGCGATGGGTGCGGCAGTGCTCCGGGGGGTTCAGGAAAACCACAAAGTGCTGGTGTGTGCTAAGCATTTTGCAGCCAACGAGCAAGAAACCTACCGGCGGGGCAGTGCTAAACTGGAAAACGGCATTCCTGCTTTCGACGCAGTGGACTCCCTTGTCTCGGAGCGCGCCCTACGGGAGCTGTACCTCAAGCCATTCCAGATGGCGGTGGAGGCCGGGCTTCACTGTGTGATGACCTCCTTCAACAAAGTTAATGGAACCTTTGCTGGGGGCAGCAAGGATTTGTGTACTCACATTCTTCGGGAAGAGTGGGGCTTTGACGGGGTTGTGGTCACCGACTGGGGCGATATGGACATTGTGGTAGATGGCGCAGAAGCCGTAGCTGCCGGCAACGATATCATTATGCCTGGTGGGCCCCCTGTGATTCAGCAGATTCTGAAGGGGAAGGAAGAGAGCCGTCTTACCCGCCAGAAATTAGAAATCGCCGTGGAACATTTGCTCTCCGTGTTGAGAAGGTTAGAACGGCTAGATAGACACGATACCATTTAATAGTTCTATTTGTTTTTATTTTGAAATTATTATGAAAAAATGGAGGAATCATTTATGGCGTGGAGAAAGAGTATTGTACCAAGCGATACCACTGTGCTGCCTGGAATGCAGGTTTTGCCTGCAGATAAATCCCAGACCGGGATTGTCAACTATTTCCCGGATATTCCATATGTCCAGCGAGAGGAAGAGAGCCTTCTATTGCAGTTATTGCTGCCCTGCGGTCTTGCTCCTGGAACGCCTTCTGACCGGACATTTCCCCTGGTGGTATTTGTGCAAGGTGCCGCTTGGGGTGAGCAGGAGAAGTACCGTAACATACCTCAGTTGGTGCAGGTGGCCCGTGAAGGATTTGTAGTAGCTAGTGTGAAGCACCGAGCTGCCACTGTAGCGAAATTTCCTGCGTTCTTGCAGGATATTAAAGCAGCTATTCGTTTTTTGCGTGCCCATGCAAAAGAATATTATATTGACCCGGAGCAAGTAGCCATCTGGGGAGATTCTTCGGGGGGACATGCGGCTCAAATGGTGGGTGTTACTGGTGATATGGAACTATTCAAGACAGAGGAATATCGGGAGTATTCCGATGCTGTTCAAGTAGTGGTGGATTTTTACGGTCCCAGCGATATTAGTCAGGTGAACAACAAACCCCGTGACCCCTTTGTGGTGGCAGATAAATCCCGGATTCCTGAGGATATTTTATTTGGTGGCTGTGTAGCGGAGTACCCTGAGTTGGCAGAGCCCGGTAACCCACTTAACTACATCAAGGAGGGAACTCCGTTACCGCCTTTCTTGGTGGTTCACGGCGATGAAGACCCTGTCGTTCCATTTAATCAAAGTGTCCTCACTGTCCAAAAACTGCAAAAGACCGGACATGCGGTTCATTTTTGCAAGGTGACAGGAGCTGGTCACGGTGCATTTTTGTGGACAGATCAAGTTCTTGATGTGACTGTTCGTTTTTTAAAAGCCTGGTTGGCGCCGTAACAATACAAATTAAACAGGAAAGGCAGCTTAAATAAGAATTAGATAAAGAAAGCTGCATTTATTGCTTTACCCCTGCCCAAGCAATAATGAGACCATCAAGATCATGGATGAGTTCATTGAGATGGGCAATCTGGATTGCTGCGTGATCAACCGGGATACGTGCGCTTGACAGCCAAGCATCCTGACATCGAACTACTCGGAGCGGACTATGATATGTAGACCGAGGACGGAAAGCGGTTACCCAAAATTAGGGCCCCCAATTTCGCTGGAAATTCCATCTAGCCCGAAGTGACGGAAAAACCGTATCTATTGCGCGCTTCAACACGGTCATCGCCCTGAAGGCGGATTCTCAAATAGAAGCCTATTCCGACCCGTCCCAAAATAGCTGTTCCAGCTCAGAAAAAAGTATGTTGTCTTTGGGGTGAAAAAGTAAAGACCGACGAAATATCTGTTGTTATAGAAGAAAGACTTAGTCGAAGGTGAGGCGGGAAGTGAAAAAACCATTAAGTCAAAAAAATACATTGTGGACGTGGAAGTTTATCGTCCTCATTTTGATCAACCTGACAAACGGAGCGGCGGGACAGATGACTTTCCCTTTGGTAGCCAGCTTCGCCCTGGACCTGGGTGCGGAATTGACGGTGGCCTCATCTATTGCGGGAATTATGTCTCTGATCGGGATGTTCATGTCCCCAGTGGCAGGGGTGTTGTCCGACCGGATGAACCGCAAGCGGCTGCTAATGTGCACTGAGTTGCTCTACGCCCTGTTTTTGCTAGGCCATGCCTTCGCCACCACCATTCCGTTTTTGGTGTTCCTGTGGGCGGGCACCGGTGTGTTCTTCACTATCAATTCCGTGTTGACCACCGCCTACGCCAGCGAGTTTATCCCCCGGGACCGTATGGGGGAGGGCTTGGGCTACTTTGGCCTAGTGATGCCCCTGGCACAGGCGGTGGGCCCGGCCCTAGGCCTGGCTCTGCGGGACGCTATGGGGTTCGGGGCGGCCTTTGTGGCAGCCTGCATTTCCACGATCCTGTCATTTGTGTGCGTCACTATCCTGCCCTATGACGCCAAGGCGCCTCAGGAGGGGGAAAAGAAGCACTCCCTGAAGCTCAACGACCTGTTTGCTGTAGAGTTTCTAAGCCTGATGTTGCTGGCCACCCTGTTCAGTTCCGCCAACGGTCTGGCCACCACTTACCTGGACATCTTGGCTACCGAGCGGGGTATCCCTAACATCTCCCTGTTCTTCACGGCCTACGCTGTGGCGCTGTTGATTGTAAAGCCCATCACCGGGCGGTTGCAGGATAAGAAAGGTCTGTACTTCGTGATGATCCCTGCGGTGGTATTCGCCGCCCTGGGCACCTTCCTGGTGGGCGTTGCTTACTCTTTAGCCATGATGGTGCTGGCAGCTGTCTGCCGGGCCCTGGGACAGGGGGCTGGAACTCCTTGCCTGCAGGCCCATACCGTTCGCACGCTGGACGCCTCAAAGGCGGGGGTGGCGGTGTCCACCATTGTGATCGGTCAGAATCTAGGAAACGTCCTGGCGCCTATCGGGGGCAGTTTTTTCGCGGAATCCTTCGGCTATGAAGGAATGTTCTGTGGCATGGGCGTGGCCACACTGTTCATCGGGATGTTCCTTCTGGTGTGGAATTGTCTGCGGGAAAAGAAGGCAGGCCTGCAGTAATCAATAATAAATAATAAAATAATATAATATTTATGCAGGGAACCCGAAGCCAAGGTGCTTCGGGTTC
>ERZ1106976.1090-NODE-1090-length-28557-cov-8.736089_pt1 | contig 28557 bp, 14 predicted proteins | sample MGYA00403687_ERZ1106976 | MGnify/ENA primary metagenome ERZ1106976 (study PRJEB35170, sample SAMEA104062446) | human gut metagenome | biome: human gut; feature: human-associated habitat; material: faeces | place: Denmark | collected 2013-02-22 ... | reverse complement strand
GCTGCTTTCGCTCTTGGGACTGGTACATAAATCTTTCCTGCGCAAATACCGCCGTCATGCACTGGTGCTTATCGTGATTATTTCAGCTATCATTACGCCGACTGGCGACCCCTTCACCCTGACTGTGGTTTCCGTTCCGCTTTATCTGCTCTATGAGTTGAGTATCCTGATGATTAAGGATAAAAAGACCGACGCGGACGAGACTGATGAAGAGAAGGAGGAATAATGAAAGAAGAAGCACGGGAATACTACCATTTCTTGCTTACTGTCTGCCAGGATGAAAATATTCCGCTGGTAACAGTTTATCGTCAGCTTCGTGAATTTCTGGAACGCCTTTGCCGTACGCAGATGCCGGACGGTAGCCTGCAAATGACGGACCTTTCCGCTCGTGTCAGTTTTGTGGCCTCAAAAGTGGGGCTCTCCGTAGTGGAACAAAACCGCTTGCACACCTTCCGACTGACTTCCAATGCCGTACTGAATCGGCAATCCGAACCTTCGCGCGAGAATCTGTTGCGTGACATCAAGACATTGACCTTCTTTGTGAAACGGTTGACGGGTGAGGATATCCCTGCTGAACTATATCATCAGCTTCCCCGTGCAGATGCCACTTATATTGTTGCTCCGCCCGCAAAAGAACGGATACGCCGGATGCGTGTCTGTTTCCAGTATGCTGACGACACTTTTCTATATGTATTGCCTGTAGATACCGTTGCCGATGAACCGCTGAGGGTACGCTACAATGTATCTCAGGTGAATGAGGAATTTGCCGAGACTTGCAAACTGCTGTGGCGTCATGCGCAGGTTAACCTGCTGGATGTAGCTGTAGATGAGGCTGGTATACTGACGCCTTCCTTTATTATACTGGAACCGGACTATCTGTTGGATATCAGCTCGTTGGCAGAGTGCTTTAAAGATTACGGGCATCATCCTGCCAATTATTTGCTGGCACGCCTGCAATCTCCTGACAATACGCGTCCGCTGTTGCTTGGAAACATCGCCAATCTTTTTCTGGATGAGTGGATCTATGCCAAGGAGGAACCGGACTATCTGACTTGTATGAAGAAAGCGTTCCGTACCTATTCCATTGATTTGGCCGCGTGTGCTGATTTGTTGGATAAAGAAAAGGAAAAGGAATTCTTCGCTGATTGTAAACGGCACTTCGACCATATCCGACAAACGGTGACGGAGACTTTCCGTGCTCCCGGTTATGAACTGGATAAGACGGATGCCGTACTGGAACCTACCTATATCTGTGAAGCTCTGGGATTGCAAGGTCGCCTGGACTATATGCAGCGCGATATGTCTTCCTTCATAGAAATGAAGTCGGGCAAAGCTGACGAGTATTCTATCCGGGGCAAGGTGGAGCCGAAGGAGAATAATAAGGTACAGATGTTGTTGTATCAGGCGGTATTGGAATACTCCATGGGAATGGATTACCGCAAAGTAAAAGCTTATCTGCTCTATACCCGCTATCCGTTGTTATATCCCGCTCGTCCGTCGTGGGCGATGGTGCGCCGTGTAATGGATGTGCGCAACCGGATTGTGGCGAATGAATACGGTATGCAATTACGTAATAGTCCGCACTATACGGCAGAGCGGCTGAAGGATATTCATCCGGATACACTGAATGAGCGCCACCTGAACAATACATTGTGGAAACGCTATCTTTACCCTGCCATTGATGCCGTGATGCAGCGTCTTCGGGCGCTTACACCGTTGGAACAATGCTATTTCTATACACTTTATAATTTTATTACGAAGGAACTATACACTTCAAAATCGGGAGATATTGATTATGAAGGGCGTACAGGTGCTGCCGCCTTGTGGCTTTCTACGCTTGAAGAAAAGTGTGAAGCGGGAGAAATATTATACGATCTGACAATCACAGAGAATCATGCGGCGGATCTGCATAAAGCATACCTTGTGTTGGCACGGGCTAATCAGCGGTCGGCGCAGACATTGCCGAATTTCCGTGAAGGTGACTCCATCGTTCTCTATCAACGTAATAATGATACGGACAACGTAACCAATAAAATGGTATTCAAAGGAAATATAGAGCGAATCACCGACCGGGATATCCGTATCCGGCTTCGTGCTTCGCAACAAAATATTTCCGTGCTTCCTCCCGACAGTCATTATGCCATCGAGCATGATTATATGGATACTTCTTTCCGCAGTATGTATCTGGGACTTTCTGCCTTTCTTTCTGCCAACAAGGATCGCCGGGACCTGTTGCTATCCCAGCGACAGCCGGAGTTTGACGTTTCTTTCGATCCTCGCATTGCAGTTGCTCCGGATGATTTCTCCCGTATCACCCTGAAAGCCCAGGCTGCTAAAGATTATTTTCTTTTGGTAGGTCCTCCGGGCACCGGAAAGACTTCCCGTGCTCTACGCGGTATGGTGGAAGCCTTCTATCGTGAGGGGAAGCAGATATTATTGCTTTCGTACACTAATCGTGCAGTGGATGAAATCTGCAAAACCCTCTCTGCCATTACGCCTGAGATTGATTTCATCCGTATAGGGAGTGAACTTTCCTGCGATATACCTTTCCGTTCACATCTGATAGAGAATGTGCTGGAATCCTGCTCTTCACGTCGTGAGGTGCATGCCTGCATAGAGTGTTGCCGTGTTTTTGTGGGTACTGTCTCCACATTCTCCTCCAAAACGGAATTGTTCCGTCTGAAAACTTTCGATGTGGCTATTGTGGATGAGGCTACTCAGATACTGGAACCACAACTGCTGGGGCTTCTTTGTGCGCGTAATGTGGCGGGTGGAAATGCTATTGGTAAGTTTATCCTCATTGGTGATCATAAACAATTGCCCGCCGTCGTACTTCAATCCGAATCCCAATCTGAAGTCTGCGAGGACTGCCTGCATAGCATCGGTTTGCATAATTTGAAAGATTCCCTTTTTGAACGCCTCTACCGGAATTCTGCCGATACCACTCATCACTTATCACTCATAACTAACCGCTCCTACGACATGCTTTGTCGCCAGGGACGTATGAATGTGGAAGTGGCTCGTTTTCCTAATCATGCCTTTTATGGTGGACTACTGGAACCTGTCGGTTTGCAACACCAGCAAGGGGAACTGACACTTGCTCCGGGGTTGGAAAATGATGAATTTGCAGATATACTGGTGCGTCGTGTGGTTTTTCTTGCCTCAGTGCCGGAGGTCGCTTCGCAATCGGCAAAGATTAATCATTTTGAAGCGCAGCTCGTAGCCAGACTGGCAGCTGCTATCTATCGGCAATATGACGGTACTTCCGGTTTTCGTCCTGCCCTGACTTTGGGGATTATCACTCCCTATCGTAGTCAGATAGCTCTTATTAAAAGTGAAATAGCTGCTTTGGGCATTCCGTGTTTAAACGATATCCTGGTAGATACCGTAGAGCGCTTCCAGGGGAGTGAGCGCGATGTGATTATTTATTCCTTCTGTGTGAACCGTACTTATCAATTGAAATTCCTTGCCAATCTTACGGAAGAGGGTGGGGTATGGATTGACCGGAAATTGAATGTGGCTCTCACCCGTGCCCGTAAGCAATTGTTTATGACAGGTGTACCCCATCTGCTACGGCAAAATCCTATCTATGCGGACTTGTTGGATAGTATTTTCTAAAATGGAAGGAACTGTGACTTTCAGGAGGATAATCCGAGTTCCATTTAGCAAATCTTAAACGTTCCTCTTTTCTTTATATCTTTTATTAGTATTTTTGAATGTAATAAACCCTTATCTTTGTCGAACGTTTTTTTCATAGAGATTTAGATTTAAGGTTAGAAGAATTGTGGAAGTCGTGAGACTTCCCTTTTTTTCATCTTAAAGTTTTGCGCTCCTGTATCTCTCATGGACCGTTTGAAGGTAAATTTGCTAAAGTATACTGAGGTTCATGTTTTTCACGGGAGAGTGCAGAAGAGAGTCGCTTCGTGAGAAGGGGCTTTTTTTGTACCGGTACTTTTCTGTCTTTTATATATAGATAATAAAAAAGGTGCTCAGCAGTGAGCATCTTTTTTATTATCTATATATACTATTCCAGTATTATTCCAATACAATAGGTTTATACTTCGGAACCAGAGCCTTCATTACAACCCAACCAATCAGGTAAGCTACTGCGCATACACAGAAGATGATGAAGTATCCCGCAGGTTTACCGGAGAAGCCCATAAATTCCATGGCAGGGCGTACGAACTGTGCACCTTGTTCCAGTAAATCATGAGTCATTTCCACTTCTTTTCCATCTACCATTGTACTTCCTGATGAATATACGAACAAGTTACCTGCTACTTTCTGAAGAATCATTGAACCGAAACCACCGGCCATACCACCGATACCAGTGATACTTGCAATGGCTGCTCTCGGGAACATGTCACTTACGGTAGAGAAAATGTTGGCAGACCAAGACTGGTGAGCTGCACCACCAATACCGATCATGATAACCGGTAACCACGGAGAGATAGTACCCAGAGGCTGTGCCAGCAATACTACCAGCGGGAAGAATGCAAATATCAACATGGCACGCATACGTGCTGCATACGGATTCAAACCGGTTCTGTTGATAATGATAGTAGGCAGTTTACCACCATAAATAGAAAGCATCGTGATGGCATACAGAGTAAAGATCAATGCGATACCCAATCCTTCGGAAGTCTTGATACCGAATTGCGTATTCAGATAAGAAGGAGTCCAGAACAGGAAGAACCACCAAACACCATCGGTCATAAATTTACCGAAAGCAAATGCCCAAGTCTGTTTGTAGCTGAAGCATTGCCAGAATTTCATCTTCTTCTCGTCTTTTTCTTCTACGACAGGAGCAGCACCTTCTTCGTGCTTGTCTTGCTCAATGTAATCAAGCTCAGCCTTATTTACGTGCTTGCTTTCAGAAGGTTTAGAGTACATGAATACCCAGAAGCCCATCCAGATAAATCCAAGACCACCAATTACGATGAAAGCCATTTCCCAACCCCATGCTTTAGCCAGCAAAGGAATTGTCAACGGAGCAACCAGAGCACCGATAGAAGCACCGGCATTAAAGATTGAAGTAGCATACGCGCGGTCTTTCTTAGGGAAATACTCGGCAGTTACTTTGATAGCGGCAGGGAAGTTACCAGCCTCACCAAGTGCCAGTACACAACGGGCTGCCAGGAAGCAGTACATACTAATAGTAGCAATGGTTACTACCACATCACCTGTGGCACCCATTAATTCGGCTGCACTATGCAGACCTACGAAATGCTCGGTTACGATGCCACAAAGAGCGTGGAGACAAGCACCTGCCGACCATACACCGATAGCCCAAAGGAAACCTTTCTTTGTACCCATCCAGTCGATAAAGCGACCGGCGAACAACATGCAGACTGCATAAACAATAGAGAAAACAGAAGTGATTGTTCCGTAGTGTGATTCATCCCAATGGAATTCGGGTTTGATAAATTCATCCCACGTCAATGACAGCACCTGGCGGTCAAGGTAGTTTACTGTTGTCGCAAAAAATAGCATGGCGCAGATGGTCCACCTGTAGTTGGTCATCTTTCCCACTGCATTTTGATTTAAACTCATGATACGTTGATTTAAAATTATTAATTCTTATTTCTGGGGCCAAAAATACACATTATTTGATGTATATCAATACTTTTTTCGTCTAATTTCCTGCAATTTTTGTTCGAAATGCAAATAAATGGCAAAAAAACTCGTTATCGTGCACGAAAACACTCGTTCTCGCACACGAAATACTAAGTTTATAGAAGGTGAAAATAAATAATGCACCTTTTCAGTCGAAAAGTACACAACGCTTTAGGTGAGAACCGCTATCTTTGTCACATTACTTAATATAATCTATATACCTAAAAACAAGAACAGAATGATGAACAATCTGCTTTGTAAAACTTTTGTGATGGGAGCGCTGATTTGCTCCACTCAGTTGTCTGCTCAGAAAGTAAGCGATAAGCAACCGTGGTCGGTACGTATGGTAGAATCGGAGATGATTCGTTGCCCGGAATCCTGGCAACTGGATTTCCAGCCGAAACTGAAATGGGATTATTGTCATGGGCTGGAATTACAAGCCATGCTGGATGTGTATGATACGTATGGAGATCAGAAGATGTTTGACTATGCACTAGCTTATGCGGACACCATGATACACAAGGACGGAAGTATTGAGACCTATAAACTGAATGAATACAATATCGACCGCTTGAATTCAGGTAAATTCCTGTTCCGCATCTACGAACAGACGAAAGATGAAAAATATAAGAAGGCTATTGATTTGTTGCGTAGTCAGCTTGACACCCATCCGCGTAATGAGGACGGCGGTTTCTGGCATAAGAAAGTATATCCGAACCAGATGTGGTTGGATGGTCTTTATATGGGGGCACCTTTCTATGCTGAATATGCTTTCCGCAATAATCGTGTACAGGATTATAAAGATATTGTGAACCAATTTATTACAGTGGCACGCCATACGTATGATCCGAAGAATGGACTTTATCGCCATGCCTGTGATGTCAGTCGTAAGGAACGTTGGGCAGATCCCGTTACCGGACAGTCACAACATAGCTGGGGACGTGCGATGGGATGGTATGCAATGGCATTTGTAGATGCACTGGACTTTATTCCGAAACATGAGGCAGGACGTGATTCCATGCTCGTTATCCTTAATAATATTGCCGCACAGGTGAAGCGCATACAAGATCCGAAGACCGGATTATGGTATCAGGTGCTGGATAAGAGTGGTGAGAAAGGAAATTATGTAGAGTCTTCCTGTTCTACTATGTTTGTCTATGCTTTGTTCAAAGCTGTTCGTAAGGGATATATTGATAAATCATATCTGAAAGTGGCTCTCAAAGGATACCAAGGTATTCTTGATAACTTCATAGAAGTAGATAAAGACGGTGTGGTGACTATTACCAGAGCCTGTGCAGTTGCCGGCCTGGGTGGCAAAAACTACCGTATGGGAGATTACACCTATTATATAAATGAAACAATCCGCAGCAACGACCCCAAGGCAGTAGGTCCGTTTATCATGGCAAGTCTGGAATGGGAGCGTCTGCAACAAGTAAAGGAAATCGTTAATCAGAAATAAGACAATGAAACGGCTAACTTATTATTTATGCGGCATACTTCTTCTCCTGGTGGGGATCATGCCGCTATCGGCACAGTCTCAATATAAAGATACGCTTGTGGTTGCCCGTGATGGTTCGGGAGACTATCGCACGTTGACGGAAGCTATGGAAGGCATTCGTGCTTTTATGGATTACAAGGTTACAGTGCTGATAAAGAATGGAGCATATAAGGAGAAAGCGATAATTCCTTCTTGGGTGCAAAATGTGGATTTCATCGGTGAAAGTGTGGAAAATACGATTATCACGTATGATGACCATGCCAACATTAATAAGATGGGTACTTTCCGTACCTATACTGTAAAAGTGCAGGGAAACAATATTACCTTCAAAAACCTCACCATAGAAAATAATGCTGCCAGACTGGGACAAGCGGTTGCTCTTCACACGGAAGGGGATAAACTGGTATTTATCAACTGCCGTTTGTTGGGAAATCAGGATACCATTTATACAGGTGCCGCAGGTACACGCCTTTATTTCGTAGATTGCTACATTGAAGGAACTACCGACTTTATTTTCGGTCCTTCTACCGCTTTGTTTGAGAACTGCGAAATCCGTAGCAAAACAAATTCATACGTGACGGCAGCTTCTACGCCCGAAGACATTGCGGTGGGCTATGTTTTTAAAAATTGCAAACTGACGGCCAATCCGGGTGTGGACAAGGTTTATCTGGGGCGTCCCTGGCGTCCGTATGCTGCCACCGTATTTATCAATTGTGAAATGGGTAAGCATATTCGTCCCGAAGGATGGCATAACTGGGGAAAAGAGGAAAATGAGAAGACAGCCCGCTATGCTGAGTACAATAGTACAGGAGAAGGTGCTGCGGCAGCCGGTCGGGTAAAATGGGCGAAACAGCTGACCAAGAAAGAAGCAGCCCAATACGATGATCTGAATTACATCTATCGGATGTGTAGTGACTGGAAACCTGAAAATTAATAACTTAGCTTCCTGTCTACAAAGAGCCAACTTCCTGCTTACAAGGAGTTAACTCCTTGTCGACAGGAAGTTAACTTTTTGTTGGCAAGAAGTTAACTCCTTGCAGACAAGGTATTAGCGCTTTAGAAAATCCGCTCTCATGGGGCTGAAACAATCTATCAGAATACCAGCTTCCAGACATACGCACCCGTGTTCCGCATCCGGTTCAATGTAGACGCCGTCTCCGGTTCCTACAATTTGTTTTTCACCGTTCACGGTAAACTCAAATTTACCGCTTGCCACATAGGTGGTTTGTGTATGGTAGTGGGTGTGTGGTGTACCGATGGCACCTTGCTCGAATTTTACTTTAACCAGCATCACTTGCCCGTCGTAGCCCATTATTTGGCGTACTACTCCTTCGCCTGCCGGTTCCCATGCGATTTCTTTTTCAAGAATGAAAGTGTTACTTCTTGTCTTTTTCATTTTGTTGCCAGATTAGTTGTTTTGCCGGCAAATATACGATTAATATTAATTTTTCTACCGATTGCGACTTTTTTTACACTTCAGATCCTTTGTTTTTGGGTAATATTGCACCGGAAAATAATAATACTATTTATATTTTGATGAATTATGAAACACAAGTTGACATTATTGCTGGGGTTGTTTTTCCTGCTCTCGGCTTTCAAGGCTGACAAGCCTGTGATTACGATTTTCATGATTGGAGACTCCACTATGGCCAATAAGTCATTGACAGGTGGAAACCCCGAACGTGGCTGGGGACAGATGTTGCCCGGCTATCTTTCCGAGGAAATCCGTGTAGACAATCATGCTGTGAATGGACGTAGTTCCAAGAGTTTTATTGACGAGGGACGGTGGGAAAAGGTAATCTCACAGGTGAAGAAAGGGGACTATGTATTTATTCAGTTCGGACATAACGATGAGAAGTCCGATCCGAAACGGTATACGGCTCCGGGAAGTACTTTTGATGAGAACCTGAGACGTTTTGTAAACGAAACCCGTGCCAAAGGTGGTATTCCTGTTTTGTTTAACTCCATTGTACGCCGTAATTTTGGTACGGCAAATGGGAATGCAGTGGCTCAGGCTATCAGTCAGGATGATATACAGAAAGGAGTGAATCCGGATGCAAAGCGGGAGGCTTCGGAGCAACCTGCTGTTACTGAAGGTGACAAGCTAATTGATACACACGGTGCTTATCTGGATTCTCCGCGGAATGTAGCGAAAGAATTGGGTGTGGCTTTTGTGGATATGAATAAGATTACGCATGACCTTGTAGAGGGCATGGGGCCGGTAGACTCCCGAAAATTATTTATGTGGGTACCTGCCAATCAGGTTGCCGCGATGCCGAAGGGACGTGAAGATAACACTCATCTGAATGTTTATGGCGGGCGTGTTGTGGCTGGTTTGGCCATGGATGCTATTGCCAAGGAAGTACCGGAACTGGCTAAGTATGTTCGACACTATGATTTTGTAGTGGCGCAGGATGGTAGCGGAGATTTCTTTACCGTGCAGGAGGCTATTAATGCTGTTCCTGATTTCCGCAAGAATATCCGTACTACGATATTAGTGCGTAAAGGCGTGTATAAGGAGAAGATTGTGATACCGGAAAGTAAGATCAATATTTCTCTGATAGGTCAGGACGGGGCAGTGCTTTCGTATGATGATTATGCGCAGAAGAAAAACTGCTTTGGCGAAGAAAAAGGGACCTCCGGTTCGTCTTCCTGCTATATTTATGCTCCTGATTTTTATGCTGAGAATATTACGTTTGAGAACTCTTCCGGTCCGGTAGGGCAGGCAGTGGCCTGTTTCGTAAGTGCCGATCGTGCTTATTTCAAGAATTGCCGTTTCCTTGGCTCTCAGGATACACTTTATACGTATGGGAAAAATTGCCGTCAGTACTATGAAGATTGCTATATAGAAGGTACGGTCGACTTCATATTCGGCTGGTCTACGGCTGTCTTCAATCGTTGCCATATCCATAGTAAGAGCGGTGGGTATGTTACTGCACCTTCTACGGATCAGGGACAGAAGTATGGTTACGTATTTTATGATTGTCGCCTGACTGCGGATGACGGTGTACGGGATGTCGCTCTTTCACGTCCTTGGCGTCCGTATGCGCAGGCTGTGTTTATCCGTTGTAATCTGGGCAAACATATCTCTCCTGCCGGCTGGAATAACTGGGGAAATAAAGAAGCGGAAAAGACAGCTTTCTATGCAGAATATGAAAGCACGGGTGAGGGTGCTAATCCCAAAGCGCGTGTTCCTTATTCCCATCAATTGAAGAATCTCAAAGGGTATGAGATGGAAACCGTACTTGCCGGAGATGACGGATGGAATCCGGTGAAAAATGGGGATGAACTGCTAAGCATAAAGCGCTGATTGATATTTGGATTTGATAAATAAACTTATAACAATTAGAACACAATGATGAAAAAGAATTTGTTTGTATTACTGCTTGCTCTGATACTTCCGCTTTCGTTTGTATGTGCGGAGAATTACCCGTATCGGAGTGATGTGCTTTGGGTTACCGTGCCCAATCATGCTGACTGGATTTATAAGACCGGAGAAAAGGCTACGGTTGAAGTTCAGTTCTATAAATATGGTATTCCGCAGGATGGAGTAACTGTATCTTATGAAATAGGCGGTGATATGATGCCGGCAGAAACTTCCGGTTCGGTTACGTTGAAGCAGGGAAAAGCGGTTATTCCTGTGGGAACCATGAAAGAATCCGGCTTTCGCGACTGCCGCTTGACAGCCACTGTGGATGGAAAAAGTTATAAGCATCATGTAAAGCTGGGTTTCTCACCGGAGAAGATTAAGCCTTATACGCAGATGCCGAAGGACTTTAAAGAGTTCTGGGAAAACAATAAAGCGGAGGCTGCCAAGTATCCGTTGACTTATACGAAGGAATTGGCAAAGGAATATTGTACCGACAAGGTGGATTGCTATCTTATTAAGCTGATGTTGAACAGTCGCGGACAGAGTATTTACGGCTACTTGTTCTATCCGAAGAATGCAACAAAAGGTTCTTGTCCGGTAGTTCTTTGCCCTCCGGGTGCCGGAATTAAAACAATCAAGGAGCCTTTACGTCACAAATATTATGCAGAACAAGGCTGTATTCGTTTTGAGATTGAGATACACGGATTGAATCCTACCTTGACAGAGGAGGCATTCAAGGAAATCAGCAACGCTTTTAACGGTAGAGAGAATGGCTATCTGAATAATGGACTTGATAACCGTGACAACTATTATATGAAACGAGTGTATCTGGGTTGTGTGCGTAGCATCGACCTCCTGACTTCCTTGCCCGAATGGGATGGTAAGAATGTAATTGTCCAGGGCGGTAGTCAGGGAGGAGCTTTAGCTTTGATTACGACCGGTTTGGATCCTCGTGTAACAGCTTGTGTAGCCAATCACCCCGCTTTGAGTGATATGGCAGGGTATAAAGCAGGGCGTGCCGGAGGATATCCCCACTTTTTCAGTACCGAAGGGATGGATACGCCGGAGAAGTTAAAAACGATGGCATATTATGATGTAGTGAACTTTGCCCGTCTGATAAAGGTTCCTACTTATATTACCTGGGGATATAATGACGATGTGTGTCCGCCGACCACCAGCTATGCTGTTTATAATACGCTGGATTGTCCGAAGGAAGCATTGATCACCCCGATTAATGAGCACTGGACTTCCAATGATACGGAATACGGACAGTTGCAGTGGATATTGAAGCATCTGAAATAAATACAATCTATCTTATTTCTCATCCCCCCGGATCTCTCTTCAATGAAAAGAGTGAATCCGGGGGGATTTTTTGTGATTTTACTGTGAGAAAATCCCCCTATCCCTTTGTCTGCGGTGTTTTGAGTGGTATAGAGCGATTTTTCCACCGATTCAAGCATATTTTTCACCTGAGAGAGATAGATTATCTGCTATTTTGCAAGTGCAAGGCAGACATAAATGCTTTGTAGTGAATTCAGAATTTGTTTAATCAATAAATCATTTACTTATGAATTACAGGAAAAAGGTCGTGTTAATGCTCGGGGTTTTGTCCTACCTCAATTTGGGAACTTTTTCTCAAGCTGCTCCCCTGACAGTGGATCATACTTCAGTAGCCGGTGTGCAGCAAGCCTCCAATGACAAGAAGACAATTAAGATTTCCGGTTCGGTCAGAGATGCGGCCGGTGAATCTATTATTGGTGCTACCATTTTAGAGAAAGGAACTTCAAACGGTGTCGTTTCCGATATGGACGGTAACTTTTCTATGACTGTGGCTGCTAATGGGATATTACACATCTCATATATAGGTTATGTAGACCAGGACATAGCGGTTGCAGGTAAGAGTCTTTTCAATATTCAGTTGCTTGAAGATACGGAAATGTTAGATGAAGTGGTTGTTATCGGTTACGGTACGGTGAAACGTCGTGACCTGACGGGAGCCATAGCTTCGGTAAAAGGAGATGAGGTTGCTGCCAATCCTGTATCCAACGTTGCACAGGCCTTGCAGGGACGTCTGCCGGGTGTGAACGTAGTGTCGCAGGACGGTCGTCCGGGAGCTACAATCTCGGTACGTGTTCGCGGAGGAGGGTCTATAACCCAGTCCAATGATCCGCTCTATGTAGTCGATGGATTTCCGGTAAGCAATATTGGCGATATACCGGCTTCGGAAATAGAATCTATCGATGTGTTGAAAGATGCGTCATCTACGGCTATTTACGGTGCACGCGGTGCAAACGGTGTAATCCTGGTTACCACTAAGAGCGCCAAGGAAGGTCAGATTAAGGTAAGCTATGATGGTTATGTACAGGTCAAAAATGTATCGAAGACGCTTGAGACGCTTTCGGCTCAGGAGTATATCCTTCATAACTGGAGCTATGCCGCATCCAGAGGAACTGCTAACCAGGATGCTGTTGAGAAATACTTCGGTCTGGGAAGTAAGTATGGCAACCACTATGCCGACTATGCCAATGTGAAAGCCCATGACTATACGGATGATGTACTGCGTACCGCACTGTCTCATAACCACAGTGTGAATGTTTCGGGCGGTACAGATAAAACGAAAGTGATATTTACACTCGGCTACGTTAACGATGAAGGAATCAAGATCAATTCGGACTACAACCGTCTGAATGCTTCTTTCAAGATTCGGCAGAGACTTGCCAAGGCACTGGACCTGGATGTTGATTTCCGTTATACGGAGTCAAATCTGAATGGACGTGAGAATGTAACGAACGGTAAAGGTTCTAATGTGTCGGGAGCTTATCGCTATCGTCCCATTGACAATCCGTTGGGTGGTGTCTCTTATTCGGAAGTTGCCTCAGGCTTCAGTTTCGGTGTGGCTAATATCGACGACAAGCACAATCCGGTAGAATTGATCAATGATATCACGAATAAATCCTATTCCCGTTCATTGAGAGGATCGGCAGCTTTGTCATGGGAGATCATCAAGGGGCTTGTGGCCCGCAGTGAATTATCACTTACCCGCAGTTCATCGAAGAGTACTTATTATGAGAACGGATATACAAACGGAGATAAGCGTGCCACCCTTAACCGGGGCATGGGAGATGGATTGCGTTCGGTGAGCACTTTGAATTATAACTTCAATATCGGCAAGAACAATGTATTCTCGGCATTGCTGGGTAATGAAGTCCTGAAGTCGGATTCCGAATCGTCGCAAATCACGGGCCGTGGCTATCCTTCTACATTTGATTATGACACCACGATGGGATTGATCCATACGGCAACCACCTCTTTCTCTGCAACCAATTCTTATAGCGTGCCTGCCCGTACGGTTTCCTTTTTCGGACGTTTGAGTTACACTTTCATGGACCGTTATCTGTTCACCGGTACGTTCCGTGCCGATGGCTCTTCTAAGTTTGCGCCGGATAATCGTTGGGGATACTTTCCCGCAGGTGCTTTCGCATGGCGCCTTTCGGAAGAACCTTTCATGAACGGCACAAAAGATTGGCTTTCCAATCTGAAGCTTCGTTTGTCCTATGGTACTTCGGGCAGTGACAATATTAGTTCCAATCTGTGGCGTGAAACCTGGTCGAGCCTTGGTTCGGGCAGCAATCATACCCCTATCAACGGTGAACTCGGTTCATTCTATCGTCCGGACGGTTTGCTGGCTAACTCTAAGCTGAAATGGGAAACTACTATTTCGCGCAACTTCGGTATTGACTTTGGATTCCTGAACAACCGTGTTAACGGTAGTCTGGAAGTATACTGGAATACTACAAAAGACTTGTTGATGGCCGTACCTGTGGATAACACTACCGGATACTCTTACCAGTTCCAGAACTTCGGTAAAACATCCAATCGTGGTATTGAGCTTTCGGTGAATGTAGATGTGATAAACAAAGGTGATTTCCGTTTCAACGTAGGTGCCATCTATAACTACAACCGCAATAAACTGGATGAACTGCCTAATGCTGACCAGTATCTCTATTCTTCATACTGGGGTTCTTCCTCTCTGGTTCCTACCAACGACTATATGTTTGTGGAAGGGAAAGCGATCGGCCTGGTACGTGGCTTTATCAGCGAAGGATATTATACCGTGGATGATTTCAATTACACCAATGGCCAGTACGTTCTGAAAGAAGGTGTACCCGATATTACGAAAGCCTTGACCGCTACATACATGCACCCTTACGATCTGCCTGCCGGACAAACTGCATTCCCCGGAGCTGCCAAATTCCGTGATGTGGATGAAAGTGGTACGGTAGACCTGGATGATGCTACTTGCCTGGGCGAAGTGATGCCTCGTCATACGGGAAGCTTCCAACTGAATTTCAACTATAAGAACTTTGATCTTTCTACTAATTTCAACTGGACAGCAGGCGGTAAGGTATATAATGTGGCTGCTATGATCAATGCATCCGGTCAGGAGTTTGACGGAATCGGTGCACAGCGTGCATCCTGGGTGGCCGATGCTTTCAAGGTTTACAATGTGAATGCTGCCGGTGACTTGTATGCCGTTACCAATCCCGATGAGTTGAGAGCTTTGAATGCGAATGCCAAATATCATTTACCCTACCACCAGAGTGGTATAACTTCATCGGAATGGTTGGAGAATGGTTCCTACCTTCGTTTGCAGACGCTGACGCTCGGATATACATTGCCCAAGAACTGGTTGGCTAAAGTGCATGTGGATAAGATACGCCTGTATCTCACTGTAACCAATCTCTTCACCCTTACCGGTTATTCGGGCATAGATCCTGAAGTGAATGCCAATCCTACGGGGCAAAGCGGATTCTACAGTGACCTGAGAATTTTCCCGACGCTCAACATGGACTTCGGAACTTACCCGCGTGCACGCACATTCACTTTCGGTGCTAACATAACTTTCTAAATAGTAATTGTAAAATAACAGAGAAACAGATATGAAAAAGATATTGAATATAACTCTCGCAGCAGCTTTCGCATGTGCGATGACCGGCTGCCAAGACTTCCTCGACACTTCGTCTCCGAGTGTAGTAGACCGCGATTTTGTCTTCTCAAATGAAGAGTCTGCACGTGGTGCATTGTATTATGGTTATGAAACCCTCCGTGCAAACAGGAGTGTGCATAATGTCGGATTCTTCTGGCATCCGGTTTGGGGATCGGATATTGAAGACTCTCAGGACATTTACGATGAAGGTAGCGCCGGAATCTGTGAAAAATGGTATTATCCGGGTGGTACGGGTAACTATAACATTAACTCGGGAGAAGGAACCGAAGTATTTACCAAGCTTTACGAAACAATATCCGTGGCCAATTCCCTGATATCCAGTTTTGAGGCGCTTGATAACTTCCAGTCAATCATGACCGGAGAACCTAATAATCTTTCGGATATCTACGGACAGGCTGTGGCTCTGCGTGCTACGTGCTACTGGGAGTTGTGCCGCTGGTATGGCGATGTGCCCCATGCACTGAATGCCGGTGAGCAGGCAAAAGGACTGACTTCCCGTTATGCTATTTATGACTATCATATCCGGAAACTCAGGGAGGTAGAACCTCATATGTATCGTCCGGGTGAAGGCAGTACGAGAGCGGATGTCATGAATCGTACGTATGTTCAGGGACTTATAGGACGTCTTTGCATGTATAATGGTGGTTATGCAACCCGCCGCACAGACCTGGGTGCAGACTTCTATGTGGATGGTGACGGAAAGGTGCTTACTTTCGACGATTGGAGTGTGGAAAAGAACGGTGCCATTTATGGACGCCGCAGCGATTGGAAAGATTTGTATGCCATAGCCAAAGAATATCTTCAGGCAATCTATATGAATCCCGGTTCGGTGGTATTGCGTACAACGGATCCCCGTTCCACAGGTAAGAATGGACAGGAGTATAATAATCCTTACCAGTATATGTTCCAGCAGATGCATGCCGCCGATAATATAACATTGGCTGATGAATCTATCTACGAACTCCCTCATGAATACAATGGCGGATCTTCCCGTCCGGCCTATATTGGTCGTCCTTCGTCGGGTGGTGACGGTCAGGCACCTTGCGTGGCTTGCGGACAAGATCGTATTCAGGCACATTTCTACTACGGTTGGTTCGATAATAACGACTTGCGTCGTGACGCTTCTGTTGCTGTAACAGGGAGCACAGGTGGTGGTCAGGAGTTGATGCAGTCATTCGACCGCAGTGCATGGGGTAAAGGATGCGGCCCGGGTACCAATAAGTGGGACTGGAACCGGATGACTGCGCCTGATACGAAAACTTATGGTAATTCCGGTATCAATTTCTCTTATATGCGTATTTCCGATGCTTACCTGATGTTGGCTGAAGTGTGTGCGGCATTGGGCGATGAAGGCAGCGCCAAGACGTATCTTGCCATCGTCCATAACCGGGCGTTCCCCGGCAACAACGACCCGAACTTTGAAAAATATATATCGGATTGCGGCTCTGTGTATAATGCAGTGCTTAAAGAACGTGCTCTGGAATTCAGTGGCGAAGGCGTGCGTCGTTTTGACATTATCCGCACCGGTATTCTTCCGGAAGTTGCCGTTGAAAACAGAAAGGTAATGTCGGCTATCATTGAGGGCATACGTCAGGATGGTTACTACACGTTTAAGAATGGCAATCAGATACCTGCCTATATCTGGACGAAGATGGTCGATGCTAAATCCGAGTATGGATATAGACTGACATCACAAACTCCGGCTGACAAGCAAGATGATCCGGTATTGTTCCCGGGATGGCGCGGACAGCATGATGATTGGGGAAGTCTGGTTCCTGCTTATGCAGGAGTGACGATGACCAACGTTGCAATCAAAGGTTTATTTAAATATATCGAACCGGGTTCTGCCGAAGCGCTGGCTTTGGAAGCTGATGGATATGTACAGACTCCCTGGGCTATTGATATGTTGAAATATGAGGATTCTTACGCGAAGAAACTCTTCGCCGGTTATACGGATGCCGATTATGCGGCAAAGAATCCGCCCATCCATTTATTGCCGAATATTTATCAGGTATTGCTGAATTCGGGAATTACGAATGGTTATGGTTTTAAGCAGCAGTAATATGGTAAGAAGATGTATTCTTTGCATGATGTTAGGGTTGGCTACTTCGGTAGCCGCCCTTTCTCAGCATTTATCCGGTTACGAACTGGAAAGAGAGATGCCTGTTTTCCTGGATCAACTGAAAGCAGAACTGACTTACCCCATGGCTTGGGGAAATAGTCCGGTTAAGAATTTTAAGAAGTGGCGCAAACAGGCACGCAATGCCGTGCTGGATGCCATGCTTGCCCCTCCGCCTCGCACTACCGACTACCGGACTGAGGTCGTAGCCGAAGAGCAGCGGAATGGGTATAAAGCCCGGAAGTTACGTTTCAATCTGACCGGTTATTCCCGTGTGAACGCCTATATGCTGGTGCCCGATGGTGAAGGTCCCTTCCCGGCGGTAGTGCTTTTGCATGACCATGGAGGTCATTATACGATTGGTAAGGAGAAAATGATCCGTCCCTTCGGAGTGTCTCCCGAAGTCCTGGCTGATGCCGATGCCTGGGCTAAACAATGCTACGGTGGGCAATATGTAGGCGATTATCTGGCTGCACATGGATATGTAGTTATTTCTATTGATGCTCTGTTCTGGGGGGAACGCGGACGGAAAGAAGGAGTTGACGGTGACAAACACATGGCTGTGGCAGGCAACTTCATGATGCTGGGGCGCAGTTGGAGTGCTTTCATGAACTACGAAGACATGTACACCACCGACTTTCTGGCTACGTTGCCCGAAGTCGACTCCAAACGTATCGGTTGCATGGGCTTTTCGATGGGAGCTTACCGTGCCTGGATGCTTTCGGCACTCTCTGATAAGGTGAAAGCCGGAGCTGCCGTCTGCTGGATGGTGACTACGGACTGTCAGTTCTCATGGGAGTATGGAAAAGAAAGGGGAGGTTTTGCCAATATGTTGCCGGGTATCCGCCGTTATCTGGATTATCCGCATATCGCGTCCATTGCCTGTCCTAAACCGATGTTTTTTCTGAACGGGGAACATGACAAGCTCTTTCCTCCGGTAGGAGTGAATGCCGCCTTTGCAGAAATGCGGAAAGTATGGGAAAGCCGTTCGGCAGGCGACAAACTGGTTACGGAACTGTGGGATATGCCGCATGATTGTGGAGTGAAAGTCCAGGAAGCCGTACTATCCTTTTTGAATAAGAGTTTATGATGGGATAGCGACAATATATAGGTATAGCGATCAACGTAATAGTTTGTGTGATAAAGCATTTAGTGTTCCACTAAGATTTGTCGTAGTGGAACACGTGTTCAGTCCTAGTGGGAAGGTACTTCAGTCCTAGTGGGAGGTGGCTTCAGTCCTAGTGGGAAGTACCTTCACTCGTAATGGGACCTCGGCACTTAGTTTTGCTTTCGGCTTTCCTTGTATTCAGTCGGTGTCATTCCATATTGCTGCTTGAAGCACTTGCTGAAGTAATGCGAGTCATTCAGTCCCACCATGTAGGCAATCTGTGCCATGTTATACTCCTCTGTCTCTATGAGTTGAGCTGCCCGCTTCATACGTATTTCTTTCAGGAACTCAACGGGAGATAAACCGGTCAGTGTCTTCAGTTTCTTGAAGAATACGGAACGGCTCATGTTTACTTCGCCGGCAATGTCTTCCACTGTAAGGTCACCGTTATCCAGATGCTTCTCTATGGTTTCCATCACTTTATCCATAAATTTCCGGTCGTTGGGCGAAAGGGCCGGAGTGGTGGTTTCCTTTTTCCCTGCCAGAGGTTGTTCGGTGGATGCAGGCAACAGACTGGCGCAATACAATGCCTGTAATTTCTTGCGCTGTTCAAGCAGATTGAAAATACGTGCCTTCAGGTAGGCAGCGCTGAAGGGCTTTGTGATGTAATCGTCCGCTCCCAGCTTCATGCCTTCTATCTTGCTTTCGATGGTCGACTTAGCCGTCAGCATAACGATGGGAATATGGCTTGTGGTCATCTCATCCCGCAGTTCGCGCACCATTTCTATACCATCTTTTTCGGGCATCATAACGTCGCTGATGATGATATCCGGCATATACAATTTGCTCTTTTCCAGTCCGATGTTACCATTTTCAGCTTCTATCACATTGAAGTACTGGGCAAAGATGGTCCTTATGAAGAAGCGTAATTCCTGGTTATCTTCCACTATCAGGATAGTTTCTTTTTCACTGTTCAGGTTCTCCTCTTCGTTTCCGGTGAGAGAAGAGAACTGATTTCCGGTGTATGCCGGTGAGGTATCACTTACCACGTAGTCGGACAGGATGAATTCAACGGTTTCGTCGAAGTGTTCTTTTCCTTTCTGTAATCTGATGCTGAAGCAACTCCCTTCTCCAAGTTTGCTCCGGATGCTGATGGAGCCGTGGTGCATATCGATCAATTCTTTCACCAGTGAAAGGCCGATACCGGTGCTGGCCTGGTTGAAGAGGTTCTTATCCACTAAATTCTCGAAGCGGACGAACAGGGACTTTTGCTTATTCTCTGCAATCCCTATTCCCTGGTCTTCCACAGCAAGAATCACATCCTTTTCTTCTTCCTGCACCACCACTTTGATTTGCTTCCCTTGGGGAGTATATTTGAAAGCATTCGATAACAGGTTGAACAATATCTTTTCCAACTTGTCGGAGTCCGCCCATATCTTGAGGCTGGAGACTTTCGTATCCATACTGAAATCAATCTGGTGTTCATCGGCAAGGCTGTTGAAACTTTCCATAATGTGGCGGATGAAAGGGATCAGGTCAATCTGTTGCACCCTCATCTTCATCTTCTTGTTCTGTATCTTGCGGAAGTCCAGAATCTGATTGACAAGCCTCAACATCCGGTTCGTGTTTCGCTCCACCAGCACCAACTGTTCCCGTTCCTCATCATTCAACTTGCCATGTTGCAGGACTTGCTCTACGGGACCGGCAATCAGCGTCAATGGTGTACGCAGTTCGTGCGATATATTTGTGAAGAAACGTAACTTTATATCTGAAATCTCCTGTTCAACAGATACTTTATGCTTCAGCCGGAAGATGGTGAAGAGAATATAGGTGGCTGTAAAAATGACCAATAAGATGAATAGCACGTACAGGGAATATGCCCACGGTGTCTCCCAGAAGGAGGGAAGTATGTTGATGTCCAGTGTACGCGTATTCTCCACCCAGATGCCGTCACTGTTTGTAGAGCGGACTTTCAGGGTGTAATGCCCTTTCGGAAGGTTGGTGTAAGTGGCGGTTCGCTGGTTGCCAATATTGTTCCAGTTGTTTTCGAAGCCTTCCAGTTTGTAGGAATAGGAGATGTTGCCGGGATACTTCATATCCAGGGCGGCAAACTGGATGCTGAATCCATTCTTATCGTGAGGCAGGGTCAGTAGGTTCGTATCATCGATGTGAGTGGTCAGTATGCCACCTTCTTCGGGAGTCACCGTCTTCTCGGCCTGTTGCAGGCGGGTGAAGATGATGGGAGGAACGTATGTACTTGTATGGATGGAATCCGGAAAGAAGTATAGAACACCTTTCACGGTGTTGAACATCAGATAATCGGATGCTGTTCGCAGAGCCGCCCCTTCATTGAAACTAATTCGTAGGGGGAAGGCTCTGGAGGGGTAGTTTATTATTTTATCCGTGGAAGGAATAAACTTGCACAGTTCTTTCTCTGTAGCGCACCACAAATTGCCGTGTGGGTCTTCTTCGATGGATAGCAATACGTCCGAAGGAAGCCCGTTTTTCATGGTGTATGCCTGAAAGCGGGCTTCAGCACCCTCCAGTGAGAGTAGCTTATTGAGTCCGCCTCCGAAGGTGGCTACGTACATTTCGCCTTTCCGGGTGAAATATATGTTGTGCACGTCGTTATTGCTGAGGCTGTTGGCGTTTCCCGAAATACGGCAATAACGTTGGAATTCTATCTCTTCCGGTTCTTTGAAATTGCCCTTGCACATCAGTAATCCTGTGGCGCTACCTATCCATATATTCCCTTTGGTGTCGGAGGTGATGAAACGCGTACGGTAACATTGGCTGATAGGATAGTTCTTTAGCCGGTTCCGGTAGTTGATGAAACGGTCCGCTTCTTTGTCTGTTCCCCGTTCCAGGTAGTTGATTCCTCCTTCGAATGTGGCAATCCATATCCGTTGCTGCCGGTCTTCATGCAGACTGTATATCTCGTTACCGCTCAGACTGTATACATCGTTTGCGTCGGCGCTGTACTGAACGAGATGATAAGTCAGAGGCTTTCCTTGAGGCCTGGCGGCGAATAGTCCGTTGCCTTTGGTGCCTATCCAGATGGTGCCTTCGTGATCTTGTATGATAGAATAGCCGATTCCTAACTTGTCCGTACTGTAAGGGGAGATAGTCCCTGAGGATGTGAGGTTGCCCACATAGCGCCATTGGCTGTCGTAGACACGTATAACTTTGTCTTTATTGCCCGTCCATATATACCCGTTGCGGTCCTGATAAACGGCACGGACGTTGCTTCCCGGGAATTCCGTGTCATCCGGGGCAGCAGTAAGCAAATGGAAATGATTGGTATTGAAAGATATCTTCTCCAAGCCGTTTCCGTATGAACCGAGCCATAAATTACCCTGTTTATCAGTAAAGACATTGGTCACCTTATTGTCAGCGCTCCAGCCCGATTGCAGGGCCGGATTGTAAAACGGACGTATCCGGTTGTTCTTACGGTCGTACCAGGCAAGTCCTCCTCCCGAAGGATGTACCCATAAAGAGCCGTTAACATCCTCGTATATATACATTTCCGGTCGGGAATCGACGATATCTTTGCCGTACTTGTCTTGCAGAATGAAGTGATCGAACTGCTCGTTTTCAGGATTGAAGTGCGTCACTCCTTTGGTGTTGAGGCGTATCCATGCTTCACCGTTGGTATCGATATAGACTGCTTTAATCTGGTTGTCCTTTAATGAAGGATAATTCCGGGTATTATAGTGACGATGGTTTCCGGAACTTTGTTCATACACAAAGAACCCGTCGCTGGCTGTGCCAATGAATAGCTTGTCCTTTTTGAGTTGTCGGATGGTTTTGATAGACGAGTCGGTGGGGAACTCTTGCCTTACAAACTGGCCATTGTCCGGATTATATTCGTATACGCATCCCTGTTTGGAAGTAAAGTAGATGCTATGATTGTTCTCCAGTGCATCGTAAAAAGGCTGTTTGTCCTTTTCCGGAGGAGCGACGAAGTAAGAAGAAAGTTTCTCTTCATTCCCGTTACGAGTCAGGCGGTATAATCCGTTCTCGGTAAGAATCCATTGGTTCTCCCGGCTGTCCTGAAAGATAGACTTGATAGGCTCTGAGTATGAAATCTGATGGGATTTAAAGAAGTCTGTGGCTTTCATTTCATGTGTTTCCGGATGGGTGGAAATATGAATCAATTCATTTTGTACGGTAATTATCCATACGTCTCCACACGGAAGCACATACATGTCCAAAGACAGATAGTTGTCGTAAGGGATAGCCTGGAACCGTTCAAGCCGCGGATTGAAACGATAGACCTGGTGATTGTAGCTTTGTACCCAGATATATCCGTATCTGTCTTCTTTAATATTGTCCAGACGGTTATTGCTCAATCCGATGCTGTCGCCCGGATGGGCTTTATAGTTGTTAAATGTATATCCGTCAAATTTGTAGAGACCGTCCCAGGTAGCGAACCACATCACTCCTTTGTCATCTTGCAGGATACTCATGATGGTATTCTGCGAGAGTCCGTCTTCTGAGGTATATTGTGTAAAGGTATGTGGTAATTGTCCGAAGCAGAAGTCGGTGGCAATTATTTGGAGGATTAGCAATATTACGATTCTTCTCATGACCAGTGGTTGTTAAAATCTAAACAAAGATATATGAATTTTCTATGAAATACTTATCTTTACCGCATAGAATAAGCCTGTTATTATGAAAAAAATCTTATATCTGATCCTTGGGTTGATAGGTGTGTTGTCAGTAAAAGCGCAGCCGGATTGTTTTTTCACCCATTATTCGTCTGAAGACGGACTTTCTCAAAATACAGTAATGAGCATCCTGCAAGACCGCAAGGGAAATATCTGGCTTGCTACTTGGGATGGCATTAATAAGTTCAATGGTTATTCATTTAAAACATATAAGGCACGTCTTGATAATCGTATCGTGTTGAGTCATAATCGTATAGATCATATGCTGGAAGACAAGTATGGCTTCCTTTGGCTACAAACCTATGACAATCACGCCTATCGCTTCGATCCCCGTACGGAAACGTTTGAGCGTGCGCCGGGTGATGATGAAGAGGGGGGCACAGCCAATATAACAAATATCAAAGTCCTTCCGGGTGGTTCGGTATGGTTGCTGACGGAGACTGAAGGGGTGATCCGGGTGGCAACTGATCCACAGGATTATAGCCTGACCTCCCGATATTATTCTACCCAATCGGGACAGTTTTCTGCCTCACGTGTGTTTCAGGTATATGAGGACCGGGCAGGTAATGAATGGATATTGTCTGATAACGGATTAGGGATGTTGGCACCCGGAGAGAAATCACCGGTCTTTTATTTTGCAGAGACAGCAGAGCGGGAGAAGAAAGGCGGGCAAGCTTTTTATTCCTGTTTGGAGCATGGTCCCGAAATCTATTTCGGATCGGATAACGGGCGTGTATGGCGCTATCAGAAGGAGAGCGGGCAGTTCTTGTTGCTGAGTCTGCCGGTTTCATCCCACATTGTGTCAATCAATCATATAGATGGCAATGAGATCATACTGACCACTTCAAAAGACGGATTCTTTACTTATAAATGTGATACAAAGAAGACAGAACACTTCCCTGCCTCCCGTTTTCCTGATGCGCCGATTCATGGTACTTATGTGGATAAAGCATCGGAAGTATGGTTCGAGCAACATATTCCGGGTACAGTGGTACACTTTAATCCGCGTACACAGGTCTTGAAGCGTGAAGTAATAGCTGTGGAACCGACCAGTACGGACCGTTCTCGTCCGGCTTTCCATGCGCATGAAGATATCAACGGTGTACTTTGGGTACATCCGTATGGCGGCGGTTTTTCATATTTTGACCGTGAAAGTAATAGTCTGCGTCCGTTCTATAATGAGTTGTCAGGGCATGACTGGCGCTTTTCCAATAAAATACATACTGCCTTTTCCGACAATCAGGGGAATCTATGGATGTGCACTCACTCTAAGGGATTGGAGAAGGTCACTTTCCGTCCATCTCAGTTTGGTATCGTAACGCCGGTACCACACGATTATGAGTCATTGAGCAACGAAGTACGTGCCCTTTGCGAAGATGCTGACCAGAATTTATGGGTAGGCTTGAAAGATGGTAAACTACGGATATATGATAAGAACCGTGTAAATAAAGGCTATCTGACCGAAAACGGTACTGTGTCGCACAGCGGCACTCCGTTGCGTGGTAATGTTTATTTCATCTTGCAGGACAGTAAACAGAATTTCTGGATTGCAACCAAAGGGGATGGCCTGGTGAAAGCTGAAAAACAGAGAGATAGCTATCACTATAAGCTGACCCGTTATCAGCATCAGGAAGGTGATATTTATAGTTTGAGTGACGACAATGTTTATTGTGTATACGAAGATAAGCATGGACGCATCTGGATTGCTACATTTGCAGGCGGCATCAACTATATGGCGCACAGTCAGGGTGGTAAAGAGATTTTCGTGAACCATCGTAATAACCTGAAAGGATATCCTATTGATTATTGTTACAAGGCCCGTTTTATAACAGGTGATGATCAGGGGCATATCTGGATAGGAACTACCGTGGGCGCCTTGATGATGGATGCAGACTTCAAGAATCCCGAAGATGTGAAGTTCCGTCATTTCCTGCGTGTTCCGGACAATGAGCATAGCCTAAGCAATAATGATGTGCATTGGATTGTATCTACCCGGAATAAGGAACTCTTTATTGCAACATTTGGCGGAGGACTGAATAAGTTAGTATCGCTGGATGAGAGCGGTAATGCATGTTTTAAGTCTTATACGGTACAGGACGGTCTGCCTTCGGATGTATTGCTTTCCATACAGGAGGATAAAGCCGGTAACTTATGGCTCAGTTCGGAAAACGGTATCAGTAAGTTTATTCCTTCCAAAGAGAAATTTGAGAATTATGCCGATAAGGAGATATTTTTCCGGGTACGTTTCAGTGAGGCGGCTTCGGAATATACTGCTTCGGGTAATATACTTTTCGGGGCAAGTACAGGTATTTTCTATTTCAATCCCGATTCCATCGGGAAGAGTAATTATGTGCCGCCGATGGTTTTCTCCAAGTTGCTGGTGGCGAATGTGGACGTGGTGCCGGGACAGGGTTCCGTACTGAAACAGGGATTGGATGATACCAGAAAGCTGGTTCTCTCGCATCGGGAGAATATTTTCACCATACAGTTTGCTGCACTCGACTATTCCGCACCTTCCGAAATACAGTATGCTTATATCCTGGAAGGTTTTGAAAAGGCCTGGAACTATGTAGGTAAACAGCGTGTGGCTACTTATACCAACTTGCCAAAAGGGCATTATGTCTTTAAAGTCCGTTCTACCAACAGTGACGGTATATGGACTGAAAACACGCGTACATTGGACATTGAGATACTACCTTCCTTCTGGGAAACTCCGTTTGCTTATTTCCTGTATGTGCTTTTCTTCATCATGATTATTGTAGCGGCGGTGTATATCTTGTTCACTATTTATCGCTTGAAGCATGAGGTGTCCGTCGAGCAACAAATGACGGATATGAAACTGCGTTTCTTTACCGATATCTCTCATGAACTGCGCACTCCGCTGACTTTGATTTCAGGCCCTGTGGAATATATACTGGGGAATACCAAACTTCCGGATGATGCCCGTGAACAGTTACAGGTGGTAGAACGGAATACGAACCGCATGTTGAGGCTTATCAACCAGATACTGGACTTCCGGAAGATACAGAACCGGAAAATGAAGATGCAGGTTCAACGTATGGATGTGGTGGCTTTTACTCGCAAGATCATGGCGAACTTCGAGTCTATTGCCGAAGAACATCAGATAGACTTCCTGTTTGAAACGGAGAAGGAAGAACTGTATCTTTGGGTAGATGCGGATAAATTTGAGAAGATTGTGTTCAATCTGCTTTCCAATGCTTTTAAATACACTCCGAATGGAAAGATGATCACGGTGCTTGTGCGTGAAGATGAGAAATCAGTTTCCGTAAGTGTGGAAGATCAGGGAATAGGTATTGCAGATAATAAGAAAAAGTCGCTGTTTGTCCGTTTTGAGAATCTGGTAGACCGCAATCTGTTCAATCAGTCCAGCACTGGTATCGGTTTGTCATTGGTGAAGGAATTGGTAGAAATGCATAAGGCGACCATTACCGTTGATAGTAAGTTAGGAGAGGGAAGCTGCTTTAAGGTGGACTTCCTGAAAGGTAAAGAGCACTATGATGAATCGGTGGAATTCTTGCAGGATGATGCTACGGTGGGTATGGGAGTTATAGAACAAGTGACCGATATTTTTAGTGAAATACCGGATTCTTCTGAAGAAGAGAATATAGAGGAGGAATCGGAAGAGAGTATGGACGCCAAAGGGACTATGTTGCTTGTGGAAGATAATTCGGAACTCCGTTTGTTCCTGCGCAGCATCTTTGCTTCCGAGTACAGAATCGTGGAAGCAGTGGATGGTATGCAAGGTTGGAGTAAAGCTTTGAAATTCCTTCCGGATATCATTATTAGTGATGTAATGATGCCCGGAAAAGATGGCATCACCATGACGCGTGAACTGCGTGCCGATATGACCACCAGTCATATTCCCATTGTATTGTTGACGGCTAAGACTTCCATTGAAAGCAAATTGGAGGGGTTGGAGTATGGAGCGGACGATTACATCACTAAGCCGTTCAGTGCCACTTATCTGAAAGCACGCGTAAAGAATCTGCTCACACAGCGCCGAAAGTTACAGGGTATCTATCGGGATAACCTGATGACGGGAAATGCAACGGTTGACTTAACGGAAGAAACCGTAGAAGAGCAAGGACCGGAAATGTCCCCGAACGATCGTAAGTTTATGGACAAACTGGTGGAACTGATGGAGAAGAATATGGATAATGGAGAATTGGTAGTAGACGATTTGGTGCAGGAACTGGCAGTCAGCCGTTCAGTCTTCTTTAAGAAACTGAAGACACTGACTGGGTTGGCACCTATTGAGTTTATTAAGGAAATGCGTATCAAGCGTGCTGTGCAATTCATTGAAACCGGAGAATATTCCATGACTCAGATCTCTTATATGGTGGGTATTAATGATCCCCGTTATTTCAGCAAATGCTTCAAACAGAAGATGGGAATGACCCCAACTGAGTATCGGGATAAGGGAATGAATAAGATCAATTCGTCAAAAAATACATGAATTCATCAAAACGGACATCTTTGTTGTCTTGTATAAGGCTGATAAACAATTGATTGCTAAATAATGCAGAAAATACTGATTTATGGAGTTACATTTTGTATTTTCTATATACTTTTGCCCGTGTCGTAAAGGTAAGAAGATGATAATTACTTGAATTCAAGAAATTATGACTGGTTAGGGTTAAGAGGATGTCTCCAGGGACATCCTCTTGTTTTTATAAAAATTATCTATTGCAATGCTTCTACATACTTCCGGGTTCCGTCTGTTAGAATGAGTACCCAGTCATTGCCGTTTGAATGACCGCCTTCAGGCTGGAACGTTTCTACTTTTGAACTAAACTCACCGATATAAGATAGCTCTGCATTGCGTGGTGAATACCACCAAGCCTTTTTAGTCTTTCCATGAATCTTGCTGAGGTCTATTTTCATGGGGCGTCCGGTATAGTTGTATACTAACATATAGTCGTTGCCACGTGTTGCAATGAGACGTTCATACTTTGTACCGTTATTGCCGGCTATGCAACTTTGGTCGGCTACTCTTTCGAAGAAGGGAAAAGCAAGTATCAGTTTTTTCAAATATTGCATCTGGTTGAATCCGGGATCTTTCAGGGCTTCATACCATAATTTGGTAGCACCGTAGGCTGGATTAACTCCCGGCTTTAGGAATTGCATGATAGAGCTATGACCGTACG